>Ga0209343_10000393_pt1 | contig 60856 bp, 76 predicted proteins | sample RifCSPlowO2_02_FD_184026 | JGI IMG/M metagenome (GOLD analysis project Ga0209343, IMG submission 184026) | Groundwater microbial communities from Rifle, Colorado - Rifle CSP2_plank lowO2_0.2 (SPAdes) (version 2) | ecosystem: Environmental > Aquatic > Deep subsurface > Groundwater | place...
CCTTAAAGCCTGTTTTAATACTGTCTCTGTCTGAGGCATAATCCCTTCAACAGCGCAAACAAGAACAATAGCTCCATCACATGCTCTCATTGCCCTTGTTACATCTCCTCCAAAATCAACATGCCCGGGAGTATCTATCAGATTAATTAAATATTCTCTAGTTCCCAATTTATGGACCATAGAAACATTGGCCGCATCAATAGTAATTCCTCTTTCTTTCTCATCTTCATGGAAATCCAGAGACAGCTGCTTGCCTGCTAATTCCTCAGAAATCATTCCTGCCCCTAATAAAAGGTTGTCTGAAAATGTTGTTTTTCCATGGTCAATATGAGCGCAAGTGCATATATTTCTAATATACTCAGGATTATTCATTAATTCTCTGACTCTTTTTGCAACATCAATATCTGCCATTAAAATTATGTGAAATAGACTTGGTTTTTAAATCTTCTTCTTTTTTTAGGCTATATTTTCAGAGTTTTACTATGTAACTACTTTAAAATAACTACAATAGAAAGATTTATATATATGTTGGTATTCCTATATTCTATCACCTCTTTTTCCCATAAGGTTGGACTTCGGTCTGACTTTATGGGTTTTATAATATTAAACCTCTTGAAGCTACTCCTAAACTATACTGCTCACCGTACCTTGTTCTATAACTCGTTTTACTAATCTCAACAGCAACTCTTCTAAGATTATCTTGAACTCCCTTATTCTCATTTACTATAGAATTAACCAAATCCCCAATTCTATCATCTACTCTACTTAAAATACTTTCAATGAAGTCTGCTGCATCTGGTTCTGGACTGCCCCTAGGTCCTCTATGCTTATGAGGATTCCCTTCATAACCATCTAAAAATCCCTGAAACTCAACTGTTCTTCTAAATTCTTCTTCAGTTCTGTCTTCCATACCTAATCCAGAATATATTTTCCTTTGTTTCCCAAAATCAACAGAAACTTCTAAACCATTAGCATTTACAAAAGCAATCCAGATCTTTCTTAAGTCAGACATATGATAAAAATATCAAAAAGAACTATAAAATTATTTCTTAACTTCCATATAATGGCATTTACCGCAATATAGTCTGTCTTTATGAGCTGCAAAAAATACCCCTTCCCCGCATTTTGGACAAGATCTCCCTTTAGAAATTTTATTTCCCTCTACTTTATACTTAGTCCATTTTTTGCTTGGAGTTTTATTTTTGACTTTCTTCTTTGGCATTTTCAGCTCCCTTCTTTTTCTTCTTTCTTAACTCTTCAATACTCTTCATTGTTTTTTCATCCTTGTAAACATTAGCTGTAATAACAGATCTTGTATTTCCAAAATCAGTATCAATAAATTTAATATTTACAAATTTCTGGTCTGCTTTTGCAAGCTCAGAAATCTGTCCTAATAAATCATTTTTTTTAGGAGTTTTATCTCCTGTATGCTCTACTTCTATAGTTAATTGCTCTCTTTTCAATAAAGGATGATTAATTTTATTAATTATTTTCATGTTTTAATTACATACTCTCCATTTACTTTTATTCCCATTTTAGGTGCTATCTCTGATTTTTCAACATCTAATATTGTAATTCTTCCTTTCCAATTATCTGCAAACTGATTATCCCCGCAAATAGGGCACTTATCTTTCTCGACAAATACTTTACATTTCCTGCAAACTTTTCTAGCCATTTTTCTTACTCTTTAAAGTTTCCTCAGCCCATTTAACATTCCCAAGACCAACCTGCCTCATTGTTAGTCCAACTTTAGGGTCATTAACATTTTTATAGCTTACTGCAATTATTCTTGCTCTGCAATTATCCTTAACTTTTAAATTCCTTTTTGTTTCCTTTCCCGATAATACATTAGTCTTGCTGAATGTGACATAATCATCCATTGTCTGGCTTATATGAATCATCCCATCTATTGGCCCTATATCAATAAATGCTCCAAAATCAGTTATATCTGTGATAGTTCCAAGAATTATTTCCTGCAACTCTGGTTTGAACGCAAGCACCTTAAAAACCGTTTCATAATAAGCTGCCCCATCCCCCGGAATTATTACCCCTTCCCCAATATCCACAATATCTGAAACCCCTATAACAATGCCAAAATCTTTAGAAATCATATTATTAAACTGTTCCTTTAATCTTTCTAGCACTGATTTCTTAGTATCTTCCTGAAACAGATTAGGAGGTACTCTGATATGACTTTTTAGTGTTACTTCATAAAACATTTTTTATTTCCAAATATTTTTTTTGCCTTATTAGGATTATAGGCTTTCCTTTTAACCTTTTCCTTAACCCAATATCCTGGGTAGCTATTATATACTCTCCCTTTAATGAAGCCAAGATATCATCAACATAATCTCTTGTATTTGTTTTTATAACTTTAACTTTTTTATCCTTTATTAATGCTCTTATTAACTTTTCATTTGGTTTTCCATTCAACTCATCTAAACTCTTATCCAAAACCGCTATCTCATAATCAAAATCACAAATTTTTTCAATGTCATCAAAAATGTCTATTCTAAACTTTAAAGCTGTTATCAAAAAATTTGTATCGAGCACAATGGTGTACATTTAAGTAAATCTTCAAAAAATAATGTTTATAAAATTATCTATTTAAGTTAATAGGTTCAATTAACCACTAGATAGAACATTTCTTACTTCTTCTTAATTCTAAATACTCTCTTCTTGAGTTCTCCTTAATTCTATTACCACAGACCGAACCATGAGACGATTCTCTTGATCTATTACTGTGAATCTAAGAATATAATCCCCTTCAAAATCAGCAAGCCTAGAATCCAAAACCCCATAACCTTCAAGTCCTTTACTCCTTGGATCATCTGAATTAGCGCTTCTCACTTCTACTCCATTAAAAGTAAGAGAAGCATTTTTAATACCATCTCCATCTATTGCCATAATAAAATAAACAACATCGGATAAATTCGGTGCAACTATTCCTGATTTTCCTAAATTATAAATTTCCTTATCTCCCTTTTTGTAAGGATCTAAATCTCTCCTATGCGCCACACTTAAAAAGATTGCATCAGGAGGAGTCTCTCTTAAAGAAGAATATGTTCCTAAAGCAAGAATTCCGGCAGCAGTAGCCAATGAAACATATCCTGCACTCTTAGCATGTCTTCTCGCATATCCCATAACCCCACTCATGGGATATAAGGAGATAGAAAAAATTTAAAAGCTTAACTTATAAAAGTTCATTAAAAAGAACTATCGAAACCTTTAAATACGACCAAGAAATAACATTTGTAAATTGAATTCTTGTAAGATTCAGAGGGGAAACAAATGGAAAGAGAATCAATAAACAAAGACGTAATAAAAACAGGAACTACAACAGTAGGAATTATCTGCAAAGATGGAATTATTTTAGGTGCAGATAAAAGAACATCAGCAGGATACATGATAGTAAATAAAAGACAAGTAAAGATTGCAAAGATAACAGATAAAATTGCAATAACTCATGCTGGATTAGTTTCAGATGCTCAGTTATTAACAAGAATCATAAAAGCTCAGGTAAGATTAGATTCCTTAAGAAAAGGAAAAGACTTGTATGTAAAAGAAGTTGCTAATCTTCTTGGAAATTTATTATATAATAATATAAGAAGACCAAGCATGGTGCCAGGAATAGTTGGATTTTTAATGGGTGGCGTTGATCAAAAAGGATTCCACTTATTTGATTTAGGAATAGACGGTTCAATCACAAAGTATGAAGATTTTGCTTCAACAGGTTCAGGAAGCATAACTGCAATCGGAGTCCTAGAGGCGCTTTACAAACCAGGAATTACAGTAAAAGAAGGAACAGAGCTTATTAAGAAAGCAATAAATGCAGCTGTCCAAAGAGATATGGCATCCGGTGATGGTATAGACATATTAATAATAACATCAGCAGGAGTGCAACCCTTAACAGAAAAGGAAGTTAGAATTTCATTGATTTAACATTCTAAAAAGTATACATTCTTAGTACAATGGCAGAAGATATATTAAAAGAAGTATTAAAAGATGTACCAGAATCTGCAGAAATTTCAGATTCAGGATTTGAAGGAGCAAATATTGTCCTTTATACAAAGAGCAAAGATTTTTTTCTTCATAATAATGGTACATTGAAAGATATAGTTGACAGAATAAAAAAGCGTATAGAATTAAGACCAGATCCTTCTTTAGTTTTAGATGCAGAAAAAGCAGAAGAAATTATTAAAAATGAAATACCAAAAGAAGCTGGAGAGTTCAGCATAACCTTTGACCCCCAAAGATCAGTTGTAGTTATAGAAGCTGAAAAACCTGGAATTGCAATTGGCAAAGGTGGAGAAGTTCTAAAGAGAATAAAAGAAAAAACATTATGGGTTCCAATAGTAAAAAGAAAACCTGCAATAAAATCAATCATAATTGAAAAAATAAGGAAAGTTCTTTTTGAAAATAATGATTACAGGAAAAAATTCTTGAATAAAGTAGGGCATAGAATATATAACGGCTGGATAAGAGAAAAGAAAAACGAATGGGTTAGGATTAGTTTTCTTGGAGCAGCAAGGCAAGTTGGAAGATCCTGTTTCTTATTGCAAACCCCGGAATCTAGAATATTATTAGACTGTGGTGTTGATGTTTCAAATGACAAAGAACCCTACCCCTATTTAGATGCTCCTGAATTTGATATAAAAGAATTAGATGCAATTATCTTGTCTCATCCCCATACAGATCATGCTGCATTAATTCCATATCTATACAAGATGGGTTACAAAGGTCCTTTATACTGCACAGAGCCCACAAGAGATATAGCTGCTTTATTATGCCTAGATTATATAGGCATTGCAAATAAAGAAAATAAAAAATCAATTTATTCTTCTACAGATATAAAAGAAATGGTTAAGCATACAATTACACTAAATTACGAGGAAGTATCTGACATAACCCCCGATGTGAGATTAACTTTCTACAATGCAGGGCATGTGCTTGGCTCATCTATGGTCCATTTGCATATTGGGAATGGCCTTCATAATTTATTATATTGTGGAGACTTAAATTATGAGACTTCAAATTTACTAGCTTCTGCCAGCACTAAATTTCCTAGACTAGAAACAGTAATGGTTGAAGCAACTTATGGTGGTAAAGATGATAATCCTCCTTCTCGTCAAGAATCCGAAGAAGAATTAGTCAAGATAGTAGAAGAAACTATAGTAAGAAAAGGTAAAGTGTTAATTCCTGTCTTAGGAGTTGGAAGAGCCCAGGAAGTTATGGTAATAATTGAAAAATTAATAAGAAGCGGGAAACTGCAAAAAATTCCAATCTATGTTCAGGGATTAGTATGGGATATAACAGCAATCCACACAGCATATCCTGATTACTTTAATCAGACTGTCAAGAAAATGATTTTTCATAAAGACCAGAATCCCTTCTTGAGTGATGTATTCAAACATATTGCAGGTCATAAAGAAATGAATGAAGTATTAGAATCAGGGCCTTGTGTTATTCTTGCAACCTCAGGTATGCTTAACGCTGGTGCCTCTGTTGAATATTTCAAGCATTTAGCTTCTGATAAAAATAACTCACTTGTTCTAGTATCCTATCAAGGCCCAAACTCTCTAGGCAGAAGAGTGCAGAATGGAGAAAAAGAAATCAGGATGGAAGGAGAAGAGCAGCCAATAATAGTTAACATGAATATTTACACTTTACGAGGTTTCTCTGGCCACAGCTCAAGGAAACAATTATTATCCTTCATCCACAGGTTAAATCCTAAGCCAAAAAAGATAATTTTAGTCCATGGAGAAAGCACTAAATGTTTAGATTTGGCATCCACAATCCATAAACAGGAAAGGATTGAAACATCTGCTCCAAGAAATCTTGAAACTATTAGAATTAAATAATTCACCACTCTACAGTCATATCAAAAGACAAGGTTTATATATTAGTTAATCTTTCTATATCTTGATTAAAATGGAAGTAGAATGCAAATCTTGTGGAATGATTTATACCTTAAAACAAGGAGAACTGCCCTTAGGTATGAAATGTATGTGCAACAAATCTAGTTTAAAGATAAAAGAGCCTAAAACAGTAATTTTACAATTAAAAGCCCGATAAAGCAGCCAATTGTTAATGGCGGCATTGCTGGATAGAACTTATTCTTTTTACTATATACTAATAGACCAAATAGGCTTAAAGCTACTATAGAACTTACTATAACTGCAGCAACAATTCCAGATTCTTTCAAAACAACACCAGAAAACAACAAAGTAAATCCTATATCTCCTCCCCCTAAAATAGCTGTTTTTCCATTATAAGGAATAAATAACCCAGTAAAGATTTTACTTTTTGTTTGCATCTTGGCTAATTTGATCATATGTTTTGTCTTAAACACAGAAATATAATCATAAACTGAAATTAAAATTAATAAAATTGAAATGCTGAATAAATTAAAAACAGGAACAAAAATAGAAGCTAAACCTCCATAAATAAACATTTCGCTAAAATTATGGATATAAACATTATTCTTAAACAACCTTAATAATGCAAAAGCTATAGCTAATAAAATAGCTATAAACTGAGTAAGAAAAGCTCCAAATGCAATTGTTAAGGTTAAAGTTATTGTAATAAAAAACCAAACTTTCCAGAACATCATTCCTCTAAACCTTGCAATAAAAAGCATGAATACAGTAGCTAAAAGTATTCCTATAAAAACAGGGATAAAACTTGTATTTTCCTCAACTTCAGGAGGCTCTAAACCTAGGGGCAGTTCTTCTGCAGAATAATTATTAAGAATTATCAGGCCTAAAAAATGAGCAATTAAAAACAAAAAAACAAGCAAAAGAGTTATCCTTAAAGTATGCTTCATATTTCTTTAGAGATTAAAGATGTTTATTAAGATTTCTTATTTAATGGTTAAGACAGCACAACTCTAATAATTAACTTTATAAATAATTTAATTCTATTAACTTCATGCCTAGAGCACCATTCATTGAAATAAAAGAGGTTTCAAAAACATTTGGTAAAAATGTTGTCTTAAACAATCTTAATCTAAAAATACCCTATGGAGAAATTTTTGGAATTTTAGGAAAATCAGGTTCTGGAAAAAGTACATTGCTAAAAATTCTTATAGGCTTCATACCACCAGATAAAGGAAATATTTTTTTCCAGTCAAGAGATATAAATTATGATATTTTTGAAGTAAGAAAAGAGTTTGGCTTTGCAGCCCAGGAAGGCTCCTTCTACCCAAATCTTACAGTTGAAGAAAATCTGAAATATTTTGGAAAAATGTATAACAAAAACTCTGATTATATTAAAAAGAGAATTCCTAAACTTTTAGAATTAGTTGAATTAAGCAAAAAAGAAAGTGCAATAGCAGGAAAATTATCAGCAGGAATGCAGAAAAGACTGGATATAGCCTGCTCATTAATTCATGATCCAAAAATAGTTATACTGGATGAGCCAACTCAGGATTTAGATCCTGCATTAAGAAGGGAAATTCTTGATCTCTTAAGAAAAATCAACAAAGAGGAGGAAACAACAATAATTTTAACAACTCACCTTTTAGGAGAAGCAGAAGTCACATGCAACAAGGTTGCTATTCTCCATAATAACACCATAGTAAAGCAGGGAACAATAGAGGAATTAGAAGATATATTCTCTGGAACAAAAGAAATCCACCTCACAACCAGCCCAGGAGACTACAGGATGATAGTAGATTATATAAGAAAAAACAAGAATGTTGAAGGAGTAAAGAGAGTAGGAAATAAATTAATAGTATACTCCCAAGACGCAGAAAATGTAATGAAAGAAATACTTACTATAATTGACAAAGAAAATGAAGAATTGATTGAAATTGGTTTGCAGAAACCATCACTAGATGAAACATTTGAGTACTTAACAAAATGAAACTATTTTACATTATAAAAAAGAATTTTAAACTACTGACTAGAAATAAGGGATCTGCCTTAGTTGTATTATTGGGTCCATTAGTATTAATGCTCCTAATCAGTTTATCTTTCAATAACTCAACCTTATTTGATATAAAGATAGGGGCTTATTCAGAATCCTATAGCGAACTATCTGAGTCAGTTTTAGCACAATTAGAAGACGAGCAGTATAAAGTAGTTAAGCTCGAATCAGAGCAGGAATGCATAGATTCAGTTAAATCAGAAAATCTGCAGTTATGCTTGTCCATCCCCAAAGATCTAGATGTTAAATCCTCAGAATCTTTAACATTCTATGTAGATAATTCAAAAATAAATTTAGTTTATTTAATAACAAACACTATCTCTTCAAAAATATCTCTTAAATCTGAAGAATTAAGCACTGATTTGACAACTCAAATAGTAAATGTGTTAAACGATGCAAATGTAAAGATAGCAGCTGAATCCCCAAATATCCCTTCAGTAGAAACTACATTATCTTCAACAGAAAGTAAGATTGCTGAAGTAAACTCCCAAATATCAGGATTAAAACCAATAAGCTCAGAAGTGTCAAATGTTAAAACAAGTATTAATGCCAGTAACTTGGATTTCGCAAATCTCACATCACTAGCTTCAGAATTAGATTCAAAAATAGCTGAATTAAAATCTTCATCTAATGATTTAAGTTCTTTAAGTTCACAAATAGCACTAGAAAAAGAAAAAATAAATAAATTAAATTCTGCATTAAATTCAATTTTAACAAACATTAATTCAATTGAAATAAAAGAAATAGGAAAAATTGTAAACCCAATTAGCACTGAAATAACTCCAGTAACTTCAGGATCAACTCACCTAGGAAATGCATTCCCAGCATTATTAATGATAGTCCTAATGTTCACAGGAATTGTATTATCCGCTGCAACTGTAATGGATGAAAAAACCTCAAAAGCCTATCTAAGAAATTACATCTCTCCAACACCAAGCATCTTATTCATAATTGGAGATTATATTTTCTCCCTATTGATTATGATTTTACAGGTAATAGTTATATTTTTAGTGATAATTCTAGCAACAAAAGCTCCAGTAAATTATACTGAACTATTAAATGTCTTAGGCGCAATAATTTTAATTGCCTCAGTATTTATTCTACTAGGAATGTTCATTGGATATATCTTCAAAAATTCTGAAACATCAAATATGGCATCTATATCCATTGCCGCAATCTTGTTATTTTTCTCTTCAACAGTCCTGCCATTAGAAACTCTTCCTGCAACAATAAGAGAAATTGTAAAATACAATCCCTTTGTTTTAGGTGAGTCCTTATTAAGACAAGTCATAATCTTTAAGGAAACCCTAGAAGCAAGCTACTTAATAATGTCAATATTTGTCCTTTACATAGCAGTTTTAGCTGTTTTGACCTATTTTACAAGAAAATTGAATAAGAACATATAATTTTATAAACACTCTTAAACAGAATTCTACCATGGAAAATGTACAGCCAGAAGTGAATATTGGTTTAATCGGTCATGTAGATCATGGAAAAACAACCTTAACTGAAAGACTCTCAGGTAAATGGACAGATACTCATTCTGAAGAATTAAAGAGAGGAATCACTATAAGGTTAGGCTATGCAGACACAACAATCTATAAATGCTCTAAAAATCACTATACTACTGATAATAAAGAATGTGAAGAATGCAAATCTAAAGTAGAATTTGAAAGAAAAGTTTCATTCATAGATGCTCCGGGCCATGAAACTTTAATGGCCACAATGCTTTCAGGAGCTGCAATAATGGATGGAGCAATTTTATTAATAGCAGCAAATGAGCCATGCCCTCAGCCTCAAACTCGTGAACATCTAATGGCATTAGAAATTATAGGAATAAAAAATGTAGTTATAGTGCAAAGTAAAATTGACTTAGTATCAGAAGAACAGGCATTAAAAAATTATGAAGAAATTAAGACATTTATTAAAGGGACAATAGCTGAAAAAGCTCCCATAATTCCAATTTCCGCTCTGCATAACATAAACATCTCTGAATTAATAAAAACAATGGAAGAAGTAATAAAAACCCCAAAAAGAGATGCAAAAAAAAATCCAATATTTTTTGTAGCAAGAAGTTTTGATATTAACAGACCAGGAGTTGAAATTGATAATTTAGTTGGAGGTGTTCTTGGAGGAGCATTAAAACAAGGTAAATTAAAAACTGGTGATGAAATAGAAATCAGACCAGGATTAAAGATAGAAAAAGATAATAGGTCTACTTGGAAACCAATAATAACTACAATTCAAAAATTAAAAACTGGGAACATAGAAGTTGATGAACTAATGCCAGGAGGTTCATCTGGAATTTTAACATCATTAGATCCTTCAATTGTTAAATCAGATAACTTAACCGGAAATGTTGTTGGTATTAAAGGAAATCTCCCTGAAGTATTCTATGAATTAACATTAAAACCTGAGTTGCTTGAAAGAGTTGTAGGAGCTAAAGATGATCTAGTTGTAGAGCCAATAAAGAAAGGAGAAATTTTAATGCTTAATGTGAATTCAACAGCTACAATAGGAACAGTAAAAGAATTAAAGAAAGGAAAAATAGATATTTCATTAAAAATACCAGTCTGTGCATCTCCTGAAGACAGGATTACAATTTCTAGAAACATAGGCTCAAGATGGAGATTAATTGGTATCTCATCTATCGAACATGCCAAGAACAAAAATTAAAACTTCAAAAGAGGAAATAATTGATTTAATTAAAGCATGGATAGCTATATCTATAGCTTTTGCATTTGTTCTAAAAGATCCTTCTTTATCATTTCTTGAAAGTTTAGCCATCTCTGCTATTGCAGTTGGATTAGGCTTTTTACTGCATGAGTTAGCCCATAAAGTAGTTGCGCAAAGATATGGTTGTTGGGCAGAATTTAGATCATGGGATATAATGCTTGTAGTTGCAATAGCTCTTGCATTCTTTGCTGGTTTTGTATTTGCAGCGCCAGGAGCTGTGTTTATTTCTGGTTTTGTTGGTATTTCAAGAAATGGAAGAATCTCAGTAGCAGGTCCAATAACAAATTTAGTCCTAGCTGTTTTATTTTTTATTTTATTTATCTTATCTCCTAATAGTCTATTAGGAACTGTATCTCAATATGGAATGTCAATTAATACATGGCTTGCAGTTTTCAACATGCTCCCATTTGGTCCATTAGATGGCAAGAAAGTTTTTGCCTGGAGTAAAACAATTTATTTTGCTGTAATAGGTATTGCAATTTTAATGATGCTAGGTTTAAGTTCTTTAGCTTCAGCTTTAGTATAAACTAAATTCTAGAAATAATCCTTGTAACTGTCTTAACTTTGTCCCCTTCTCTCAATTTTATTAACCTGACACCTTGTGTGCTTCTTCCTATCTTACTGATTCCATTAACAGTCGTTCTTATAACAACACCATTTTGAGTTATAAACATAGCTTCATCTTCATCTTTAACTGTTTTAATGCCCACAACATTTCCATTCTTGTCAGTAATCTTAATATTCCTAACTCCCTTTCCCCCTCTTCTGGTTAACCTATACTCATTCATATCTGTTCTCTTGCCAAATCCCTTTTCAGTAACAGTCAATAAAGTCGCCTCAGGATTAGCAATTTCCATTCCAACAACTTCATCTTTCTCCTTTAATCTAATTCCTCTAACCCCTGAAGCATTTCTTCCCATGACTCTGACATCAACTTCATTAAACTTGACCGCATTTCCTAATTTACTTCCTACAATTATCCCTAAATTTCCTGGAGTTAATTTAACAGCAACAACTTCATCTTTATCTTCTAATTTAATCGCTTTTATTCCTATTTTTCTTGGTTTTGAAAATGATTTCAAAGGTGTTTTCTTCACTTTTCCTTTCTTAGTTGCAAACATAATATAGCTTTCTCTTGATAAATCAGAGATAGGCAGAATAGCATTTACTTTTTCTCCTTCCTCTAACTTCAATAAATTAACTATTGCTTTTCCTTTTGAATATCTGCTTCCTCTAGGAATATTATAAACTTTTAACCAGCAGACCCTTCCAATATTTGTAAAAAATAGCAAATAGCTATGTGTTTTAGTGCTGAATAAATGCTCAACAATGTCTTCTTCTTTCTTCTCCGTAGCAATTATCCCAGTTCCTCCCCTCTTCTGCTGTCTGTAATCTTCTAATAAGGTTTGTTTAATATACCCATCCCTTGTAGCAGTAATTATAACAGCTTCATTTTCTATCAAGGATTCATCTTCTATATCTTCTTCCTCGCCATCCATGATAACTGTTCTTCTGTCATCTCCGTATTTTTCTTTTAATTCTAAGGTCTCACTTTTTATAACCCCAAATATTCTTGGTTCAGAATTTAAAAGATCTTTCAAATCTTTAATAATATCTAACAAGCCATTATATTCTTCCTGTAGTTTAGTTTGCTCTAATCCAGTTAACCTCTGCAATCTCATATCTAAAATAGCCAAGCTCTGTTTCTCGCTTAATTTATACTTCTCAATTAATAATGCTTTAGCAGTTTCAACATCCTTGCTTTCTTTAATATCTTTAACAACATTATCAATATTTTTTAAGGCTATTCTCAAACCTTCTAAGATATGAACTCTATCCTCAGATTTCTTTAATTCAAACTCAGTTCTTCTTATGACGGTTCTTTTTCTATGCTGTATAAAGAAACTAATCAGATGCTTTAAGCTCATTGTTTTTGGCTGTCCAGCAACCAAAGAAGTCATTATAATACTAAATGTGGTTTGTAATTGAGTATGCTTGTATAATTGATTCAAAACAACTTCTTTGTTAGCGCTGTCTTTAAGCATAATAACAATTCTCATTCCCTTTCTATCGCTTTCATCCCTAATATCTTTAATTCCCTCTACTCTCTTGCTTTTAACTAGCTCAGCCATGGATTCAATTAAAGAAGTCTTGTTAACCATATAAGGAATTTCAGAAATTATGATTTTCTTGTCTTCAAATTCACATTTAGCTCTAACTTTAACTCTCCCTCTTCCGGTCTTGTAAGTTTTCCTTATCCCTCCGTTTCCTATTATAGTCGCAGCTGTAGGAAAATCAGGTCCTTTAACAAACTGCATTAATTCTTCTGTTTTTATTTCAGAATTATCAATCATTGCTATTATAGCATCCGCAATCTCCCTCAAGTTATGAGGAGGAATACTGGAAGTCATCCCAACTGCAATTCCAGTAGTTCCATTAACTAATAAATTAGGAAACTTTCCAGGCAATACAATTGGTTCTTTGTAACTTTCATCGTAATTAGGAATAAACTTAACAGTGTCTTTATCTATATCATTTAACATTTCCTCTGCTATTGGAGTTAATTTGCATTCTGTATATCTCATAGACGCAGCACTATAGCCTTCTATACTACCAAAATTCCCTTGCCCCTTGATTAATGGATATCTTAAAGAAAAATCTTGAGCCATTCTGACTAAAGAATCATAAACAGCCATATCACCATGAGGATGATACCTACCTAAAACATCCCCAACAACTCTTGCACACTTTCTAAAAGGTTTATTATGTTGCAATCCAGCTTTATGCATTGCATATAATATCCTCCTATGTACTGGCTTTAATCCGTCATTGACATCAGGCAAAGCTCTAGCTGTTATAACAGACATAGCATAATCTATGTAAGAGTTTTTCATTTCCTCTTCAATTAATACTTGTTTAATTTTTTCTGCCATTTTAAACATCCAAATTCTTTACTTCATGACTATGATCAAATATAAACTTCCTTCTGGGCTCTACTTCCTCTCCCATTAAAACAGAAAACATCTGGTCTGCAGCTGCAGCATCATCTATTGTTATTTGTTTCATATACCTTCTTTCCGGATCCAAAGTAGTCTCCCATAATTGATCTGCATTCATTTCTCCAAGTCCTTTATACCTTTGTATTGTAACTCCATCTCTTCCAATTTGATCAAGAACTTTATCTCTCTCTGCTTCATTATACACATAAATTTCTTCTTTTCCTTTTTTAATTTTGAATAAAGGAGGCATTGCAATATACACATAACCGTTTTCAACTAAAGATCTCATATACCTATAGAAAAAGGTTAATAATAAAGTGCAGATGTGATGACCATCCACGTCGCTGTCTGCCATTATAATTACCTTATGATACCTCAGCTTTTTAATATCGTAATCTTCTCCAATACCTGCTCCCAAAGCGAGAATTAAAGGTTGTAATTTATCATTTCCAAATATTTTATCAATTCTAGCTTTCTCCACGTTCAACATTTTACCCCACAATGGCAAAATAGCTTGTGTTCTTCTATCTCTTCCCCCAATACATGTCCCAGCTGCACTATCTCCCTCAACAATAAATATCTCCGCTTTACTTGAATCTCTCTCTTGGCAATCTGCTAATTTTCCAGGTAAATTTCCAGATTCCAATGCCGACTTCCTTCTTGTTAATTCTTTAGCTTTTCTTGCAGCTTCTCTTGACTTAGCAGCATCTGCAATTTTCTGTACAATTAATCTTGCTACACTAGGATTTTCTTCAAAGAATGTTCCTAATTTATCATAAACAATTGAGCTTACTATACCCTTAACATCAGAATTTCCCAACTTAGTTTTAGTCTGTCCTTCAAATTGAGGCTCTGGAACTTTGATAGAAATTATCGCACTTAATCCCTCCCTAGTATCTTCTCCTGTCAACTTAATATCTGTAGTTTTATTTTTTTTAATATATTCATTAACAACTCTTGTCAAAGCAGTTCTCCATCCTTCTTCATGTGTTCCACCTTCTGTTGTATGGATCATATTAACAAAGCTATGAGTAGTTTCAACATAGCTGTTATTATACTGCATTGCTATCTCAATCTGAACTTTCTCATTAGAATTATTTTCTATAAAAATAACAGGATGCAAAGCTTGTTTTCCTAAATTTAAGCTCTCAACAAAACTTTTTATTCCGCCTTCATACTGGAATGTCTCACTTTTCCCAACTCTTTCATCTAAAACTTCAATTTTAATATTTTTATTCAAAAAAGCTAATTCTTTTAATCTCGTAGATAAAACAGAATATTTGAATTCAATATCTTCAAAAATCTCTTCATCAGGATAAAAAGTTACAGTAGTCCCTGTTTCACTAGTATCTCCAACAACTTCAACTTCACTTGTCTTCAATCCTTTAGAATATGTTTGCTGATATAATTTTCCATCTCTTTTAACCTGTACTATTAATAGTTTTGATAAAGCATTAACAACAGAGATACCAACTCCATGTAATCCTCCAGAAACCTGATAGTTTTTCTTGTCAAACTTTCCACCTGCATGTAATATTGTCATTACAACTTCTAATGCACTCTTGTTCTCTCCTTTATGAATATCAACAGGAATGCCTCTTCCATTATCCCCTACAGCAACAGATCCATCTTTATGAACAATAACTTTGATAGTATTACAGTAACCTGCTAAGGCCTCATCTATAGAATTATCCAAAACTTCATAGATTAAATGATGCAGACCTCTCTGACCAGTATCCCCCACATACATGCTCGGGCGTTTACGGACTGCTTCAAGTCCTTTTAATACCTGAATATTTTCAGCTTGGTAACTAGATTTTTGCTCCATCTTAAAATTGCCTAAATAAGAATTATTAGGCTAAAATTACCCCTTTTTACTATAAAAAGAAACTCCTTTCTTTAAATACTTTTCTCAAGCCAATTCCTTAAAATTTAGGCATTACAGACCTTCTAAAGGCCAAAAAAATTTTTAGTCATGCAAAGATTTATAAAGAAATTATGTACTTTTTAATGATTAAAAAAGAAGGGTAAAATAAGCTTGTTTACACTCTCATTCTCTGTAAAGAAACCATCTTAAAAAATAGCCCCCTTCTTCTCATTAAAGCCTTATAATTTCCTTTTTCTAATATTTTTCCATCACCTAATACAATTATCTCATCAGCATTCTCTATAGTGCTTAACCTATGCGCAATAATAATCATTGTCTTCTTCCCAGCAATTGAAAATATCGCTTTTTGTATTAGTTTTTCAGATCCTGAATCTAAAGATGAAGTTGCTTCATCAAAAACTAATATATCTGGATCAGATAATAAAGCTCTTGCAATTGATAACCTCTGTTTCTGCCCTCCTGATAATTTAACCCCATCCTTCCCAACTTTAGTATTGTATTTTTCTGATAAATTTTTAATAAAATCATGAGCATGAGCTAATTTAGCAGCTCTAACTATATCACTAAATGAAGCCTCTGGTTTTGAAAAAGCAATATTCTCCTTTATAGTCCTATTGAATATCTCAACATTCTGTGAAACAATCGCTATTCTTCTTCTATAATCTTCAGAATAATAATCTCTTACATCAAAATTATCAATTAACACATTCCCACTAGTAACATCATACTGTCTCATCAATAGTTTAATAACAGAAGATTTCCCACCTCCTGATTTGCCAACTAAAGCAATTACTTTTTTAGGCTCTATATTGAAGCTTACATTCCTCAAAACCCAAGGAGATTTTTTATTGTACCTAAAGCTGACTTTTCTGAACTCTATATTCCCATCCAAATGTTTAATTTTTTGGGGGTTTTCTTTGTCTTTGATTAATATCTCTTCATCTAATAAATCAGATAATCTATGTATAGACTCAATAGAATCCCCAACATGAGTATATATCTTTCCTAATCTAAAAACAGATAAAAATGCTTTCTCTGATAAAGTATAAACTAAAATTAATGAACCAGCAGACATTATCCCTTTCAAAACCATATAGCTAGCCACTGCTAAAGTTGCTGTCCTTCCTATGTTTATTATAATATCTCTCCCTAAAATCCTTTTAATTTCAAATTTCATTCTCGCCATAGAAGCAATGAAAAATTGGTTTAATAGCAAAGAGTAAATCCCAAATTCTCTTTTTTCCTGAGCATAATCTTTAACAGTCCCGATATTGCTCAGGCTCTGCCCCATTTCAGAAAATGCCTGATCGTGTTTTTTAAGGTAAATTTTCCTTAATGGCTGCACTTGTTTTGCAGTCTTATCAATTATAAAGAATATTAATAAACTAAATACTAAAAATATAACTGCAATTAACCACTGTTCATATAACAGTAATATTGTAGTCAAGATTAATTGGATTATAGTTGGCAAAAATTCATTGAAAAAGAACCACACCAATTCCGTTAATTTAGAAGCTCCCCTATTTATTCTTGAAACATGCATTCCAGGATTATATTTTTCATGATATCCCATATGTAGGTCTAGTAATTTCTTTTCTGCTTTTTTAAGAATTAACGTCTCATAAGTAAGCATTTGTTTATGAGTCCATAAATCTCCAAAATAGTCCATCCCATTCTGGAATAAATAAACTCCAAACATTCCAGCTATTATCCATGCAATTAAAGATATCGTAGACGAATCTTCAACTACAGAATCAACTAAAAGTTTGATTAAAATTACTGGAACTAATTGCACAGCCTCATAAAGTAAAGTTATTAATATAGACCTGATTAGACCTTGTTTAACTTCTGGAATAATTTTTAAAATTCTACTAATAAGCTGCTCTCTTTTTTTCATTACATCATTTTATTAAATTTTAATTTATAATGCTTTTGATTCAAGAATTAATTCTCTTTATTTTCTTCTGTTTTAACTTCTTCTTTTCCTAATATCTTAGCCAAACTATCTTTCCCTTCTTTAATAACTTTAAGATTAACCTGAGCAGTACTCTGCCATATAGTGTTCCCAACAACAGTTTTTTTCTTTCTCATTCCTTCTTCATTTATTCTAACACAAGGTCCTTTTGTTAAAATTATACCCTTTCTTGCAGATCCTTCTAGATCATATCTCATCGGAAATCCTGCATTATCACTTCCCCCAGTTATCTCCAATTCATAACCTGGAAATCCAATATTACTCCCCTCTATCTTATCCTTTATTTTTTTATTTAATAAACTAGAACTTTCAATTTCCGTAAGGTTCTTACTATAACTTTTCCCTTTGCTTCCCACAACGATTTTAAATTCAACCATCTTTAAACTCCCCATAAAGGGTTTTGCTTCCTCTTAGATTCTGCTATTTCCTTTAACAATTCGATTTCATCGCTGTTTAAAAAGCTTTTCATCCCTTTTAATTTTCTGAATTCTTCCTCAGTTAAGTCAGATATCAAAACCTGCCCTTCAACAACCTGCCTTCCTATAATAACTCCAGGCAGAGAGATAGCAACTTGCTTCCCTTTTTCAGCCAATCCAACATTTTTCCCATCCTCCTGAATGCTTTTGACTTCAGTTACTCTTTTTCCAGTTCCATTCATTAAAGACATATTTGCTTTCAATGTCCCTTTTAAAACCTCTATGCCTACAACAGCAGGATTGCTCTGTCTAAAAACAAAATTTGGCATTATATGAATTTTACATGGCCTAATAAGATTCTTTAGATTAGTTTCCTCCTCTTCTCTTCTTTTTCCTTCCCTCCATTTCACTAATTTTTCAATTATCTCATAAATCACATTGCTTGTAATTACGCTTACTTCCTCTTTTAAATTCTTAATATTAAATCCAACTATCACTTTATTTAACTCATCTTTTTGTGATTGCGCCTCTGCTACATCTTTTTTATTTATCTCACCAACATTAGCTTTCTTTATAGGAATATCACTTTCTTTTAACAATCCAACCAAAGCTTCCAAGCTTCCTAAACTATCTGCTTTTACAATTATTCCATCTTTATCAGTTTCAATTAATACTTCCTCAACCTGCTCCTGTGCTTCTTTCTTTAATCTTTCAATATCTGAAATTTTTTCAGCAATAAATAAAGGCATTCCGGAATAAACATTCTCTAAGTTAGGAGCAATCAAAGTTATATTTGCAGCAGCCTCCGCTTTATTGACAGGTTTTTTTAACTCAAACATATTTCTTACTTTGCTGACAATAGGCTCGTCTATCCCACCAATAACAAAATCATCATTTACTTTTATTCTTCCATCATATAAAACAATATCCAGTACAGTTCCCAGTCCTTTATCTTCCCTTACCTCTAATACAACTCCTTTCCCTCCCTTTCCTAGCTCCACTTCTAAATTCTTCTCTAAATATTTTTGCGCTAATCCAATAAGAACAAATAATAATTCCTGCAATCCTTCTCCGGTTTTTGCAGAAATTGGAACTATGGCAATCTGTTTTGTGTAATCACTAACTCTGTCAAATCTCTCAGCGTTAAAACCTATCTCATATAATTTGCCAACAACTTCATAAAGCTTAGAGTCTAATCTATTCCTGGTATTCTCGGCCTGTGAGTTTATATTCTTAATTAAACTATTTTTATTGCTCCTCCATCCTGTTATTAAATCAACTTTATTTAATGCAACAATAAAAGGAGTCTTGCATTGTTTAAGAATTTCAACAGCTTCTTTAGTCTGAGCCAATACTCCCTCATTAGCATCAACCACTAAAATAGCTATATCTGCTAAACTCCCCCCTCTTTTCCTCAAGTTAGTAAAAGCAGCATGCCCTGGACTATCAATAAATAAGAAACCTGGAATTTTAACTTTTAACTGTGAATTTTTTAATAACTCTCCTGCAATAGAAGAAATATCTTTGATGTCTACTTTTACAGCACTAATTTTCTGGGTAATCCTTCCAGCTTCTTTTTCTATAATCTTCCTCCTTGATATAGTCTCGATTATCTGGGACTTTCCATGATCTACATGCCCCGTTAAAAGACAGATTAGAGCTCTTGTTTGTGCCATATTCATAGACTTCCATTTTCTTTATTTTTAAGGATTCCTCTAAAAAACTAAAGAATTTATAATATATAAAAGTAACTATTTACAGGTAGTAAAATTAGACTCTCTGAGAAGCCGCTATTAGGGTAGTAGTCAAAGAACCACCTAAACTACTGTCTACAACAACCCCCCCACACCCATTCCCAGAACCTTCCCCATTCCCAATTCTAACAGAACCATGATCACTCCCATTTAATCTTTCTAGCAGAGGTAACCCTTGCGTAGATTGAAGTTTTTCTACAAGCAAGTTTTCTAAATCAGCTAAACCTTTAATTTCTAAGTTTAAATCTCTAAACCTTCTAAGTGCTTGTAGTGCATTCCACTCATACCATTCAGGAAATGCGCCTATTAAGTGAGCAAATGCTCCATACTCTGTTTGATACCCCCTAAGTATCGGAACATTGTTGACTAATGAATGTGTATGTGAAGCAGCAATCATACTTCTAAAAAATTCCGCACCATATAAAGAGGGGATAAACATTGATTTATCTATTACAGAATCTCTAGATAAATCATAACGCTCTGTAACTCTTGCAACAGTATCCCTCATTCTTAATCTTACAAGAGGTGAACTTACTACATCGACTAAATCAAAAGAATGAGGTCCTTGACCAAGGTCTCCAAGATCAACAAAACATACATTTCCTGTTACTTTGTCCAAAAAAATCTGGCCAGGATGTAAATCTCCATGAATTAACCCTACATCATAAGCTCCCAAAACCACCTCAAATTCTTTTCCTAAAGCCGCGCTTAGTACTCCCTTTTCACCACGGGACAATTCATTATCTGTAAGAATAGAAATTGCTCTTGCTATATCATATGAGTAATCCCAACTTCTTTTAGAGAGAAATCCAGAAAACCTAGTATAATTTTTTTTCCATACATTATGTGTATGAGCCAGAGCTTCTGCCACGCTAAACAAATAAGATATTTGAGCCTCCACATCAGATCTAGAACCATAAAGCAAAGATAAAAGTTTCTCTCCAAGTACACGCTCCATTATTATTCTTCCCCTATCTCTGTGTACAAAAACAGGAGTATTGCATCCTAGTTCAGAAGAATGTTCTAATCTGTCTGCTTCATATGCAGCTTGATCAGCTCTTTTATCTTGTTGCCCATCAAAACCTTCTCCCTTCCCTTCTTTTCTTGGCTCTTTTGAAAATAAACCAAGAACCTTCTCACTTCCATTTCTATCTACATATCTAACATTTATATCAAATAACCAAGATCTGGAGCTTGTCTGGGGGGGTACTATAATCTCTGGTTCTCCTTCAATTTTGTCTATTCCAGTAGGATATCTGGCTAAATTCCTCTTAGTAACTACATGGGAACCTAAAATTGCCCCTAAATCGTGAGCAAGAAAGCTCTTTAATTCCCTCTTAACTGAACAAGGAGGAGTATATTCCATATTTGTATTCTTCTAGTAAGTTATTTAAGGTTTATTATTTGACAAAGATCGCATTTCTTGGTCTATAACTATTCTAGAGATGTTTCTTACATAACTCTCCATCTCTTTAAGTTTTTCAATTATAGCCACTGTCCACTTATTTTTCGTTTTTTTAAATAACTTATCACAATCATCAATAATGGAAAATTTATTGTCCGCTATGTTATGTGCAAGTTCTTTATCTTTCTTGTATAAAGCTTTCATAACTTGAAGATAAGAGCTTTCAATTTGGTTATAAATAGTAATTATTCCTTCCAGTTCCTTATCCTCAAATTTTTTATCCTTAAGCAAACGTGCAATTCTTCTGGATGAATCAGCAATATCCTCTAAGTTGATTAATAAAAGCCATGCTTCATAAGCGTTCATTCCTGAATTCTCAATTGCATTCATTACATTTGGAGAATGTCTAGATTCATTTATCATCCTTAATAGTAAAAATCGGAGTTTATTAACAGTGATATCTCTATGGTTTACTTGCTTGTAAAGCTGATTGCTGAAGCAATTTTTAGAATCTCCAATCATAGATCTTATGATTAAATCAATTCTTCTAAATATATCTCCAACTAAAACTTCCTCTGTATTTAGAAAATCTCTTACAATAGTTTTATTTGAAGTTTGCTCAACAATCTCTAATCCCATAAGGTTATGTAATGTTCTTTCAATTTCTTCTGTATAATCTTTAAGATTCCCATTTAAAACAAAATAACCATGACCAGAAACATAAGCAGATATTATTTCTCTTTTTATCCTGTCAATAGGTTTGTTATTGACATCTATCGTAGCCTTCTTAGTTTCTTTTAATTTTCTGGCATTTGAAGCAGCAAGAATCAATTCTTTTTTTTCATTTTCATTAAGATAAATACTATCTCCTTTCTTTAACTCATGGTTTCTTATCCAATTAGAAGGTAAAGATACAACAAATGAAGAGTTTCCAAACTTTATTAGTTTCCTTACATCTAAACTATTTTCTTCCATGTCTAACCCCCATATATGGAATATACTAAATATAAAATATATAGGCTACTTATATATATTTAAAAGTTTCTTTTATGTTGGGGGTAATGTAAATGTCAAGAAAGAAGAAAGATTTGGAATTAGAAGATATATACACTAATGAAGGCAGAGAAGCTCAATTAGAAAGTGATGAGATCAACGACTGGGAGGAAGCTTTCATGGAAGGTTATGAAGGAAGAGAAGAATAATTCTTCCTTTATTTTTCATATAAACATATACAATATATACATTATATAGATTAATTATAAATAGTAAATTCAGAAAGGAAAAACTATGAAAAGAAAAAAATCTTATGAAGAAGAGAAGATATTAGAAGAGGAAGAAGATATTTATACAGATGAAGGCAGAGAAGCTCAGTTGGAAGATGATGAAATTAATGACTGGGAAGCTGGATTTATGGAAGGTTATGAAGAAAACTAAAATCCAATATCCTTAATCTTATCAAAAAACCCTTTCTCTATTTTTAATTTTTCCTTATTTTCTTTTGCAAGTTCAGTTAATAGCTTCTTTTGTTTAGAACTTACTTTAAGAGGAGTCTTTACAATAATATGTATATATTGATCTCCATTGCTATAAGAGTTTTCTATGCCTTTATCTTTTAATCTAAGTATTGTTCCGCTTTGGATGCCTGCGGGAATTTTAATTTTTATTTTCTCTTTTAAAGTTGGAATAGTAATCTCATCTCCTAATGCAGCCTGGCTAAAGCTTATTGGAATATTTAGATGTATATCTTTTTCTTCTCTTTCAAAAATCTCATGAGGTCTTACTGTTAAAAAAATATAAAGATCTCCAGATTTCCCGTTTTTTATAGCCTCACCTTTTCCATTAATCCTTAATCTATTGCCATTATCAACACCAGCAGGAATTTTGATGTTGACCTCTCTTGTATCCTCTCTTAATCCAGAGCCTCTGCATGATTTGCAATTTGCTTTAGCTGTTTCTCCAGACCCATCACATTCCTTACAGACTCCAACTTGTGAAAACATTCCAAAAGGAGTTCTTGTTGTCTTTCTAATCTGCCCAGTTCCATTGCAGTTGCTGCATTTTACCATCTTTTTATTTTCAGCTCCTGTTCCCCCACATTCATCACATTCAACTAATCTTGGAATTTTAATTTTTTTCTCAACGCCAAAAGCAGCTTCTTCAAAACTGATTTCTAGATCATATCTTAAATCATTCCCTCTTCTCTCTCTACTTCTCTCTCCAAAAAACATATCAAAGATATTATTTCCAGATCTCCCAAAAACTTCTGAAAAAATATCATCAAAGTTAACATTTCTGAAAATATCTTCCTGGCTGTACCTTTGATCAAATCCTGCATGTCCGAACTGATCATATTGCTGTCTCTTTGTATCATCTGTTAAAACAGCATAAGCTTCAGAAATCTCTTTGAATTTTTCAGCATCCCCTCCCTTGTCTGGATGATGCTGCAGTGCTAATCTTTTGTATACTTTTTTAATTTCTTCCTTACTAGCATTTTTGTTTACATTTAAAATTTCATAATAATCTCTTTTTGTCATTATTCATCCTCTTTTAAAAATCTTCCAAAATCAATAGAGTTCCAGTTTAAACCTCTTTCCAAAAGAGAATTTTCATCAAAATAGATATTAAAAAAATGGCCCTGTCCTGATAATGTTACAGCTAATCCCTTTAATGAAACACCTAACCTTATCCTCCTACTTCCATTCCCATGAGAATCATTACCTCTTACCACAGCTAACCTACCCATAAGAAAAAAGTCTCGCCTTTCAGAATTATCATTAGGTAGATTATAAAAATATGTATGAAGTTGAGATGTAAGAAGCATAGCGTATATTCCTGTAGTTTCTTTCCTCATATATATTTTATCGCCTAAATGTAACCCTTCTTCAATTCTAGGTTCATCCACCCCATGTAACATAGATTTAGGAATCCATATCCTCCCGCCATCGTCAGTCTTAGTTTGATGTACACCATAAAAAGCTAGCTCAGACACTAGATCTTTTATCATCTGATCTTTGAACATCTTCTTTATCCTCTTCAACAACCTCTGCATCAACAGTGTTGTCATCTTTTTTATTATCTGTTTGTTTTTTAGCAGCTTCCTGGTACATCTTCATTCCAATTTCCTGTATCACTTTATTAGCTTCTTCTAATTTATTTTTTATTTTAGCTGCATCTTCCTCTTTCATAACTTCTTTTATCTCATTCATTTCTTTCTGCACTTTTTCTTTAGTATCTTTATCTACTTTGTCTCCATACTCACTTAACATCTTCTCAGTAGAATACACAACAGAATCTGCCTGGTTTCTCAGTTCAACTAATTCTTTTCTTTTTTTATCCTGCTCTGCATATTCCTCAGCTTCTTTCCTCATTTTCTCTACTTCCTTATCGCTTAATTTCTGAGTTGCAGTAATTTTTATGCTCTGCCGCTTTCCTGTCCCCAAGTCCTTAGCACTTACACTTAATATTCCATTTGCATCAATATCAAATGTAACTTCAATCTGCGGAATACCTCTTGGTGCGGGTGGAATTCCATCAAGTAAAAACTTGCCTAAAGCCTTATTATCAGTAGCCATTTCTCTTTCACCCTGTAAAACATTAATATCTACGCTTGGCTGGTTATCTGCTGCAGTTGAAAATATCTGTGTCTTCTTGCTCGGAATCGTAGTATTTCTAGTTATCAATGGAGTCCTGACTCCTCCTAAAGTTTCAATGCCTAATGTCAAAGGTGTAACATCTAATAACAAAACATCCTTAACATCTCCTGATAACACACCACCCTGAATTGCTGCTCCCATAGCTACACATTCCATAGGATCAATTCCACCTTCAGCTTTCTTTCCTAGCAAAGATTCAATAAGTTTCTTCACTGCTGGCATTCTTGTTGGTCCGCCAACTAAAATAACTTTATCTATATTATCTTTAGTTACCTTAGCATCTTTCAATGCCTGCTCAACAGGTTTCTTGCACCTCTGTACTAAAGGATCAATTAACTTTTCTAATTGACTCCTTGATAATTTTAAATTAAGATGCTTAGGTCCCTTATCTGTCGCTGTGATAAAAGGCAAATTAATCTCTGTTTCCATCGTTGTTGACAATTCTATTTTTGCTTTCTCTGCAGCTTCTCTTACTCTCTGCAATGCAGTCAAATCATCACTTAGATCAACACCAGTTTGTTTTTCAAATTCCTTTATTACAAAATTCATTACAACCTCATCCATATCAGTTCCACCTAACGTGGTATCTCCTGATGTAGATTTAACTTCAAAAATTCCATCTCCAAATTCCATTATTGTAACATCTAAAGTTCCTCCACCTAAATCAAATACTAGAATTTTAGCTTCTTTGTCTTTTTTATCTAAGCCATAAGCTAATGATGCTGCAGTTGGCTCATTGACAATTCTAACAACTTCCAATCCTGCAATTGTCCCTGCATCTTTTGTAGCTTGTCTCTGATCATCATCAAAATAAGCTGGGACCGTAATAACAGCTTTCTCAACTTTTTCCCCTAAAAATGTCTCTGCATCTTTCTTTATTTTTTGTAATATAAAAGCAGAAATTTGCTGTGGCGTATAAATTTTATTATAAATTTCATATTTGAAATTCTTGCCCATCTTTCTCTTGGCAGCCATAACTGTTCCCTCTGGATTGCTGACTGCTTGTCTTCTTGCTGGCTCACCAACAAATACTTCTCCCTCTTTTGTAAATGCAACTACAGATGGAAAAGCTTTTCCATATAATGAAGCGCCTTCTGAACTCGGCACTATACTTGGTCTTCCTCCCTGTAATACTGATGCAGCGGAGTTGCTGGTCCCCAAATCTATTCCTAATATTTTACTCATTTTCTCTAGCCTCCTTGACTTTGCTGACTTTAACCATGCTGGGTCTCAAAACTTTATCTTTCAACATATAACCCTTCCTTACTTCCTCAACAATAACATTATCTTTCTCTCCCTCTACTTTCCCGACAATGTCATGTATATAAGCATCAAATTTTTCCCCAATAGCTTTTATCTCTCTAACTCCCTCTTCTGTTATCACTTTATTCAATTCCTTGAAAATCATTTCAACTCCTTTTGTAATCTCTTCTTTGCTCCCTTCTGCTTTCAATGCTCTTTCGAAGTCATCAGCTATGTTTAATATTTTTAATATCAAATCATGCCTGGCATATTTTTTGAATTCTTCTTTCTCTTTCTCAATCCTCTTAATGTAGTTTTCAAATTCTGCCTGAACTCTCTGCAGCGTTTCTAAATATTCTTTTGAGAGCTGTTTTTCTTTCTCTAATTCTTTTTTTATTTCTTGCTCTATTCTCTTCAATTCCTTTTTCATTTTACCCAATATAGTTTCTGTCTGTTGTAACCTGCTCTACTTCTTGTTTCTTTGTTTTCTTTTCTTTGGGCAGACTTATTTTTCCAAATTGCTTTTCATACTTTGAAATGCTGTCTTTTAATAACTGAAACAAAGCCTTTGCCATTACTGGATCAACAACAATAGTGCTGTGTTTTACAGCATGACTATAATGCTGCTTCTCTCCTACCATATCTATTCTAGGGCTTGTCTGTCTAAAGTCTATGAAAAATTTGTCCTTCCTGTTAAACAAAGATATCCCATCTGAGAAAAACGCTGCATTAGAGTGATCTAAGTTTAAATTTATATTTTGTTTTTCAGCCATATTTTTATCCCCCTTTACAAAAAGTTTATATACTTAAACTTCGTTGATTTAAAGTAAACAAATAACATATATTTAAAGGTTTCGTTAAAATGTTTAAAGAGATAAATATAAGAAATATTGAAAAAAAAGAAAATAACGATTTTAATAAAGATATCCAATGGTTATCTGATTCTTTAGGTTTATTTAATTTGAGAGATAAAGAAAAGTCTTGTTTTAGAATATTCTTAGAACTAATCAAAGCTAAAAAAGAAGACAAATTAATTTCCTCAGATGAAATAGCATTTAATTCTCATCTCTCAAGAGGAACAGTAATACATCATCTAAACAGTCTAACAGAGAAAGGGTTTGTTATTTCATATAAGCAAAGATATGCGTTAAACTCTAAAAACGTTGAATCTTTAGTTTCAAATTTGGAATTAGAAATTAATTCCGTGATAAAAGAAATCAAGAAAACAGCTAAAGAAATTGATAAAGACCTAAACTTGTAACCTTGGAATCTTTATATGCGGCACAGGATTTCCGCTAGGAGCTAAAGAACCTTCCTCAAATTCAAAGTCTATAAGAGTCCCTAGATAACGAATATTATGCAACATTATTCTAGAATTTCTAACAGCATCTGCAAGATGTGAATCTTTTTGATTTAATCCATAAATTCTTGCTAGTTCTACATTAACTTGCTCAGCAATCTCAAAAAAACTATGGTATTCTACAAATCTCCTGTATCCCTCAGCAAGTATTCGTTCTACTGGATCATATCTTAAATCAAAAAATTTAGAAGGTCTCTTGACTGCTTCTGTAGTTTTTTCAGATAAATCACAGACATAAGCGAACAAATCAGTTAAACTTTTACTGCATTCTTTCTCATCTGGACTTACCCTAAACTCTGTATCTTGTTGTCTAAGCTGGAGCGATCCACTTATACCACAAATGTTGTTGCTAAGGTAATGTCTCAAATTTAATGTATAATGAAATCTTAAAATATCTAAAACATACCCTGATATCATACCTCTTCCAGAGCAATCTACATTAACTCCTGCTAATCTTAAAAAAGGATAATTTGTCATCTGCCACACCTAGTTGCGAAAATGCTTTAAAATTTTCTATCTTATATGCTGTTCATTAGAATTTTCATAAGAATGTAATTCTTTATCTTTAAACCATAATTTAATCTCATATTCAGCATCTTCTTTATTTCCAGACGCATGGATAATATTCCTGATAGCTTTCTCAAATTTATCAGCATGATCATAACTTACATGGCAAAAATCTCCTCTTATAGTTCCGGGAAGCGCAGTTCTTGGCTCAGTAGACCCAACTATCTTTCTTACAATTTCAATAGCGTGTATTCCCTCTATAACCATAGCAACTACAGGCCCTTCTGCAATATAATCGACAAGTAATTCTCTTACTTTCTCTCCTCTTCTTCTAGAAATATCTTCTGTATAATGTTTCAATGCAAACTCTTTATCAAGCCATTGCATCTTCATACCAATTAATTTTAAACCAGAATTTTCAAATCTCTTAATAACCTCTCCAACCAAACCTCTCTGCACTCCATCCGGTTTTATTGCTACAAAAGTTTTTTCAATCATTAGAACTACTCACCTTTAACATAGTGCTTTGTCCATTTAAGGTTTCTCGCCTTCCTGCCAAGTTTAAGCATATTTTTTTCACATTTCGCACTGCAAAATCTTAAAATCTTCCCAGACTTTTGCACAAAAGTCATCCCAGTCCCAACACCATAATTATTTCCGCAAAATGAGCATGTAGGCATTTTATTTTCTTCCTTGATTTAATTTTCTTGCTTCAATTTCAGTTTCTCTGAGCATTAAAACATCCCCGATCCTTACAGGACCCTTAACATTTCTTCTTAAAATTTTTCCTTTATCCTTTCCTTCTTGCACATTAACTCTAACCTGAGTAACCTCTCCTCTAGTTCCTGTCTTTCCAACTATTTCCTCTACTGTTGCAGGAGAAGCAGTTGAAAATAAACCAGCAACTTTCTCTTCTCTTCTCTTCTCCTCTGTAGTACTAGGTCTATTCCCTTTATTCTTATTAAACTCTTTATTAGCCATTTTAAGAAGACTTTAGTTTGTTTGCAATATCTTTTATTAATTCTGCAGAATCTCCTTCCTGCACAATTGCAACGCTTGCAGTTGAAACTTGTAATCCTGCTGCTGCACCTAAATCACTTCTGCTTCCAACACTTACACAAGGAACTTTCTTTTCCTCACATAATACTGGGATATGCATTATAACTTCTATAGGGTTAACATCACTTGCAATCAAAACTAATTTCGCAACTCCTTTTTCTATTACTTTAGTAACTTCATTAGTTCCTTTCTTTAATTTACCAGACTTTCTAGCTATTTCCACAGCTTCATAAGCCTTATCTTGTATTTCTTTTGAGACTTCAGCCATTTTGATTATCCTCCAAGAGAGACTAAAAAAGTTCTCTTTATAAACGTTTTGGGTATGATTTAGAAATGTTTATATAGCAACTGGTTTTTAGCATTTTAAGAGGTGAATTAAATGAAAAAAACATTTTTTACAATTGTTATAATTTTATTTGTCTTTGGAGCATTAAATGTGATTGCAGAAGATGATAAATCTGGAAGTGATTCTAGTGGATCTGGTTCATCAGACAGTTCAAAAAGTGGTTCAAGCACAGAAAGTGGAAGCAGTGGTTCCTCTGATAGCATGGAAAAAGAAATACCCCCTACTTTAGCAAGAGAAGAGAGAAAAGAAAGAGTTCGGGACAATTTAGGAAATGAAGTAAGGACAGAAATTAAAAGAGAAATAAAAGGAGATAGAGAAAAATTAAGAATATTAATTGAAGAAAAATTAAAAGATACACCTGCAGAAGAAAGAAACAGAATTCTAAAAATAAATGAAAAAGTAGAAGGTGTTGAATCATTTGTTGGTGGTTTATCGCCTGAAGAAGCAAAGAAGTTTGCATTATTGACAAGGACTAAACAGATAGAAATTGTTAAGGAAAAATCACGTAGAAGATTAGAGATGGCAAAAGTAATGGAAGTAAAAGATGGAGAGTTCAAGGCTAGAGAGATAACAAAAGAAAGAGTAAAAAATGCTGTTGAAAACTTTAAAGAGGTTAGAGAAAAAAGAGAAGAGATAAGAAATGAATTAAATGGTACAAGAGAAGAATTAAAGAAAGCTCAGACAAATGAAGAAAAACTTGCAACCGGAAAAGAGCACCTTACAAAGATTATAGATTCTGAACTAGCAGAATTAAATGCATTAAAGGAAAGGATCCAGAATAACCAGGATATAAATTCAGAAGAATCTTCAGACTCAACAGAAAGAGTTGATAACGCAATAGCCTCATTAGAGTTATTAAAAACAAAAATAGCAGATGCAACTTCAGTAGAGCAATTAAGAAGCCTCGGTAATGAAATAAAGAAATACGCATTGGTAAAGCACATTTTCAAGACAAGAGCAGTAGCAGCAAATATCTGCCATGGAGTATTATTAAGGTCTGAATTACTGGAAAGAAAAGCAGAATTAGCGCTGTCAAAAGCTGAAGAATCAGGAGCAGATACAACAGAGCTTGATTCAAGAATTGAAAAATTAAACGCCTTATTGGAAACAGCTAGGTCTAAATGCTCAGATGCGAAATCTGCGTTTGATTCTGCTAAAAACATAGACAACATTGAAGAAAAGAAAGAGCTTACAAAGAAGTTTATAGAATCAACAAAGCAGGCCTATGAGACAGTAAAAGAAGCTGGTTCTGTAGTAAAAGAAATAAGAGAAATCGTCGGCAAGTTAAGCATTAACTTAGACGAACAGGAAGTAACTGAAATAACAATAGAGGAGGATAATTAAAATGTACAAGAAAATATTGTTTATTTTCCTTGCAGCTTCTTTGCTTTTAGTTGCAGGATGCGCAAAATCTGAAACTATAGAAGATTCTGGAGATACTATAGAAAAGACAGATGAAACTCTTGAGTCTGCAACAGATGAGGTTAATGACTTAGGCTTATCTGACATAGATTCATTAGATGAAGACATTGGATTAATCTAGATAGGAATTGCACCTTCAAGGTCTACAAAACTATGAGTTCCAATCCTTCTTATTCTTTTTTCTCTTACTAATCTTTCTACGGTCCTTCTTGTTATATCATCTTCAACCTTAAATCTTCTTACATCTCCTTTCTCTTGGTAAACTAATAAAACAGGTCTTCCTCTTTTATTATAATAGCAAACCAAAGGAGGACTGGCCCATTCTGCAGCATTAGTATAGGAAGAACCCGAAATCAAATTAAATAATTCAGAAGCTTGTTCTTGTCTCTTAGAATATTCAGTTAATCCATTCATTCGCAAAACCCTAAATTTGTTATTTATAACCCTTATCTTTTAACCATTACAAAGTAATAACAAAATAGAAAGATTTATAAATCTAATATTTTTAGTCTTTAATGTAATGGCAAAATACACAGAATTTAACGTAAATGCACAAGACCAAGTTCAAGATCATGGTATTGTTGTTAGAAGAGTAGAAATTACTTACTATGTGTATGGTTTAAATAATTCCGCATGGGAAAACCTTCCCGGCAACAGAGTCAGTTATGATAGTTTAGAAGAAGTTGCAGGAGTTATTGTTAAAAGTGCTAAAAGTCCAAATGACTCTATTGTAAGAAGTATAAACTGTGAAGCTGGAAAAGTTAGTCCTGTAGACAGAGGTAGTTTAACAGTTAGGGCTAATGAAACATTTACTGGAGTTTTTCGTAGAACATTAACAAGAGATGAAGGTATAGACCTAGCTAGAAGAATGATAGAGGCTAGAGGAAAATAAAATGGTAAATTTTTATAATGATGTTATGGCACTCAAAGCAAGTAAAGATGAAATAGACAGATCTAGAGAATATTTAATAATGCAAGGATTTAAAGTTGAAGAACCTAGACATGGATTACCTTCTGTAAGGGAACAAGCAGCAGGATTAAGGGATATAACCCCAGATTATAGTGACAATTGGTTTGTTAAAGGAACAAAACCTGGTGATGTAAGTGACAGAGTTGAAGAAGCCCTATCAGAAAGAATGGTTGGTTTAAGATTTGATAAGAAAAAAAGATATGCTTATAATAGACAATTAGAGTTAATGGCTCAAGTTGCACCATCAGCTTCTGATCTAAGAGTAAATCCTTTATGGAGGCCAAGAGTGGTTAGCTTCATTACAACAGGTTTAGGTGTGTTTGCAGGTTATTCTATATTCGAGATAGAAAAAGTTATAGATTACATAGCAACCAATGAAGTTACTGATATTCAGAGTTTATTTTATGGTATTTCAGGAGCTGCTATTGGAGTAGGGATAAAGAGTATACTAGACTTTGAAATGGTAAATATTACAAAAAGAAAAGTAAGAAGGCAAGTTTCTAATTTAGTAGAAGCATTAAAAGAAACTCCACAAAGAATAAAACTTCCACAAGAAGGAGCACAATAAAATGATAATTAAAGAAGAATTCATAAAGAAATTAAGATCAGCATTTGATTTAAATATATACGAAGTAAAAATTTGGGCAGCTTTATTATCCAAAGGAGTAGCAACTGCTGGAGAATTGTCAGATATGTCTAATGTCCCAAGATCAAGGTCTTATGATGTTCTTGAATCTTTAGAGAAGAAAGGATTCATTATGGTTAAAATAGGAAAGCCAATAAGATATATGGCTATAAAACCTGAAGAAATAATCAAAAGAGTTAAAGACAGGATAAATGAGAAAACAGAAGAAAGATTAGGGATGATTGATAAGGTAAGAGCTACAGAGACTTATGAAGAATTAACTCAATTATATACTCAAGGAATAGCTAATGTAGACATTACTGAACTCTCTGGAGCAATGAGAGACAGACAATCAGTTTACTCACAATTATCTGCAATGCTTGGAAAAGCAAAGAGCTCAGTAGTTATAATGACAAGTGAAAAAGGTCTTATAAGAAAAAGAGACATCCTAAAAAATGCAGAAAGAAAATTAAAAGCTAAAAAAATAAAAGTAAAAATTGCAGCGCCTATAAAATCAGAAGCAGGTAGGAAAATTGCTCAAGAGCTTAAATCTGTTGCAGATATTAGAAATGTAGAAAACATAAATGCAAGATTCTGTTTAATAGACGGAAAAGAAGCATTATTCATGGTTATGAATGATAATGAAGTTCATGAAAGCAATGATACTGCAATCTGGGTTGACTCACCTTTCTTCACTTCAGCTCTAGAAAACATGTTTAACTTAAGCTGGAATTCAATGAAGAAAGCATAACTCTTTTAAATGAAAAGCATGGAGTTTAAATAATGAGATACAGAAACAGTCAAAGATTTCAAGAAACAATAGACAGGCTTGCAGCACAATATGAACCATGCCTCAGAGACCTAAGACAATTAGTTGAAGAATCCAAAGGAATAACAGGGTTGAGACCCCAGGAAAGGATTAATATTGGTGGAGCATATAGACTTCTAGAAAGCCCAGAATTTAACCTTCAATTGCTTGTAGAAGTGGTAAGAAACCTTAGAGAATCTACTGAAAGACACTACATACCAAAAAAGTTAACAGAATCTACAGATTTCTTAGATAGAGCAATCAGATTAATAAACCAAACCACAAGATCAAGAACCTGTAAGGAAACCCAAGATAGTGGTAATTAACTATCAATAATTCTTAAAAGTGGTAATTAACATATGTGGTAATAATAGAAACATTTATAAATATGTGGTAATTAACAATTTCCATGCCTTATGTGAAAAAGGTCAAAATAAAGGGTAAAGAGTACTGGTATTTATTCCATACAGTAAGAGAAGGAAACAAATACTTAAAAAAATCAAAATACTTAGGGAAAGAATTACCTAAAAACATAGAAGAAATAAAGAAAGAATTCTTAACTGGAATAAGAGAACCTTCTTCAAAACATTCTAAATTAATTGAATCTTTAACGCCTTTAGAAAGAAAAGTCCTTCCATTATTATCTAAACATACTAAACTATCTTCATTAGTAAAAGAAACAGGATTAAAAGAGATTGAAGTTATGAGGTCATTGCAGTGGCTTTCAAATAAAGAAATTATAAAAATAAAAAAAATAACAAGAGAAGTTGTTAAACTGGATAAAAACGGAGAATTATATTTAAAGAAAGGCCTTCCAGAAAAAAGATTTCTCTCTGCATTAGATAAACCAAGAACAATGCAGGAAATAATGGACATTGCTAATCTTGACAAAAATGAGTTAACTGTTTCTTTAGGAATATTAAAAAGAAAAAATTTAATTGAGATTGGAAAAGAAATTAAAAAATTAAAAGAAGATTCTTCAATAAGAAAAAAAGAAGAATTTCTTAAATCATTACCATCTCCTTTAAAAGATTTAGACTGGGGAATAATAACTGAATTAAAATCCAGAAAAGAAATAATAAAAGAAGACATAGAAAAAGAAAGAGAAGTTTCATTAACATCTCTAGGTAAGGAATTATTAAAAGAAAATCTAAAAATTAATTTGCTTGAATCATTAACTCCTGAAATGTTGAGAGAAAAATCTTTTGCAGGGAAAAAATTCAGAAGATATGATATCAAAATAAACGTTCCAAGAATATATAATGGGAGAAGGCATTTTGTTAACCAGGCCATAGATTATGCAAGAAGAGTCTGGACTGATCTCGGTTTTAAAGAAATGTCTGGCCCTATAATAAATACATCATTCTGGAACTTTGATGCTCTTTTTCAACCTCAGGATCATCCTGCTCGTGATTTGCAGGATAGTATTTTCCTAAACGAGAAAGGAGAACTTCCAAAATTTTTCAAAGATAAAGTAAAAGATATGCATGAACTTGGCTATGAAAAAAGCAAGGGCTGGCAGTATTCCTGGGATGAAGAAACTGCTAAAAAATTAGTAATGAGAACTCATACTACTGTATTATCTGCTTTAACTTTATCTGAACTAAAAAAAACAGATTTGCCTGCTAAATTCTTTGCAATTGGTAAAAATTTCAGAAATGAAACTGTTGACTGGTCTCATGGCTTTGAATTCAACCAGACAGAAGGCATTGTTATAGATCCAAATGCAAACTTCAGGCATTTACTTGGATATCTGAAAGAATTCTTTAAAAAGATGGGATTTCCAGAAATTAGGTTTCGCCCCGCCTATTTTCCATACACCGAAATTTCTTGTGAAATGGATGTTTATCATCCTATCCATAAAAAATGGATTGAACTAGGAGGAGCAGGGATTTTCAGACCAGAAGTTGTTATTCCATTACTAGGAGAAGATATTCCTGTTCTTGCATGGGGTCCCGGATTTGATAGAATAATAATGGATTATTACAAAATTAATGACATTAGGGAACTTTATAAAAACGATCTAAAAGTGTTAAGAGAGATGAAAGTATGGCTAAAATAGGGGGTATAAAAAATGAATTTTAAAGAAATGCAAAAGATATTAGATGAAACAAGGATTTTGTTAGAAAAGAAAAATGAAATGTACGGAGATGGAAACATAGACCAAATGGGAGAAGAGGGAATTATGTTTAGATTAAATGACAAAATTATAAGATTAAAAAATTTATTAGAAAAAAACATAAATCCTCCAGAAGAAACTATTGAAGATACTTGGAAAGATATAATTGGTTATGGTATAATTGGATTAATGGTAAGGAGAAAAAAGTGGAAATGAAAAAAGTATATTTAATCCATTCTATGGGAACTTTTGCCCAAATAACTAAACCATTAAAAAAAGAAGCAGAGAAATCAAAGATAAAAGAATCTGATGTAAACAATATCATACATAATTCCAGAAAATTAAAAAGGTGATAAAGAAAAAATAAAATGCCAACCGTAAACCTAAACAGAAAAGAAGTAGAGAATTTAGTAGGAAAGAAGCTAGATTTAGCTAAATTAAAAGATAGAGTTTCAATGTTAGGAACAGACTTAGATGACATAACAGATGATGAAATAATAGTAGAAATTTTTCCTAATAGGCCCGACATGCTTTCAGAACAAGGTTTCTCAAGAGCCTTATCTTCTTTTATTGGTATAAAACCAGGTTTAAGAGATTACAAAGTAAAAAAATCAAATGATAAAGTGATTATAGAAAACTCTGTAAGAGAAGTAAGGCCTTTTACAGCCTGTGCAATTGTTAAAAATTTAAAATTTGATGAAGAAAATATAAAAAGTATAATCCAGATTCAGGAGAAATTGCATATAGGTTTCGGAAGAAATAGAAGAAAAGCTGCAATTGGCATCTATCCTCTAGAGAAAATAAAATTCCCTGTAAGATTCATAGCTCTTCCTCCCGAAGAAATAAAATTCATTCCTCTAGAATCTCTAGAAGAAATGAATGGAAAAGAAATCTTGGAAAAGCATCCTACAGGCAAAGAATATGCTCATTTATTAAATAAAAATGATAAATATCCATTATTCATAGATGCTAATAAAAACATTCTAAGTATGCCCCCAATTATAAACTCAGAAACTGTTGGAAGGATTACAGATGAAACAACAGAAGTCTTCATTGAATGCTCTGGATTTGATTTTAATATCTTAAATAAATGCCTTAACATTATAGTTACAGCTTTAGCAGACATGAATGGAGAAATTTATTCTCTAAATTTGGAATATGAAAAAAATACAGAAACGACACCTAATTTAACGCCTGAAGAGATGGAATTAAACTTAGACTATGTAAATAAAATGCTTGGTTTAAATCTGAAAGAATCGGAAATAAAAGAATTATTAGAAAGAATGGGTCATGAATACAGAAATAAAAAAGTAAAAATCCCTGCTTACAGGTCTGATATTCTTCATGAAATAGATTTGATAGAAGACATAGCAATAGCTTATGGCTATGAAAACTTTAAAGAAGAAATACCAAATGTTTCTACAATAGGCGAAGAATCCTATTTAACAAAATTCAAAAGAAAAATAGCTGAAGCTTTGATTGGCTTAGAATTAATAGAATGCTCTTCTTTCCACTTATCAAACAAAACTACTTTAAATGAAAAAATGAGAACTAAAAACAAACTAACAATGGTTGAGAGTGCGGTTAATGCAGATTATGACACCTTAAGAAATTTCTTACTGCCTAATCTGCTTGAAATCTTAAGCAGGAACAAAAGATATGAATATCCTCAGAATATTTTTGAAATGGGCACTGTCTTTGATGAAAATATTAAGGAACATGAAAGTTTATGTATAGTAAAATCTGAAAAAGATGTTAATTTCACAAAAATAAAACAAGTATTAGATGTATTAATGAGTTCTCTTGACATCCCTTATGAAATAGAAGAATTATCCTATCCATGGTTCATTGAAGGAAGAGCTGGAGAAATCATAGTCAATAATAAAAAAATCGGCATGTTAGGCGAACTTAACCCTGAAGTCTTAATAAACTGGAACTTAGAAATGCCTGCTTCTGTTTTGGAGTTAAATATTAATATGTTAATTGAGCACAATAATGCTTAAAAAACTTTAACTTATCTAAGAGATATGGATCATGTAAAGAAGGTTGTTACAGCTCTATCTAATAAAGAGGCATATCCTGAAGAAGTAAAAAGTGTAGATGTTATACATACAGCAGTGTCTTGTATATTTTTAACAGGCAGTCATGCCTACAAAATAAATAAACCATTAAACTTAGGATTCTTAGATTATTCTTCTTTAGAAAAAAGAAAAGAAATTTTGTATAAAGAATTAGAATTAAACAGCATTCTATGTCCTGGTTTATATAAAGAAGTTCTCCCTATAACAGAAAATAAAGGAGAAGTAAAATTAGCAGGAAATGGGGAAGTAATAGAATATGCATTAAAGATGAAAGAATTCCCTCAAGAAGGGATTTTATCAAATTTACTGAAAAAAAATAAAGTAACAAAAGAGGATTTAGCAAAAGTTGCAAAAAAAATAGCAAACTTCCATGAACAGACACCAAACTCAGAAGAAATAAAACAGTATGGCTCCTTTGAAGCCATTAAAGAATTATGGGAAGAAATATTTACAAGCACTGAAAGTTTTGTTGACTTAACAGTTAATAGTTTCCAATTTAATTTAATAAAAGATAAAATAAATAAATTTCTAGAAGAAAACAAAGAAGTATTTAATAGAAGGGCTGAAGAAGGAAGAATAAGATATAATCATGGGGATTTTCATTCTGCTAACATCTGCCTTGCTGATGATGTCCACATTTTTGACAGAATAGTGTTTAATATGAAGTTTCCATGCTCAGACACGGCAGCAGAGGTTGCATTTTTAGCAATGGACCTTGATTTCCATAACCAACAAGAACTATCAAATCATTTTATTGAAGAGTATATAAAAGAAACACAAGACAGGGAAATTAAACATTTACTCAATTTCTACAAATGTTTTAGAGCTTCTATCAGGGGAGAAATAGCTTGCTTCAAATCAGAAGATAAAAATATCTCAGAAGAAGAAAGACAAGAAGCAGTAAAAGAAGCTAGAGAATATTTCGAATTATCTGAACAATATGCATTGATACTATAGCCTTTTAAATTTTTCTTTATCTATATTATCATGAAAAGTTATTCAATCGGCCATTTTATTGATGTAGATGGTATTTCCTCTCAAGCAGTTTTAGGAAGGTCTAACGCTAGAAGGGGAATAGAAACAGTACATATTGATATTACTTATAGAGACCCTATAGCTGCATTAAGACAAGCAACACCAGAACAAGGAGAAATAGTAAGATTTTTTGATTTTGGTTATGGTCCAGTACTGGAAACTCCGGAAGCATTAGGAGAATTTAAGAGAATTGCTTCCCAAGGGGATTTAGAAATTTATGATCATCATAAAGGCTGGCCAAGAGAAAGTGAAGTATATCAATTCGCAAGAAGAGTTGTTGTCCCCCGAGATTGGGATGACTTAAGCAAAAAATGTACAACTCAAATATTATATTGGTTTTTTGGAATGAGAGACAATGTTTCTGAAATGCTATCTTATATAGCAAATGCTAGTGATTTTGGAGATGACTCTGTTTACAAAAGTTTAACTGATTACACAAAGCAATTAGAAGTAGCATTAAGAGGTGCAAATAATGGAGTAACTAACTTAAGTCCATTAGACATGATTCAATGGTTTAAACAGTTTCCGGAGGATGTACCATTACAATCAGGAAATAAACTTTTTGAATCAGAAGAACTCTGGTGGCCTCAACCATTTTTAGATTCAGCAGAAGAGTACACAGTAAGAGCAATATATGCAAAAGAAGAAACTAAAAGAAGCGCACAAATCGTAGGAATACAAGTTCCTATAGGAATTACAGTTGCAGTTATAGGATTTGCAGACAGAATATTATACATGAAAGATGGTGTAGAAGTCTTAAAAGAAGTTCATCCGGATTTTCCAATTTATGCATGTGTTTATAGTAATGGAAGTATAACCTTCTCTAGAGGAACAGGAGAGGTAGATATGTCTCGCTTTGGAAGAGCCTTTGGTGGTGGTGGAAGAGAGTTAGGGTCTGGAGGGTTTATTCCAAATGAGTGGATGACTGAACCTCAAGAAGAAGTAACCAAAAGAATTAAAAGCAAACTAGAAGAAACTTTAGCCAATATATCTTAATTCTTTATTATAATTTGTTCCATTCATAAACAAGCTGCCTTTCTCAACTAGCTCGCTTCCTTTAACAAAATCATCCATTGAAATTTTTTTCTTATTTTCATTCAAGGCAATTCTTGCAGCATTTAATATAGCATTTCTTATATTGCCTCCGGAAAAATTATATCTCCTTCCTAACACTCTGTAATCCACATCTCTCTCTATTTTTAATCCTCTGCACAAAGTCTTCCATATATTTTCTCTTTCATGATCATCAGGAACATTGAACATGATATGCATATGAATCCTTCTTTCAAATGCCTTGTCAATATTTTCAGCTAAATTAGTGGCAAATATCACAACACCATCAAAATTCTCTAATTCTTTTAATAAAACATTTCTTGTTAAATTATTTTCAGAATCAGTTGCATTCATCACTGTAGTCCTGTTAGATGCAATAGAGTCTGCTTCATCAAAGAATAATATTGCATTCTTCTTTTTTGCATATTCAAACACTTTTGTTATGTTCTTGCTTGTCTCTCCGATATAGCTGTCAACTAAATCAGAATACCTTGCAACAAATAATTTCTTGCCTATTGTTCTTGCAATTACTTCAGCAGTTAATGTTTTTCCAGTCCCCGGCTGTCCTATAAAATTAAGAGCAATTGAATTTGATTTTAAAATTCTCTTTAACCCATATCCCTTAACCATTTTATTATAGTTCTTGATCTGTTTTACAGCCATTCTCACCTGCTTCTCAACATCTTTTTTTAATACCAGATCAGAAAACTCTTTTTTTGGCTCAATAACAGAGACCAAATTGCTGTAATTAGCTTCATTTTTCTCTGGGCTAAGCTTATTTCTATACCCTAATTCCCTCATCTCATCTAATAAAAAGTCAAATCTGGTCCTGAATTTATCATTAAGAAGCCTGACCTGCTTTCTAAGCGTTACAACTTCTCTTTCCAAAGATTTTTTAGTTCTTGCCATTTTCCAAAAAACACGTCTTTTTAAGATAAAAATCTAAAAAATATATAAACCTTATCTCGATTTATAGAATACCTTTTTAAAATTAACTACTGAATTTCCTCTAAACTCTATCCCTTCCTGCTCTAAAAGCCTCTTTTTATTATCTAAGGCTGTTTTAGTCTTCTTTTCCTGAAAGCCATGTAATTATCATTTAGAATTTAACACTCTATGGCATGGAAATATTTAAATATATGGAAATAGTTAAAGATTAATGATAAATCTATTAAAACTAAGTTCTGAAAAAGAAGATAGCTCCCCAAATACCTGGATTTGGATATCAGGAAAGGGATTTAGAAATAAGATTAATGAAATCTTAAGAGAAATAATTGAAAAGAAAAATATCAAAAAAACGGAAATAATTGAAAAAATTGCAAAAAACCTTAACTGTAGCATTGGTCCTCCGAATAGGAGCATATGGAGTAAAGAAGATAAAATACCCATCCAAATATTGAACAATTTATTAGAGTACTCCGATATAAAGTCAAAACATAAAGAATATTTTAAGAGAAATGTAGTGCATGTTTTTACATCTAGACAAGAAAAAGTTAAAGCGGTTAAAAAAGTAGGGCCAGATATATCCGAGATTATTGGGGCTTATGCTGCAGATGGAAATATCACCGTCTTAGTTAGAATATACAGTGAAGAAGAAGATATTTTAAATAGTATAATAAAAATGATTAGTCTAAATTTAAAAATACAAGAAGATGGAGGTAAATTTTTCATAAGAACTTCCAAGATTTCTCTTGCTCAATTAGAAAAGATTAAGAAAAGATTCAATATCACATATTCTCTAACATATTTATTTGAACTGGTCGACTCTGACAAAATAGCAGTAGAATCTATCGCAAAAAGCATAGAAAAAATGTTTGAAATTAAAGGAAAAATTCAGAAGAAAAAAGGAGCATGGTCTCTAAGAATATACAACAAAGTTTTTATTAGGTATTTTAGATTATGGGGGTTAAAGTATGGAAGAAAGACCGAAACAATAAAAGAGCCACAAATTATTAGAAGAGGTAATCTAGAATCGAGACAATCTTTTGCTAGAGGAGTAATTACCTTTGATGGAAGTGTTGCATACGCTGGCAATGTCGCTATAACCTTAAAAAGTAAAGATCTTATTGAAGATATTCACGAGATAATGAAGCTTTCAAATATTAAAAGTGTAATCTCTAAAAGGGAAGGGGGCTACGAAATAAGTTTAGACAAAAATAATAAAGATTTAATAAATTTCATAATACCTTATACTAAAAAATGGTTCAGAATTAAAGACTTCTTCAATGGGTTCAGTTTAAGAGTTAAGAGTGCAGAAGAAGCAAAAAAAATACTTTATGAGACCTACGATAAATACAACAGAGTATCAGTTAGCTTCAATGACTTAGTATCTTATTTACAAAAAAATAGAAGTATTGAAACAAATAAAGTAAAAGAATTTGATAAAACAACTGCATTTTATACTAAATTAAGAATTTTAGAGAGAATGCAAATAGTAACTGGTAAACATGTAGTTTCAAGAAATAAAAAAGGCAATTTTAAGGAAAGATATAAACTGTATGGGTTAAACAAAGATGTTAGAAAATGGAGATTGCCTAGCTATCGAATTTATGAAGATACTTAGAGAGGTCTATTTTGCCTTTTTCTACTGTTATGCCTTCAGATTCTAATTTTCTGATTTTTTCTTTTATTTTCCTAGGGTTAGGACCACAATAACCCCCAATTTCACCACTACTTTTAACTACCTTAAAACAAGGTGTATTTGCCGGATTTGGATTTCTCCTCAATGCATTTCCAACTGCCCTATAAGCTTTAACTCCCAAAGCATCTGCTATACTTTTGTAAGTAGAAACCTTTCCTTTAGGTATCTTCCTGGTTAACTCATAAACTTTCTCATTAAAATCCATGAATATTAAATACCAAACATATTTAAAAAAGTTTATTATTTGGTTAAATCATGAAATATAATTATGAACTTGAATCAGCTGTAGAATTGATACAAAGTGGGAAAGCTAAGCTTGTATGTATTCAGCTGCCTGATGGATTGAAAACAGAAGCAACAAAAATAGCTGATGAGCTTGAAAAAAGAACTGATGCCAAGATATTCATCTGGCTTGATTCCTGTTTTGGAGCCTGTGACATTCCAACTGAATTAAAAAATCTGAAAATAGACTTGCTCCTGCAGTTTGGTCATAATAAATGGCCGTTCTGGAAAAATAAAATAATAGAGGTATGAAAATGGAATATGAAAAAATAGAACTGCCAAAAGATTTAATAAGATCTATAAAAGTAATAGTGGACAAAACCAAGATATTTGCAGATGAAAAGGATTTTATCAGCCAAGCAATAATAAAAGAAATAAGAAAATATAAAGAAATATGAAAAGATAAGGTTTTGCCTTATCTCTTAGACTTTCTTCTTGTTGTTTTTCTTGCTCCTGCTTTTCTTCTTGAACCAGTCTTTCTTGCAGATTTTCTTGCTGTCTTTCTTGCAGATTTTCTTCTTGCTACCATTTTATTCCTCCATATTTATGCTAACATTTTGTTCTTATCAACAAAAGTTTCAAAGAACAAACACCACCTCTCGTAATGATGACGTTAACATTTTATTTTTGTTACTATTTGTAGTGATTTATATGTATTTAAAAGTTTCTATTTCAAATTTTTGCAACATCTAATTTACCGTCGGAAAAAACAAAATTAAAATCATTTAAGAAATAAATTATATTTACCGTCAGTGAATTAAATTTTTAAATCATAAACATAACCGTCAAATGGTGTCATTGATGAATACTTTGAAACAGGATACATTGAATTTTTTCTTGCTTCTGCAGAAACTTTAGCTAAAACTCTTTCAGTAATTTCTTTTACTCTATGTGTTATGTCCACCTCTCTCGGATTTGCTCTGATGTTATGTAAAGTACTAAACTCTTCGTTGTAAACATATTCAACCTCGCCCACAAACTTTTTATCTTCTCTTGAAAGACCAAAGTAATTCACTAACAATCTAACTTCACAGTCAACAAACATAAAATAACCCAGCGAAGCTTTGACACATTCGGATAAATTAGAACCTGCAACCAATACTCTTCTTCCATTAATCACCTCTAAAAATTTAAAAACAAACGGACTATCTAAAAACATTTGGCTAAGATCACTAAAAATATACCCTGTTGCCTCTCTTAAATTATCAGAATCTTTAGAATAAGTGGGAAGTAAATAAAAATTATCTCTATCTCCCCTCATGTCTCTTAAATAATCAACAAAGTGGTTAGAAACGGATTTGCCTAGTTTTAACACTAAACCTTCATCATTAACATCAGAAACCTGAACAGTAACAATAGTAGGTACATTTCTGTATGCTAAAAAATCAAATAGCTCCTGCTCATAAAACGCATGTCTCCCTATTAAAAAATCCTCGGGAGTTCTGGAAGTAGCAAATCCGATAAGGCGGGCACGAAAACCACCAATGCAATTTTCAGGTTTATCATTCGTTCTTTCTCTATATTTTCTATATAAAAATCTGAACCTTCTATCATTTATACGAAGATGAGTTTCCCAAGCTGGATGTGAAACAAAAGCAATAGTACTTTCTATCTCATCAAATTGACCAATGGTCTTGAAATCCTCTAACCCTTCTATAACAAGGTCATCTAACTGCAAGGGTGTCGCTCTTTCAGATATTAATTGAAGCGCTAAGCTTAATTCCATGACAATATAAAAAGAAAAACAGTTTTAAGTTTATTTAATTATAAAAGCTTAAGGATAAAGTTTTTAAATTCTAAAATAATCGAATAACCGTCATGAAAAAACTATTACTATTAATGCTTTTGTTATTTTCAATTACTCCTGTATATGCTGCCAATGACATTAATGTTGAGTTATACGTCTTAAATCTTGGGAAGTTTGATGTAGCCACAGGAGCCTTTACAGCTGATTTTTATCTGGATATGTATTGTGAAGATGGATGTGATACTGGTGATTTTGAGTTTATGAATGGCAGAGCAACAAGTATAGATAAAATAACTAACGAACCTAACCAGAAGTTCTACAGAATCCAGGCTAGTTTGAACAGCCCTGTTGATCTCAGAAAATTTCCATTTGACAAGCAAAAAATGCAGATAATTATTGAAGATAAGAAATATACAACAGATGAGATGCAATATGTTGCTAAAAAAGAAACTTCAGGCATTGAAGAATCAATTGCTTTTACCGGATGGGATATAGATGGATGGGATGCTGAAGTTAAAGATCATTATTACAAAGTTTATGACTCTACTTATTCACAGTTTGTATTTGATATAAATATTTCAAGAATTGCATTAAATGCTTTCATTAAGACATTCCTTCCCGTCTTCTTTATCCTTTTAGTTGTATTATTCAGCTTTTTATTAGATCCTGATAAAATAACAAATAGATTAGCAATGGCTGGCTCAAGTTTGGTAGCTGCAGTAATGTTCCATATATCCATCTCTAATCAGATCCCGCCTGTCGGATATTTAACCTTTGCAGACAAGTTTATGGTATTAACTTATTTTATCCTGCTTATATCATTTATACTTAACATTACTTTAATGGAATTACAAGAGAAGAAAAAAACTGAACTTGTTGAGAAGATTCATAGAATGACCGAATACTCTATGTTCATTATAGTTCCTTTATTATATCTATTATTATTTATTCTGTTTTAAAATAACCGCCGCGACCCGGATTTGAACCGGGATGCCCCGGAGGGCCAAGCTTGCTTGCATATTCCAGGCTTGTGCAATACCAGGTTATGCGATCGCGGCATATCTAAAAACTTATTAATTATGTTTAAAAATGTTTACTTTTCAACTGTAAACTCTTTTATTGAAGGCTTTAAAATCTTAATAAAGTCTTTAAGTTTCATCTCAACTGAATTGACAAAAGTTCCCACACTAAAATCAATTGTTTCATTCCTCAAAACTTCCTTATCCATTAATATCTTGACTTCTTTATAGTATAAATTTCCAAAAGGATGAACACTCCCTACTTCACAGCCTGTAATCCTTAAAACTTCTTCATGGTCAGCTAATTTAATATCCTTTGTATTCAATATCCCCCTCAATTCCTTTAGTTTAATCTTTTTATCACCAGAAACCAAGCATAAGACATATTCTTTTTCATGTGTGATTAATAACAAAGATTTAACTCCCTGCGATAAAGGAACATTTCTCTCTTTTGAAGCTTCCTCAGAAGTATGAACTTTTTTATGGCTAACTAATTTATATTTAACCTTATTTTTATCTAAGAATTCTTTTATTTTATCTAACTCTTTCTGACCCATCTGGTTCATTCCTCTCTTCAATCCTTACTAATGGATATAGAATATCTTCTAACAGGATTTCTCTACGTTCCAATGGACCTGCATATAACTCTAAATAATCCATAGGACTTCTAAAAAGACTAAGAAAAAAAGAACGAATGTATTCGCTATACATTTTAATCTTTCTTAAACTTGCTAACCTCAGGTAATAAGTCAACATGACCCATGAAGTGTGATCTGCAGCAGTATCTCTTTAATCCTAGTTCATCTAAGGATTCCTTTATATTTTTCTTTCTATCATCAGTCATCTCTAGGAACTTGCTCCAAAATTGTGCAATTGGCTTTCCACATGAATAGCATCTAACTGGTATTATCATTTTTTATCACATCTCCATTTAACGATACGACTTCATTCGTTTAGCACGAGCCTTAGAATCATTAGGTTTGTAAGCTTCTTTAAATCTTACATCCGCAACTAATAAGCTTCTGTCATAATCTAAGAATGATTTTTCTAATTTCTTGCTTGCTGTGTATCCAACTAAGGCTCTTGCAATAGCTAATCTTGAGGCCTCTGCCTGTCCTAGCCATCCTCCTCCAGCAACATCAACATCTATTTTAACTTTCTTAGAAACTTCATCCCCAGCAATAGCTAAAGGCTCTTTTATTTTCTCTCTTGCTATTAGATTAGAGTAATTAGTTAATAAAATACTATTAATTCTTATCTGTCCTTTCCCTTCTTCTACTGTTGCTCTTGCTATAGCAGATTTTCTCTTTCCTGAAGCATGAAATGATTTCTTTGCCATTATGATTTCTTACCCCATCTTATTTTGCATAATTCACCAACAGTTATAAATGTTGTTCTTTTAGTATCTAAATGTGCTTCTTTTATTGATTCTAATTTTTTATCTTTAAACTCATTAGGCACGCCAATATAGCACATAGTCTTGTCAAAAGCCTCTCTTCCTCTCGGCTGTTTATAAGCAAGCATTCCTCTTATAACTCTTCTAACAAATCTATCAGGCATTCTTGGGTAAAAAGGACCTTTGCTAACACTCCCTATTTCATCTCTTTCTCTGTAATCTTTTAATATTGACTCTTTATTCCCTGTTATAATAACCTTCTCACAATTAACAACATCTACTTTCTCTCCTCTCATTACTTGTTTAGATACATAACTTGCTAATCTTCCCAAAACCAAATTCTCGCCATTAATTATCATTTTAACCTATTATCCTCACTTTGCTTCCCTTTGGATTTTCCTTCATTAATTCAGTAATAGAAATTGCCTTTCCTGATTTGTTTATTTTCTCTCTTGCTTTCTCAGAAAATTGGTAAGCAGCAATTGTTAACTTCTTATTTAACTCCCCGTCTGATAATACTTTTCCAGGAACTAAAGCTGTTTCATTATTTTTTGTATACCTATTTATTCTTGTTATATTAACAGATCTTCTTATTCTTGTAGGCCTTTCTAAATCCTTTGCAATCCTAGACCATAAATTAATCTTTTCCTTAATACTTAATATCTTTAAATCCCTTATAAGTTCCTGTAAAGCTAAAGTAGTAGGTCCTGTTCTTTTTACCATTTTATTCCTTTAAAAACTGAAAATTTGAGTTTAAAAAGATTGCTATTGCTAATTTTGCATTGTTTCTTCTGCTACCCTTCTAAGAATTGTAGGTCTCCAGTTATGTTTTCTTGAAGATTCAATTTCACGGACTCTATCTGTAAGTAAGGAATCCACTATAAACTCCGAAATATGAAAAGTAAGACCAACTACAAAAATAGTGTAGATCAATCCACCAATTGGCTGAGATGTAACAAGGTTTCTGAAGGGAGTTTCTATTTTAGAAAATACATTTGAAAAATAAATTTTGTTAAATTCTCCTTCTCGAGGACGAATATCAAAGATATTTGTTTCTTTTATAACCAAAGAATCTAATCTATTTCTAATTCTCTTTAACCTTTCTTCTGTAAAATAATCTCTCCTTTCAAATGCAAAACGTGTACCATCCCACATATAACCTACCTTATGAAATCCTTCAAAATCCCCATCATTAATCTGTTTTGCCCTGTATTGGGCATAGGCCACTTGTCGCGGATTAATATCCACAGCCTGAACAAAATCAGCATATTCTAACATGGCAAATGCCTGATCCCCACTCCCACATATAGCAAGAATTCTGTCTCCTTCCTTTAAATCTAAACCAGCAACTATCCCATAAATGCTCTCATTAGTGCATTCATAACTAAGTGGCCAATTACGACCATTAGAAAATCTATCTGTTAAAGTGGTTGTCATATAATCTTCTAAATTTTTAATTTATAATTTTTATTGTGTAATAAACTAAAACTACTTAAATCATACTAATCATTATAATTCCCATGAACTCTCTACCGCAAACACTGATTATTGCAGGTATAATCTTATTAGCACTAGGATTATTATGGCAGTTTGGAGGCAAATATGTCCCTTTAGGCAGGCTTCCTGGAGATTTTGTTATAGACAAAGGAAACTTCAAGGCTTACTTTCCTCTAACAACATCTATAATCCTTAGTTTATTATTAACTCTCATTTTTTTCTTATATAGAATTTTAATTAAATAAAAAAGAAAAAATTAGCAGCTCTTTCCGAAGTCATCTGCAAGTAGGTAGAAGTCTTCATAATCTACTCTTCCATCGCCAGTTATATCATACTCTTCAACATTACTTCCAAAGTTATCTGCAAATGGATAGAAATCCTCATAATCAACTCTTCCATTGTCATCAAAGTCTCCTTTTAACTCACATGCTTCAGGTTGTTGTACAGCTGCTGGTTTCTTAGCTGGCTGTGTATTTGTTGTAGGTACTGTTTGTGTAGGTGTCTCTGTTGATGGTTGGCAGCTTAATGTTTCCTCCACCCATAATTCTCCGCATGAATTGCTGCATCTTAATTCTCCGCATCCATTTGAAGCCTCATTTAACTCAGACCATGAACAGCTTACTGAACCTTCACAAGTTGAAACATGCCTGCTTGAACTTCTACTTCCTCTATCAGATGAACTACTCACTTCTTCACAACTATTATCGGGCTCAGCTATTACAACCCATTCTCCATTCATACATTTATCTAAACCATAATCGCAAGTTCCTTCATCAGTATCTCCGGTTAATTGTGTAAGATCTTCATCTACACTTCCATCTCCATTATTATCCCTACTATCACACACCTCAGGAGAGCTTAATAAAGCAAGGAATGTTTCAGTTGAAACTGTCTTCATTCTTGCTTGTTGTGATGCTGGAAGTCCTTCTCCAAAGTGATCTGCAAATGCAAAGAAGTCATCAAAGTCTACCTTATTATCATATGTTATATCAAATACCCTATTCCATCCTGGATTTGATGAGTCTGTTCCAAAGTGATCTGCAAATGCAAAGAAGTCATCAAAGTCTACCTTATTATCCCTGCTAAAATCACTTGGAGTTATACTTACTTCACTAATTGCATAATAGCCAACACCATCTACTCTATAAATATCAACTCCATCCTTAACAGTTTGTGTACATCTAAATCCTAATACATTTCTCCCATTACATGGTATTAACAATTCATCTGACATTGTACATCCAGCACTCATCTGCTCAATTGAATTTATCTGGGAGGTCTTTACACATACCATATTATTTGACGGATTATCAAATCTCTTTATCAAGTATGATTTCCTTACATCTGATGGAGAGTTAACTCCTGAAATTAATAATGAAGATCCTCTTCCTGTTTCATCAACTGGCTGTGATATTGAATTCAATATAACATCCCTGAAGTCTAGTAAATTAGTAGGGTCAAATATATAACTCAACCATGCTAAAGTCCTTCCATCTTCTTCTATTGAAATTTGTCTTCTTCCATCTATTTCCCGTACCCCTCTGCCTGTAAACTCGTCTCCTGCTATAATAAATTTATAGGCAGCATTTGAATTTGAATCTACAGGAGTTCCAATTATTGCATCCCTATTATCGACTATTCTATCATTATCTGCATCTGGATCAACACAATCAGCAAGTCTATCTCCATCTAAATTAGGATGTCCTTCATCTGTCCTGCCATCACAGTTATTATCTCTGCCATCACAAGTTAATTCTTGTCCTTCCTCATAATCTTCTACTAAACTATATTCTGGCTCTTCCCATCCTAACACACCTTGACATACTTTAACTACACCTGCACATACTCCATTTTGATTATCTGCATTAGGATATACTAAATTATCATCCTCTGTTCCAGAACAGTCATCATCTACTCCATTACACATTTCCTGTGTGCCTGGACTTATTGTAGAATCATTATCTCTACAGTCAACTCTTGCATCCACTATTTTGTCTGTTCCATCAGTCTTAGTACCACAAGTTGTATAGCCATCTCCATCTCCATCAAATATTTCATCAGTCTGACCATTACAATCATTATCTAATCCATCACATATTTCAGCAATTGGAGCTACATCTCCTGTACATGAGTCTGAGAATTTATCTCCCAAACATGTGTAATAACCATAACTGCATGCTCCAACCCCAGCATATTTCCTATCAGCAACATCATAACATTGAGTCTTTATATTTTCCACATCATCTGGTAAATTATTACAGTTATTATCATTACCATCACACAATTCTGTAGCTCCAGGATATGAAGATTTATCTCCAGGTCTGCAATCTCCAGCAACTAAAGCGCTATATTGACCTTGAGGAATTGATGATTGTATCCTTGCATCTCCCTGTCCAAAATCATCTCCATCTGTATCTAAGTAGAAAGTAAATGATGAAAATCCATTATCTACTTGTCCATCACAATCATTATCAGCACTATCTGCTACTTCCTGTCTTGCATTTCCGCTATTAGGACTGCATGTTCCAACCCAATTTCCTGCATTACATGTCTGTGTAGCTGAAGCACCACATACTCCTGTTCCACAAGTTATGCTTCTTGTTAATCCTTCATCTGTTTGTCCATCTGTATCATCATCTATATTATTACATATTTCAACACCTGGAACACTGCATACTCCCCCTTCATCTATTCCATTTGCACAATTATCATTTACACCATTACAAACCTCTGTAGCTCCAGGTTTTACAGAAACGCTTCCATCATTACAGTCCTGATTATTACTTACATAATTTGTTGGAACGCCACATGCTTGTGTTGGGAAGTTATTATCCCCATACCCATCTCCATCACTATCTCTGTAGAATGTTGTTGTAACTCCTTCATCAACTAAAGTATCTCCATCATTGTCTGTTCCATCACATACCTCTGGATTTGGAGTAAATGAAACAAACTGTGTGAAGTGCTTTGTCCAGATAATTAAATCAGCTCCTGAAGTTGTGAAGCAATCTCCTTCTGCAGGTAATGTATTAGGATCAGCTATTTGTCCAGCTGTACAAGCAGGTATTACAGTAAACACACCATCTCTTACAAATCCTGCACTCTCTCCTGCTTCTCCAGGTATAGTTAATTTAGTAGCCTTATCAAATGTTAATTTACCGCTTGAAAGTCCAACTTCAACAACCTTCTTTGTAGTTCCAGATGTAACAGTAACGTCTGTTGTGGTCTTTATAGTTGGAGCAATAATTAATCCATTCCAGTTAGCTTCTCCCTGTATCTTTGTTCCCTGGGGTATTTCAACTTTTATGTCATTTCCAGCACTACTTGACTTTCTAGTTAGAGTCAAACTCTGATTTGAAGCTAATTGTAACTGCTTTGTGGATTGATCAACCAATTTCTGTACATTTAATGTAATTGACTGTGTTTCATTCACAGTATTAGGAATTTGAACTTCACTTATACTATTTGTATTTGTAGTATCAATTACTACCTCTTCTTCCCCCTCATTCATCTCTACTTTACCAGCCACAGCTACAGCAGGAGGTATTTTCTTTTTAATCGTTAATTCAAAAGTCTTTGTTGCAGTCTTTCCAGATTTGCTTAATGTAGCAGTTAATGTAACCTGCTTATCTTCTATATTATCTCTGAATACACTTCCGTTTAAGGCAACAATGCTTGTATTGCTTGAACCCCAACTGATTGCAACTCCTGGATATCCTGTTAAGCTTGTTCTAAGAACCACATCTCCTAATATATTGTCTTTTGCAGGATTTCCATTTAACACAGATGAACTAGTTAAGGCTAATTTAGCAGTATTAACAGTCAATTCATTTAAATCAGTTGTTCCCTTAGCAATAAATGTAAATTGTTTAGTCTTACTTATTACTCCTTTCTTTGCATTAGCAGTTAATGTAACAGAAGTATCAAATCCAGGCCTTATTACACTTCCGCTAGTTTCTATTACACTCTTATTTGAAGAACTCCATGCTATTAAAGTTCCATCTATCCCTATACTTGGTAATACTAGATCGCTTGTAATGCTTGTTGAAACAACATTGCTTCCTAATAAATCATTTATGACTAAAATAGTTAAGGCATCATCAACTGATTGAGTGTCTGATTTTTGCTCTTTTAATACAGTTAAACTGAAGGATTTTGTATTAACTGAAGTTCCTTTTGTTAAAGTGGCTGTTAATGTAACTGCTTTGTCTGTATCAGTATAAACAGGCCTCTTTACCTGCCCACTAAATGGATTTATTACATTAATATTTGAAGAACCCCATGTAACAACAACATTGTCTGGAGTTAATTGAACTAAGTTTAAGTTTGTCTTTATCTCATTAACTGCAGTATTCTCTTTCTTTATTGTATCAAAAGTTAATTCCCCCAAAGACTTGTTAACTGCAACTCCATTAGTCAACCCTAATACTGAAAATACACTTTGTCCTGTGTAAAATGAAGCATCAGCACCATAAACTCTTGCTTCTGCATTTATTGTTTTTTGTAAAAATGTGGTAGGTAACTTTGAAACATCAACTTCTAAAGTATAAACTATTGTTCCTGTGTCAAAACCAAAATCTGTTGAATATCCTAGAATTCCACTGCCATAACCGTAACCATAACCGTAACCATAACCGTAACCGTAACCAAACCCATTCCCAGATAATAATCCTGTAGTATCTTTAGATAAAACACTTAAAAAATCACAGCCAAGAACAGCATTTGTATCATCAATCGTACAAGTTCTCAAATCCCCTGCATTATTGTCAAAATCAATTTGTGTAAAAGCTAAAGGTAAGAACTCTCCATTATGAATATCAACTTCAATTGTTAATGTTTTAAATAAATCAGTTTCTGCATTAATATCTGGTGTGTTTAAGGCAACATCTATAGCATTTGCAGGCGTAGCCAGAATTAATAATGCAATAACTATAACTGTAAATACTCCACTAAATAAATGTTTTTTCAATCCTCTTTTTAACATTGAAATAAATAGAGTATCTGCTTTTTATAAACATTTCTTTCTTTTAGAATATATTTAGAAGACTATTAGTTATATACCACACTTGGTTCATTAGTGATATCTTCAATTCTCCTGTCAAATTCTTCCCTAATACCATGAATTCTTTGGTGGAAGTAAACTTTGCGTGTATTATCCTCACATCGAAAATAATTCTCATAAACTCTTGGTATTTCCCTTTGTCTGTACATCCGAAGAACTTCTAAACTAGCAGGGCGTCTTAATACCTCCTCCAATGCTTTAATAGAATCATAAATATCAACTTCCTCCTCTGAAAGTCTGCCAGTTAATTTTTCTAACCCTACTCTTAATCCATCAGGAATTATAAACATAGCGCCATGTCTTAAAGAACATATATATAAACTTATTCTCCTTCCTTAATTACATGGAAGGAGTTAATACAGTTAGTAAATTTTCTTCATTTTTTAAGAAAGCTTCTGGTTAAATATACACTCCAAAATAACTATCTTTTTAAAACATTGATTTAAATTAACTAAAATGAAGTTTAAGTTGCTATTTGCATTATTTTTGATTATATTGTCAGGATGCTCTAATTCTGAGGTTAAGCCAGGAGATTTAATTTCTGTTAATTATATTGGCTCTTTTGATGATGGAGAAATATTTGATCAGTCTAACGGAGAGCTGTTAACCTTCACTGTAGGAGACCATGAAGTAATCCCTGGTTTTGAAAATGCAGTTCTTGGAATGAAAATTGGAGATAAAAAAGATATTAAAATACAGCCAGAAGAAGCTTATGGCCTTGTAAATCCCGAATTAATAATGGAAATACCAATAAAATACGATGATACCCCTCCTTTGGTGGGAGACACAGCTCTTTTACAAACTCCAGATAAAAATCAGGTAAAAGCAAAAGTTCTTGAAGTTAATTCTGATTCAATTAAAGTTGATGCAAATCATCCATTAGCAGGAAAAATTCTTAATTTTAATATTGAATTAGTTGAAATTAAATAAGTTGTTCTAATCCCCTTGAACGGCGTCTTAGCCTTGCTAATGCTTCCTCTTTAATCTGCCTTACTCTTTCTCTTGTTACTCCGATAACATCTCCAATTTGTTTTAAGGTTAATGGTTCGTTATCACCAAAACCAAAAAATAATTTTAAAACTGTAGCCTCCCTTTCTTCTAATCCTGATAATGCCTTATATAATGTATGTCTTAAGTCCTGATCGATAACGAATTGATCTGCTAGCTCTTGGGATCCATCAGGTATAAACTCAGATAATGCTCTATCATCATTGTTAACATTTTTATCTAATGACCTCTCAGGAAAAGATACAGCTAATATACTCAATACATACTCTTCATCAACATCAAGCCTTTCAGCCACATAATCCAGATGTGCTAAAGGATCCTTCCCTTCTTGCTCTAACTCACGAAAAACTCTTTTAACTTTATAAGAATAATCATCCATTTCATGAGAAATCCTGACGTTTCTTCTCTCTCTTGCCGCAGCAAGGTGCATCTCGTTTCTTACATATTTAGAAGCATAAGTAATAAATTTAAACCCTTTTGTATCATCAAATCTTTCAGTCGCCTTTAATAAACCATAGTTGCCGGCCTGAATTAACTCTTCCATTGGAACGCCTTTATTCATGAAAAATTTTGCCATGAACAAAACAAATTTTAGATTAGCCTCTACCAATCTATTCCTGGCATCTTCATCTCCCTGCCTCATTCTACGAGCAAGACTCCTTTGTTCTTCATCAGTCAACACATCACTAACAAATCTAACTTCCCTTAGATAAACAGCAAGAACATCCGTAGGATCAGGAATCCTCTCACTATTGTAAGTTCTTTTTGCGCTTAATGTATGATATCTAACCATTCAAAACAGATTATAAATAAGCTTAAAAACTTTTTTTTAAACAATGTAGTGCTCAATCCCCGCTTTTCAAACTGAATATACTTAACTCCTAACATTTAACTTTTAGCATTTTAATTATTACTTATAAGTGGTATAAAAAAGAAAGGTATATAAAGAGTAAATTACATTTTAAATAAATGGAAAGAAGAGACTTTTTAAGAAAAACATCATTAGCAGCTATACTAGCTATGTCCCCATTTAGACTGGAAGCTTCTGATTTTAATATTCTAAATGAAGTTTCTAGAGAAGAATTAGCTTCATTAAGGGAAGTTCTTGAAGTTGATGAATCAGAAATTCAGACTGATGAAAATACAGGAGCAGTTCATCTAAACGCTGATAGATGGCCTGCAATAATTTATAACTTCTCTTTAAATCCTGAAAATATTGGAATTAAGGGAGAACTAACATCTACTGGAAGTGCATTTGTATTGAATGACCAAGGGTTCTTCTTAACAGCGGATCATGCATACGAAGAAGGAAAAATTATGCTTGTTTATGATCCTATAAAAGGATATGCTCTGCCTGCAAGACCACTAGTACATTCTACAAAAGATGATATCTTTTTAGGAAAGATTGATTTACCTCCTCATTTTTCAACACCAACAACAAGAATATCTAGTTCAAATAATCCGCCCTTAGAAATGGTATATTTTCCATCCTACACAGATAGACTTAGGATTAAATCCACATTTGCAGACCTAATTCAAAATGGAAATATTAGGTATAATGAAGATTCACAATTATCTTTTTCCCAGACAGAGTTGCTCGTTAGAAATGGGGAAAATGGTTTAGGTGCAAAAATAGAGATAGGAAGAGTTATAGATGTAACATTAGGGAATGGAAGAAAATTATGTGCTGAAGGACAATCTGCTTTCATAGCAGGAGTAATACAAGGTAATTCTGGTTCTCCAGTTTTTGACTTTAGAAATAACCTAGCTGGAATTTTAACAACAAGGGATGAGATAAGTGTCGTTAGGGGGGATCTTCCTGCAGGTCAGGAAGTTAAATTAGGAATCTATACTGGTTCTGGAAGAATAAGAGAAATTATAGAAAGCTATATTAAAGCTTGTGAATAATTCATTTTATAAATCTTAATTTTTAATTAAAACTTCCAAAAAATAAATTTTTATTGTCTTTATTAGTTTTAACTGCTCTTGGCTTTATCTTAAGAATCTATGCCTTACCTACTCAATCTATCTGGATAGGTGAAAATTTTTCGAAAAGAATTTAAGGTTATATTTATATTTCATATATATGAAGAGGTATAACTTAGTATTTGATGAAGTAATTCTAAAACAGTTAAGAAGTCTAGGTAAAGATAAAAACTTAAGAGATTTAATATCTAAAATATTGGATAAAATAGAAGAGCTAGGTCCTTACGCAGGGTATCTTATTGATTCAAGATTGCACATTTATGAAGTAAAAAGAAAAAGTCCTCCGATAAGGCTTTATTTTAAACATGACCTATTAACTGGAGAAGTATATATCTTTGAATATGAAATGAAAACATCCTCCAAAAAGCAAAAAGAAACAATTTCAAAATTAAAAAGAAAATCAGAAACCTAAATCTTTTCTTGTGTATTTTTTCTTAGAAATATTCTGTTCAAATTGTAGTAACCTCTGGTAAAGCTTAGTATTGCTAAATAGCTCAATTTGCCCTTTCATTCTATCAAACTGAACTTTGGGTATTGTAACTGTTTCCATATTTATACCATATCCATATCCTATTTAAAACTTTCTTATTATTTTTTTAACCCTGTCCAGATCAGAATCAAAGGAAAATACGGTTTTTATGCCAAAATCTTCAGCCAAAGCAACCATAGAACAATCAGTTATTGATAATGATTCATATTTCTCAAAGAGATCTCTTATAATCATAGACATACTCTCATCAATATGGATCAATTTTATTCTGTCTGTTTTTGTTAGGTAATCATATACCCCCAATGCAATCTTAAAATGTTTTTTTCTTAACAAAAAATTTACAGTTTCCAATAATATATAATTTGTAATGTAAATTGTATTAATCTCACCATTTGAAAAAGTTTCAAGAATTATTCTTGCTTTATCTCCTTCTTCACCTTCTGTTTTTGAGGCTATCCAAACTCCAGAATCAACAATAGCTTCTTTTATCATAATGTAGAATCAATTTCCTTTAACCAATTTTTTCCAAGTTTTATCTTTTCTCCTATTAAGAATTTTGTAGTCATCTGCTTGGTATTATCATGCTCCAATTTCCCACTTTTAATGTACTCTCTCATAAAATCAACTTTTCTATTGGCACTAAACTCTACAGCTCTAAAAAGTAGCTCCTTATTATTTACAGTTATATCCTTCCTTAAAAAGTCATTCTTTAAGTTATTTATTAACAACATCCCCTTTTTAGGAATTTTTATTGATACATCCATTTTAACCACCTTTCTACTAGTAGAATATTCTACTTTATAAGCTTTTTGATTGCCAGCATCTTATAAGACCAGTAAATTTCAGCATTCAACTTTCCAAACTTTTTCATTAAACCTTTCAAAACAACTATCATCAAATTTTGTAGTATTCATCTTTCCTTTAGTATCTCCAACATGAATATAAAGAGATCTTTTATAAATATCGGTATTTACTAAATATTCATATTACCGATATATTTAACATAGTCCTTTAAATCTTTTCTCGCTACATGCCAAATTCCATTAATTTTAGTAGCATTCAATTTCCCCTGTCTTGCTCTTAAACTTAAATACTCCTGGGAATACTTCGTTTCTTTCGCCAATTCTTTTAATGGTATTAATTCATTTTCTTTTGTAGTAGGAGTTAACGCATTCAAGTATAAGTTTAATGACCTTTCAACAGCTCTCCCGATAAAGTTAAAAAAATCTTTAAAATTGCCAAAATGCGCCTTTTCCAAAGTATCAAAATATTTCTTTCTTTCTTTCTTTATAATAACAACAGGAGGATAACCTTCACGCATTAAAATCAAGTTCATCAGCAGCCTTGCAGTTCTTCCATTCCCATCAACAAACGGATGGATTCTTACTAATTCATGGTGTGCATATGCAGCCAATTCTATTGCATTAAAGCCTTTATTCTCACTAATTTCATAAATTAATTTATCCATTTCAGAATGCACTTTATAAGGAGGAGTTGTTTTTAATTTTGACCCAAGAATCCTATTTTGAGAAGTCTTATATTTTCCAGTCCAATAATTAGAAATCCCCTTTAAGGTTAGTCTATGTAATTCTATGATATCAACTTCTTTTATTTTAGCTTTATTTTTAATAAAATCTTCAATCCACGAGATAGCTTCTTTTTGATTAACAACATCTAAGTGCTCTCTCAATGACTTTCCTGAGATTGTTATTCCCTCTTCTAAAATCAACCTTGTCTCATTTAAACTTAAGGTATTGCCTTCTATAGCTGTAGAATTGTAGACATATTCTATCTCTATTTGATCTCTTATTAATTTTAATTGCTCTTTATTCAACGGTCTAAGTGAAACTAACTTCTTCTTCTTTTTTAGAATAATTTCATATAACTCATTGTCAATAATCATAATATTCTTAAATTTCAAAAGTATATAAATATATCGGTATCGGCTAAAAAATAGGTTATCCGATATTTAAAGAATTTGTTATTTTAGATTGGTTTGTAACTTAACACTCAACTTTCCAAACATTTTCATTAAACTTTTTAAAACATATAATTTTTATAACCTTTTCTTTCCTTTTTAAATCGTGAAATATAACAAATATCTAATTTCTTTATTAGTTTTAACTGTTCTGGGTTTAATATTAAGAATCTATTCCTTATCTACTCAATCCATCTGGATGGATGAAAGTTTTTCGAAAGAGATTTAAGTTTGTATCTCTATTCTTTATTTATGGCAAGGTATAATTTAGTATTTGATGAAATAATTTTAAAACAATTAAAAGATCTAAGCAAAAACAAAGGTCTAAAAGAGATAATTTCAAAAATTTTAGATAAAATTGAAGAGTTGGGACCTAATGCAGGAAATCTTCTTGATTCAAAATTACATATCTATGAAATAAAAAGGAAAAGCCCTCCAATAAGGCTTTATTTTAAACATAATCTAACTACTGAAGAAATTTACATTTTTGAATATGAAATGAAAACTTCAACAAAAAAACAAAAAGAAACAATTCTAAGGCTAAAAAGAAAATCAGAATCCTAAGTCTTTTCTTGTATACTTTTTCTTTGATATATTTTGCTCAAATTGTAATAATCTCTTGTAAATCTTTATATTGCTAAATAGCTCAATTTGCTCTTTCATTCTTTCAAACTGAACTTTTGGGATTGTTATAGTTTCCATAATTATACTATATCTATATCCTTTTTAAAACTTTCTTTAACACTTAACTTTCCAAACCTTCCCTTCTACATATTCTTCATAACATTCATCCTCAAACTTTGTAGTATTCATCTTTCCTTTAGTATCTCCAACATGCTAGATCATTAAATTTTAGAAACTATTTTCTTCACCTCTTTATACAAAGGTTCAAAACACGTTTTTGCTATAGACACTACATCTTCCACTTCATTTAATTTCGGCCTGTAACCATAATAATTTATATTATTCCTCAGTCTTCTTATACTATCAATTAAATTTATTGGTCTTGACGTATTTATATTTAATTTTAAAAGTTCTTTTATTGGTGTAATGTGATCTGTTGGTTCAATACCTTTTGATACTAACAGAGAATCTCCCAGCATTCTAAATGAGTTATGGATATTCCTTATTATTGTTGACCCTGAATCCTCTGAAACCTTTATCGTAAATGTAAACTTTAAATCCTTTCTTGCTGCTTCTAACAGACTTAATGCATTTTTTTTATCTGGTCTTTTATATCTCATGGTCTAACCTCTAAAAATCCTTCCAATATAATTCCATTTGCTATATTTACAAATAAGTTTAAATCAATTTTGTTTCTTGAGAATACATGAACATTCACCGGGACATTCTTCCTGTATCCAATAGTCATTTTTCCAATTTCATATATTTCAATTTCTTTGTTATCCAATACCTCAACGGCAATATCTATGTCTGATTCTTCTGTATCATCTCCTTTTCTATAGCTTCCAAAAAGGATTATTGATCTTGACGACCCAATTAATTTATGAATCTTTGTTATAATCTCTGTTTCATATATTATCCATAGATTATAGGGGATTTTAACAGTAGTGTTGTAGGGATGATTCTGGTTGCAGGATATCCTCCAGGTTTTTCCCAATACTTGTTTTTTTAAGAACCCCTCTTCTTCTAAAATAGTTACCACTCTATTTGCTGTAGTCTTTGAAATCCCTATTTCTTCTGTTAGGTCATTAAGACTCATCTCTTTTGTAGGAAACGCAAAAAAAAAGTATAATGTTTTTAAAAATGCTTCAGATTCTTCAAATATTGTTTTTTTTGTTTTGGGCATAAAATTGGTTTCATTTAGAACTATATAAACTTTTTGGTTACCATTTGGTATCTTATAGAACCATATAAACTTTCAAAAAACCAATAAATTCCAGCAATTAACTTTCCAAACCTTCTCATTAAAACTTCCAAAAGTTATTAGAGGTAAAGAGATCCTTAGGGTGCTTGTTAAAAATGGTTATGAAATTAAGAGACAGAAAGGAAGTCATGTTTCTCTCTCCAAAGAAGAAATTAATATCACTGTTGTTCTCCCTTTAACAACAATTGGAGTTTATAGAAAAATTTCTAAAAAAACAGGAATACCTATTGAAGAATTCTTATAAAAATATTTTTGTTAGCATTGGCATTTCAAATTTTTCTTCATCAGACTCTATAAGGGAATTTCTTTCTTCTGGAAAGCTTTCTAAATGAAATCTCGCTCCTTCCCTAAATTTACTTACTGCTTCATCTATAGTCCTTCCCTCTGCAAGCATATTCAAAATTAATTCCAGATTAGTCATATTATCTCTTAAATTTTCTTTTTTAATTCCTTTAAACTGCTTATATTCTTTAACTGACT
>Ga0209343_10000394_pt1 | contig 60791 bp, 58 predicted proteins | sample RifCSPlowO2_02_FD_184026 | JGI IMG/M metagenome (GOLD analysis project Ga0209343, IMG submission 184026) | Groundwater microbial communities from Rifle, Colorado - Rifle CSP2_plank lowO2_0.2 (SPAdes) (version 2) | ecosystem: Environmental > Aquatic > Deep subsurface > Groundwater | place...
TACATGTACATCTTGACCCCTTCAGGGATAAAAAGTAAAATACAACAGGATCACAAGGAAGGATATTGACTGCGTGATATTAAACTCAGCCGGCGAGGCACTCCTGCGGCAGGTCTTTTTAAAGGAAAATTGATTGATCATGATCTTATATTGGCCAAAGCCAGCTCTATCCGAATAAGGAAAAATATTATACTATTTACCAAACCTCAAAAGGGAGGGACTTATGGGGCATAAAATTGCAGAAGCCATTATTGAAAATGGCCGGTTAAAGTATGTTGATAAGACATTACGCGCTGTGATTGAGGAATTAAAGAGGAAGCCGGATAACGTAAAACGTGATCAACCTCATCGACTACTGGCAGGTGACCGTCAAACGGAAGTTGCTTTGGATTGAAATTTTTATGGCTGAAAGGGAATATATAATTCCGTACAGTATGGAAGTCCGAAAAAGGCATTATCATAAGACGACAAAAGGAAAAGTAGAAAGATTCGTGGTTCAATTAGAGGGAGGTTTGAAATGAACATAATGGAAAGAAAAAACACCGATTTAATTAAAGAGTTCAATAGATATGTCCGTGAGAATCCTGAATTTGCAGATAAGATTCCCCAGAATGCAGTTGTGATCATGCAGTTGGAAGGAGATGAAGAGTTTAATAAGTGGAGCAGACAGATTGCAAAAAGTTATGCAGAAAAAGGGCAAACCATTGTGTATATTACAATAAAAAAGATAAAGCCAATACGATCACGAATTGAAGAAGTGGAAGTTACTAAAGTAGCATAGCCTTCCCTCAAAGGAAGAAAAAATGGCGGCCCCTGGCTGCGATATTAAAGACCCAGGCATACCCCTCCATGAACTCCTGATCCTGCAGTATGAAATGGCCAGGATCCAGGATGCGGAAGATACGTCGACAGTACAGGTACTGGATATGGCAAACGAAATAATATTATAATATTGAGCAAAAATCAATAGGAGGAATCCTTATGGGGCACAAGATTATAGAGGCCATTATTGAAAATGGCCGGTTAAAGTATGTTGATAAGTCATTGCCTGCAGGAAGAATAAAAGTTCATATCATTTATGATGCTGCAGAAGAAACTGTTCCTGAGACGGAGATAGCAAGAATAGTCAGGGAAACATCGGGATTATATAAAGATATAGATGTGGATGCTGAAACAAGAAAACTGAGGGAAAGCTGGGAACGTAAGGTTATTAAATGAGTTATCTACTGGACACAAATATTCTCATATACCACGCTGCAGGGGATATTTTGATTATCCCCTACACTACTTCTGGACGAAGGATGAGGGTGTTTGCGGAGTAGAGGCTTAAAGGGGCTAAAGAGTGTAGAATATCGGAAGATGACTATAAAGGGACAACTTACAAATCTTATATACAATATCCGGCCTGACGAGGTTACTGGAAGCCATCAGAATAGAAACAACAAAACCTATGTGGCAGGACATACGGGATTAGTAGGTTCCGCTGGAAATTTTAGGGTGTCTCTAAATCAGACAAACTGCTTGGTGTAGATATTGGCAAAGATACTATTGAAAACCTTACCAATTAGAAAAGCATAAAGAAAAATTATATTTCGATTCTCAAATTTGCAAAGAAGCAAAACTGAAAGATATAAACAAGGAAAGATTATTATGGTTTGTTAAGGAAGCAAGGCTTCATAGAGGCTTAAAAGTTCTCAAAGAAAGAAGGTTAACTAACACTGCAATATTGTTATTTGGAGTAAATCCACAGAAGTTTTTTCTTTAGACTTTAATAAAAGCAATCAGATTTAGAGGTTATGATGTAACTGAGGATATGTTAGATTTTAAGACCATAGAAGGAGATATTTTAATCCAATTTGAGAAAATGGTTGTACCCACCTAAGGCAATACGAGAGGCTTTGGCGAACTTCCATCCCACGAAATCCTCTTATTGCGAAAGCCTTCTTTTGGGTGAAGTACGTAGAAGAAGTAGGCACAGGAACAAATAAGATTATTAGATGGTGTAAAGAATGGAAATTGCCTGAGCCAGAATTTGAAGATACAGGAACAGATTTTGTATTAACTTTTAAAAGATTTCATGTGAGTGAAAGTTTATTAGAAAAATTGAGTGGACGTCAAAAAAAAGCCGTAGAGTATCTTTTAGAGAATAAAAGAATCACTAACAAAGGAGGCTCTTGCAAAAGTCGTCATTCCCGTGAAAACGGGAATCCAGAGATTTTGCAATACATTGAAAAGGCTGGATTCCCACTTTCGTGGGAATGACAAACTCTTCTCTTTCAGGACTTTTGCAAGAGCCTCAAAGAATATAGAGCTATAAACCCAAATATTTCTGATAGAACTGCGTTGACGGACCTTGTTGATTTAACAAGAGCAGATATAATAATTCCGAAAGGAACAAAGAAATTCAGATACTATGTGCTTCGGTAATTTCGGATAAGCTTCGGATAAAGATTCTAATATCATCATCAGGAGAACAGGTTAATTTTTGTTAGGTTGTTAAAATGCCAAGTATTGCAAGGGGCTTAGTTCAAGGTTTTATTGACCATGAAACCAGCAATTTTTGATAAAGGTACAAAAAGATACATCAAGATACAAAAAGTTATGATACCAAAAAGATACCAAAAAGATATTGACATCTCCAAATCATTTATCTATATTAGTTCACCAGTTGAACAGTTCATCTAAGATTTATCATCATTTCCACAATCAAACCATAAAAGGCATTAAAGACAAAACGTGTCTTTAGGTCTTTCTATGGCGGCAGCCTGCCTATGGATGGCCACCACCATAAACTTCTAAAAGAACTCGCAAAGGACAACAAGCTTTCACAGCGTGAACTTTCCAGGAGGCACAGATTGAGCCTCGGCAGGGTGAACTATGCCCTGAATGCCCTCATAATGAGCGGGTTTATAAAGGCAATGAGGTTTAAAAATCTGTCAGAGCTATAAACGATGCCGGAAAAACAATACTTAATATTACTTGATATAGATGTAAGAAAAAGACATTGGCATATTACAAAGGCATCTTCCCTGATAGATAAATGTTTTCACTATGTCTAATAAGACAGTAGAATACATCATAAGAATAGGCCCTTCTGATAGGTATAGGCATTTACATATTTCTGAGAAAGGAAAGATAGTGCTTTTCTGAGTTCAATATGAAACAAAAATTGCTGATATATGGTATACTGTTGTCAGATATGATACCGCCCATGGCTTTGCCCATAGAGATATTTTGGATATGAAAGGCAATGTTGATAAGACACCTATATTTAATCAGGACTATAATGATGCCTTAACTTTTGCTGAAAATGATTTAAAACTTAACTGGGAGTATTACAAGAAGCGATTTTGGGAGGGAAAAGATGAGCAAAGAGAAAGAAATGATAGAGAGTAATATCGAGCTAAGTGCAGAGTTCAGTCGTTATTTATTTGAGCACCCAGAAATTCAAGAAAAGATTCCCTTGGATGCCGAGATTATCCTTCTGCCTGAATTTGATCAGGACTTAAAGGAGTTCAATCTCAGAATGGGGAAAGATATAGAGGCTAAAGGTGGAAAGGTAGTATTCATAGTAATTGAAAGCATTCGGCCTAAAAACTTATCAAGGATAGAGAAGATTGAATTGAGGTCAGTAGCGTAACTTTAAGGTCAAATGTTAGCAAATCCTGTAGAATTTACATCAATTTACAAATAAATATATCATATGAAAAACTCAGTCATGACAGACGACGAAATAATTAATGAAGACGAAATAAACCTGCTTGACTACTGGAAAGTGTTGGTCAAGAAAAAGGCAGAGGAATATATTGCTATGTCAGAGTTATAAACAATAATAACTGGGCCCGAGAAACTGCATGGAGTGTGGCAGAGAAAGATAATCCTATCAAAAGTCTTTAGCAAAAAAGCCCCCAAATAGCATATGGACTAATACTTACGGATGAGGATATAATTATAGAGGTATTTATAAAACATGAAGATAAAAGACAACATAAAGTCAGAGAAGGGGAGCCTGCCTATCTAAGAGTGAGAAAGGTATTAAATAAGTGCAAAGGATCATTAGGTGAAGACATACTATTACTCAGAGAAGATAGGGTAGAAAACAGTTGACAAATTTATACCCAAACATGCTAATATATAGGCATGAAGTTAAGTACATGGGCAAAACAGCAGGGAATATCTTACAAGACAGCGTGGCGGATGTGGAAATTAGGGCAACTCCCTGTGCCTGTGGAGCAGATGCCTACTGGAACTGTGATAGTACATCCTCCTGTTTCGACGGTTGAAGGAGGAGCTGCATTGTACGCCAGAGTTGTCAAGTGCCGATCAAAAGAGTGATTTAGACCGTCAGATTGCCCGCCTCAGCGAATTTGCGGCATCACAAGGGCTGAAGGTCGTTACTGTGGTCAAAGAAATTGGCTCAGGTCTTAACGGTCATCGCCGTCATATACTTAAGATACTCAGAAACCCTGCTATTCACACTATTGTAGTTGAGCATCGGGACAGGCTGATGAGGTTTGGCATTGAGTATGTAGAGGCTGCATTAGGTGCATCAGGGAGGAGTCTTGTGGTTATAGACCCAGAAGAATTGAAGGACGACATTGTGCGGGACCTGCATGAGGTCATCGTATCGCTTTGTGCAAGGCTATATGGCAAAAGAGCTGCAAAAAACAGAGCTAAACATGCTATTGAAACTTTGCAAGGACGAAAGTAGTGGCAGAGAATTATCGTACATACCAAAGCCGCATATCTGTTTCACCGGAAGGAGATGATCTTCTCTCATCCTATGCCTTGCTTTTCGGCAAGGCAGAAAAGACTCTCTTTGCGAAGCTCGAATCCAGTAAGAATTTGACTCCCCTTAAACGGGAATTTATCAAGCAATTTGGGTTGACCGCCAGACAGTTCAATTCTATATCAGCGAGTCTTAATGGCAGGCTCGCATCAATTAAAGAGCGCCGCCCGGGGCTTATCGCTGAGGCTGAGCGGAGAATTAAAAAAGCCAAGAGGGTTTTGAAGGGAACTACCGATCCCGCGCAGCTTCACCAGAAAAAACGGAAACTGGCTATCCTACAATCACGACTTGACCGACTTGTCAAAGACCACTTATCCGGGAAAGTCCGTCTTTGTTTTGGCTCTAATGAGCTGTTCCGTAAACAGTTTCATCTTAAAGACAACGGCTATGCCTCGCATAATGAGTGGCTCAAGGAGTGGCAGGCATCCAGAAATAAACAATTTTTTGTTATCGGCTCCAAAGATGAGACTGCCGGCTGTCAGAGTTGCGTGGCTACCATAGCAGAGAACGGCAGTATTGCGCTCAGGATCCGGCTGCCTAATGTGCTGGTAACTAAACACCTGATACTTAAAAACATATGCTTTGCCTATGGGCATGATACTATAACCTCTGCCATCGGCAGGAATCTTTCTGACAACAAAGACAACTGGCAGGCGATTAACTACAGATTTCTAAAGGACGACAAAGGCTGGCGGGTTTTCGTGTCTGTAGCCATATCTAAAGTCCAGGTCATATCCAGAAAAGACATAGGCGTTATTGGTGTAGACATCAACGCCAACCATCTGGCTATTACCGAGACAGACCGCTTTGGCAATCCAGTTGAATACTTCCCTATTCCTTGTGTTACTTATGGCAAGACTTTGGAGCAACGGAGGGCTATCATCGGAGATGCCGTATGCCAGGCCGTTGCCTTTGCTGTTTGTAGATCAAAGCCTCTTGTTATTGAGAGGCTCAAATTTCAGGCTAAAAAGGCTGTTTTGGAGGGAGAATGTCCACGATACGCGCGCATGTTGTCTGCTATGGCGTATACATTGATACAGACGATTATACGGGCACGGGCATTTGATACCGGTATTGAGGTGCATGAGGTCAACCCTGCGTATACCTCGGTCATCGGCCAGTATAAATTTCGAACCCGTTACGGGATGTCAGGGCATAATGCCTCGGCTCTCGTTATTGGAAGAAGATTTTTTGGCTTTGGAGAGACGCTGCCGAGTCAGCTTCAAGTCACCCTGCCGCTATCCGTGAGAAATCGCAGCAGACATGTGTGGAGCCAGTGGGCAGTTGTTTCCCGTAAAGCCTTAGCGGCGCCTGCAGCGCACATGCGGTCGGGTAACTCCCGATCCTTGCCGTCACCTGTCTTTGACAAGGCACGGCTTGTGACCATACCGCCTGTTGCCGGTGAAATTCCGGCATGCGAATCGTCATCAGCACTGTTCGGATGACGTCTATTGGATATTTGTCCATAGTTTTAGGAACGGTTGATTTCGTGATTCCATTGTATATGGACGAACATGTTCCAAGAGCAATAACGATAGGATTGAGGTTACGAGGCGTTGATGTTTTAACAGTTCAGGAGGATAATCTCTCAGGTAAATCTGATCGTGAATTGTTAGATAGAGCTTTTGCACTAAAGAGAGCAATATTTACGAATGATGTGGACCATTTGGTTGAAGCAACAAAACGCCAGCAAGCAGCCCAACCATTTTATGGTGTAATCTTTGCACACCATTTGAGAGTTTCAATAGGTACGTGTATTAAAGATCTAGAACTCCCCAGTCTTGACAGAAGAAGAAACAATTAACGATGATGAAATAAACCTGCTTGACTACTGGAGAGTAATCGTCAAGAAAAAGGCATATGAAGCAAATAACCGTTGAATTAATCAATGGAATCACAAAACGCATTTCCGATCAGCCATCTTATCGACGTGCAAGAGAGGTCTACCGTTGCCTGCGGGGAATAGGTGTGCCTGGATAGTGCAGACACATGAAGAAGTAGAGCACAGGAAACATGTAATTACATCGCTTACCAGGAGAGTCCTCAAACAGGGGAAGGTCCTTTATGGATGAGGCAAAAACTCAAGAAATCTGCCGGTGGCTTCAAAAGGCTGATTATGACTTACCGTCTGCAGAACGTCTTTTTAGAGGGGACCCACCCACCCCCTTAATATGGCTGTCTACCATTGCCAACAGGCAGCTTGTAGCATGAGGTGTTTCGTGTCCACTATTGACATCAAACATCATCTGCGTTTAAGCTAACAAAACGGATTCTAACAGGCGAAAATGTTTCAAAGGGAGAGTGATTAAATGATCAAAGTAAAAATTATATCAGAGAGGGAAGATGTTACAGATATTATCAAGATAGCAATTTCTTCGGAGATAAAGAGGCTAGAGATTGGCTTAAATAGGACCAACAAAGAAATAAGGAAATTTGAAGAAAAATACAGGACATCGTCAGAAATTTTTGTAAAAGAATTTACATCAGAGGATCTAACAGGTGGTGTTGATGAATATATCATGTGGTCTGGCGAATTGAAGCTAAGAGACAGCATCATTGAAGAAATAGAAAAATTAAAAGATATAGAGTATGTTGCTAACTGAATATTTTTCTGAGCTTACAAAGACCATTGATGAATATTCTAAAACTGGATTAATTATATCATCTGAACTGAATATAGATGCCAGAACTGAAAAAATTGGGCTAATAAAAACCACCACCACTTTCAGTGATGAATCCAGGCTTTAGAAATCATAAGCATACAGGAGATTCTATCATTCAATCTGCTGTTCCAGAATTGAGAAGTGTTTTAGAAGAAATAATAGGCGATCTTTTAAAGAGGGATTAATCACAGATTCTAAATATCGTTCGTAAAAAGTCTTTTGTCACAATGAGTGAATTGGAAGAAAAAATAAAGAACTATTTTAAAAATAAAAAAGAGGTTATCGCCGTCTATCTGTTTGGTTCATATGCTGAAGGCAGAGAGCATGATTTAAGCGATATTGACATCGGCAGAATTTTGGACGGATAGCAGAACTGGGTTACTATCGAAGCCGATTTCAGTCAGGGTTGATTAAAAAAGTCATGAAGGGTTGAAATATTGATTGATCATGATCTCATACTGGCCAAAGCAAGCTCTATCCAAAGGCATTTAAAAAGGGTAATAGAAAAACGCAATACCGATCTGCCTACATTAATAATCTTTCACAAAGAGGGAATTAATTCGACGTGATTGCTCATCATAAGGAAAAATATTATACTATTTACCAAACATCAAAAGGGAGGAACTTATGGGGCATAAAATTGTAGAAGCCATTATTGAAAATGGCCAGTTAAAATATATTGAGAAGACATTGCCTACAGGACGGATAAAAGTGCACATAATTTATGACTCTGTAGAAGAAACTCTTCCAGAAACTGAAATGGCAAGAATAGTTAGGGAAGCTTCAGGGTTATATACGAACATAGATGTGGATGCTGAATCAAGAAAACTGAGAGAAAGCTGGGAGCGGGATACCCTTAATTGATGATAATGTTGCGAATAAGGCTATAAATTTAACAGAGCGATAAAACCCTCTGACAAAAAAGATTTTAGATTTGAGTTTTGAAAGTACATTAACTTATGGGGATTGGGACATTAATAAAAATTGGTTTAAATACAAACAAGAATTTCTGGAGGGGGAAAGTGATGAGCAATTACACTAATTTCCTGGCAATGGTAACATCACAGAACAAAAAGTTATTGACATCTCCAAATCATTTATCTATATTAGTTCACCAGTTGAACACTTCATCTAAGATTTATCATCATTTCCACAATCAAACCATAAAAGGCATTAAAGACAAAACGTGTCTTTAGGTCTTTCTATGGCGGCAGCCTGTGAAAATATAGCAATGAGTTGAAAGCAATGAGCAATGAGAAAAACGAAGAAGATTCTACGGAGTGCAAAATAGAAATTAAAGAATCTGATATACATCATCACCTTAGAGCGAGGATGCACCAACGTGGAGTTTCGAAAGATGACATAGAAATTACTATAAAAAAAGGTTGGACTGCTAATGATGCTAAAGATGGGACTCTTGGAAAGATATACGTATTCACATATAATGCAAATTGGGAAGGAAAATATTTTGAAGAAAAAGAAGCTCCGGTGTATTATAAGTATAAAGATCAGAAAATTATCTTATTAACCGCAAAAGCAAGATATGGCAAAAGCTTTTCCAAGGGGGGGGGAAACAAATGAAAATAGAATATGATCCAGAGAGAGACCTTCTATATATATATTTTGCAGAGCCTGAAAAGAAATCAGCCGAAACTGTTACTATAAGACCTGGCGTATATGCTGACTTTGATAAAGAAGGAAAGCTTATCGGAATAGAAGTCATAGACGCAAAAGAGATCATGGGAGAAAAAATAGAATTCAAATTGCCTGAACTTTCCGTTGCATGAAGTATACAACTTCATAGTTATTGCAAAGGGATCATGTGCTGAAGTCAGATTCCAGTTATACGTGGCACAAGACGTAGGCTACATTACCCAAAATCAGTTCGAGCATACCAGCAAATTAGCAGAAGAAGTATCCCGCATCATCGGAGGATTAAAAACAACAGTCCGGAACCGTAATAACACCTAACATAGCCGCAGTCCTGATTTTTTCCTGGTTTCCCTCATTGCTCATTGCTTTTAACTCATTGCTTCTTTATGGATGGCCACCACCATAAACTTCTAAAAGAACTCGCAAAGGACAACAAGCTTTCACAGCGTGAACTTTCCAGGAGGCTTAGATTGAGCCTCGGCAGGGTGAACTATGTCCTCAATGCCCTCATAACGAGTGGGTTTATAAAGGCAATGAGGTTTAAAAATTCAAAGAACAAGATGGCATACATGTATACCCTGACCCCTGAAGGATTGGTAAAGAAGGCAGAACTTGCCACTGTGTTTTTAAGAAAGAAGATGATAGAATACAACACCTTATGGGAAGAAATAGAGGAATTAAAGAAAGAGATTGATGAGGAACAATAAAGATATCATATGAAATACCCAGTCTTGACAGAAGAAGAAACAATTAACGATGATGAAATAAACCTGCTTGATTATTGGAGGGTACCGGTCAAGAAAAAGGCAGAGTAATTCATTGCTCAGTTAGAGATCAAAGGCTTAAGGGCAATCGTAACAATCTCTAAATCTTAGAAAAGGGAAGATCGGCTATTTTTGTAACAAAGTGAATATTAATTCAGGGGACAAGAATGTTGACAGAGGAACAAGTATTAGAACAAGACGATATAAATTTACTTGATTTTTTAAGAGTATTGATCAAACGGAAGATATTTATTATAGCCATTGTTGTAATAACCTTTATATCTTCAACAATCTATAGCCTTTTCCTTCCCGATATGTTTGTTGCTACATCTATCATACTTCCACCACAATATGAAGGTTCTTCAGGGAATATAAATCCATCTCAATTTGGGAACTTAGGCGGCTTTGTAACTGGAATTTTAAATATAAATTCTCCAACCGACTTATGGTTAGCAATACTAAAAAGTCAGACTCTTAAAGAGGCTATAGTTTCCAGGTTAAATCTGATAAATGCTTTTAGGGTAAAGACTAAGGAGGAGGCAGCATCTAAGCTGAATGGTATGGTAGAGATATCAAAAACCAGAGAGGGTCTTATTTCTATAAGTCTCGAAAATAAAGATCCGGAGCTGGCAGCTACATTGGCTAATGCATTTGTGGAGGAGTTGGATAGAACTAACAAGAATATGGTAATGACCTCTGGCAGGAGGATGAGATTTTTTGTAGAAGAAAGACTTAAGATAGCAAGGATTGAGGTTGATAAGGCAGAAGAAACTATACGATCATTTCAGGAAAGAAATAAAGCATTAAAATTAGACGATCAATCAAGGGCTGTTTTTGAAGCTGTAGGAACTCTTAAGGGACAGCTTTTGGCAAAGGAAGTGGAACTTCAGACCTTACTTTCTTATGCTACACCAAATAATCCTCAGGCAGAAATATTAAAGACTCAAATAGAAGAACTAAAAGAGAAAATCGTAGAATTAGAGGAAGGGAAAGGCTTATCTACAAATCCGGCTTCAAAAGATATATTCATACCGACATCCAAGTTTCCTAACTTATCTCTCCAATATGCTCGACTTTTGAGAGATACAAAGGTCCAACAGACACTCTATGAACTCCTGATTCAACAGTACGAAATGGCAAGAATTCAGGAGGCGAAAGATACACCTACTGTACAAGTACTCGATGTTGCTAAAGTACCAGAAAAAAGTTCAAAACCTAATAGAAAACAGATAATTTTAGTGTCCACTATTACAGCAATATTTTTTAGTATTTTTATGATATTTTTCATCGAATATCTTGAGAAGGCAAGAAAAAGGTCGCAATTATAAAGAATATTACTGGATTACTTTTTTGTGTGGTTACTGTGTGAGGATAATTGATTTTAAAATGAATATTGTGGATAAAATTGTTGGAGACTATATAACTGGAGGACTTTTATATGTCCCGTAGAATAGCTTGCATGACTGCAACACGGGCTGATTATCCGAGAGTAAAATCCGTATTGCGGGAAATCATAAATCGTCCAAATCTGGAGTTAGAATTGATAGTAACCGGGACACATTTATTAAAAGAATTTGGCTACACTATACACGAAATAGAAAATGATGGGTTTAGTATCAGTAGTCAAATAGAAATGTATTCCAATGATGATTCACCTTATGGAATGGCCAAGGCCGCTGCTCGTTGTGCATCCGGTATTGCTGATACTTTGAAAGATATTAAACCTGATATTTTTCTATTGACGGTTGACAGGATAGAAACTCTTGCTGCAGCTCAATCTGCCGTATATATGAATATACCTGTTGCCCACATTCAGGGAGGGGAAGTGACTGGGACAATTGATGAAAGTATACGCCATGCTGTTACAAAACTTTCGCATATCCATTTTCCTGCAACAATTGATGCTGGGGAAAGAATTATAAAAATGGGAGAAGACCCCAAAAATGTTTACGTTGTGGGTTGTCCATATCTCGACATCATTCGTACACTTGAATATAAAACCAAGAACGAATTGGCAAAACAATATGGATTTAATTTGGAAAAACCACTTATCATCTTTATTCAGCACCCTGTTACCACTGAATATGGCCATGGTGTTGATCAGATAAAGATCTCCATAGAAGCACTAAAGAGATTTCCAGAAGCTGAAATTATTGCAATATACTCAAATGCAGATGCAGGAGGACGAGAAATTATTGCCACGATGAGGGAGTTTTCGCAGTTTCATATATTCCCAAATATTAAATCCGAAGATTTTTTGAGTCTCATGAAAAATGCGAATGTTATGGTTGGCAACTCATCAACAGGTATCAGGGAGGCCCCAAGCTTCCGCTTGCCTGTAGTCAATATAGGAACCAGACAGAATGGACGACTCTGTGCTGAAAACGTAATTAATGTTCCACACGATATTGAATTAGTTGCTAAAGCCATTAAAAAATCACTTTATGATAAAGAATTTCAGGAAACTGTTGGAAGAGTAACTAATCCCTATGGCGACGGTTTTTCTGCAAAAAGAATTGTGGATATTCTGGAAAACATAGAGTTATCAGGTAAACTGTTACAGAAGAGAATAAAGTACTAAATGGTTTACGGTTATAAAAATATTCTGGTTACAGGAGGTGCAGGTTGTATAGGCATGCAGGTCTGTACTGAGCTTATCAATCGTGGATTTTCAGTACATCTGTTTGACCTGCCCGAACAAATTAAACGTGTTGAGAAATACATATTGCCGGAAATAAAGATTTATTATGGATCTGTTCTTGATTGTTCTTCATTGCGGGATGCCATGATCGGATGTGATGCAATAATACATTTAGCAGCATACCTGGGGGTCCGTAGAACCGAGACAAACAGACTTCGTTGTATTGAAATCAATGTAGACGGAACCAAGAATATACTTGAATGTGCTGTACAGCATAGAGTGAAAAAGATTGTATTCGCTTCATCTTCAGAAGTGTATGGAGAACCAGCAGAGAATCCTGTAACAGAAAAATCAACAACACAGGGTAAAACCGTTTACGCTGTTAGTAAACTAACCGGTGAAGAACTGTGTAAAGCCTTCTCACAACGATACCCTGAGTTGTCTTATACCATACTCAGATACTTTAATACCTTTGGTCCTTTCCAGATAGCGCAATTTGTAATAGCAAAATTTATAAGAAACATCCTTGAGGATAAACCCCCTATTATTTATGGAAAAGGGAACCAGATACGCTCTTATTGCTATGTAAGTGATACAGCATGGGCTACAGTTGAGGCTCTGTTAAACGAAAAAACCAATAATGAAATTTTTAATATCGGGAATAGCAAATCTCTTATCAATCTTATAGATCTGGCCTATCTGGTAATTCGTCTATGTGGAAAAGATGGAAAGATTGAACCCAGATTCCAGCCTCAGTTCAAAAATACTGACAGATTGCAAGAACGTGAGGTTTTTCAGCGTTTTTGTGATACAACAAAAGCCCGCCTGATACTTGGTTATGAACCTAAAGTCTCTATTGAGGATGGGATAAGTAATGTTTTAAAGTTTGGAACCATTTACCCCAAATGGGAATCTACTGACTTTGATTATACTATAGATGAATGGGTATAGGTATTCACAATGATTAATTTTGAGGAAATATTAATATGAAGATTGTTGAAATAGGTCCTTACAAAATAGGAACGGGGTCTATTCCTGTAGTTATTGCTGAAGCGGGTATAAACCATAATGGTGATATTGAAATAGCAAAAGAAATGGTTCATGCTGCCAAAGAGGCAGGTGCAGATATCATAAAATTCCAAACTCATATCGCAGAAGCAGAAATGTTAAAGGAAAAAAGTTTGAGTGGTGATGCTGGTTCTCATGTAACGAGCTCATTATATGAAATAATGTCCAAATGTTCTTTGTCCATGCAGGATCATGTTGATTTAATGGGTGAAGCCGATAAGATTGGGATTCTTTTCCTTTCAACTCCTTTTTCTATAGAAGCTGTTGCACTTTTGGAAAAAATAGGGATTGTTGCTTATAAGATAGGTTCAGGAGAAGTTACTAACACACCTTTTTTGAAGTATGTTGCTGCAAAGGGAAAACCAATTATCCTCTCCACAGGAACTGCAACGTGGGAAGAAGTGTGCAGGGCAGTTGAAACTATAAAGACTGAGGTGTCAGAAATTATACTGATGCAATGTACATCAAATTATCCTACAGCTTATGAAAATGTTAATCTTGGTATTCTGGATAAGATGATAGAGCATTTTAATATTCCTGTAGGATTATCTGATCATTGTATTGGAAACTATGCCTGTTTTGGCGCAGTTGCAAGAGGGGCTTCAGTTGTCGAGAAGCATTTTACACTCTCCCGCTCTCTCCCTGGAATAGATCAGAAATCCTCGATCGAACCTCATGAATTAAAGGACCTTGTAAAGGGGGTTAAAGCAATAGCGCTGGCTCTGGGGGATAAGAAAGAGCTAAATGATGAGGCTAAAAAGGTTCGCTATGGATTTTCGGAGAGCATTGTGACCATTGCTCCTATTAAAAAAGGAGAAGAATTTAAAGAGCGTATTAATGTATGGGTTAAACGCCCAGGTTCAGGAATTCCAAGCTATGAATTATACAATATTATAGGGAAACATGCATTGCGTAACCTTCCTCAAGACTATATGCTTAAACCTGAAGATATTATCTAAAAAAAGTTTGAAAACCAAGAAATGTTTAAAGACTACAGAGTATTAGCAATAATTCCTGCAAGAGGAGGGTCAAAAGGATTACCAGAAAAAAACCTTAGAAAAATAGGGGGGCGTACTCTTGTAGAGTGGGCATTATTTACAGCCCAGGGATGTCCTTTCCTTGACCGCATAATAGTTTCTTCTGACAGTAAGAGTATTATAAATAAGGTAAATAAGCATGGACTTTTTGCTCCTTTTGTGAGACCATCTGAACTTGCTAGGGATGAAACCCCCTCTCTTCCGGTGTTTCAGCATGCATTAAACTGGGCTGAAACAGAAGACCATTGCAGATATGATTATATAGTCGTACTTGAGCCCCCTTGTCCATTTAGATTAGCTGAACACATAAAAAAGGGGCTTGAAATAGGTATTTCTTCAAAGGCAACGAGTGTTATGTCGCTTGTAGAGGTATCTGATTGCCATCCTGTGCGTATAAAAAGACTTTTGCCTGACAACAGTATTAAACCATTCTGCATGGAAGAGCCCGAAGGACTCAGACGTCAGGAACAGGAGCCGGCATACATCCGCAATAGTGCAGTTTATGTCTTTTCACGGAAGATTATTGTTAATAATCGCTTATGGGGAAACAAGCCCTACGGGTTTATAATGGAGAAAAGTTTTTACGCTATTAATATAGATGTGATAACAGATCTATATGCTGCAACAGGTCTGTATAAGCATTTAAAAAGAAATGGCAAATTACATTATATAGATACAAAGGCCACTGCTGATTAAAGTATGAATATCATATTCTTAACGCAAGGTTCAACCCTCTCCGTTTTTTATGATGTAATGACCTCACTTAGAAAAAACGTCAAATTTGATAATATAGGGTTTTATATTTCAGATTCAGCCTATTATGATAAGTTTAAAGATAAAAATCCTGAAATTAAATCATGTGACTTTGAGATCTTAAAAGAATGGGAGATTTTTAAAAAGGCACAAACGGTTAAGCCAGATATATACCAGTTAAAAAGATATGAAGAACAACTTGGAGACCCATTTTTATGGAATGCAATTATTGCCGACCGCAGGATTTTTTATGGAAAGTATTCGACATTGGAACAAGATTATCCCAGCCGTTACAGTCATGACCAAATGATGTCCATACTTCAGGCCGGTGTTGAAGAGATGGGGGCATTCTTTAACCGGGTTAAACCTGACATCGTTGTAGGCTTTATCTGCGTAACTATTGGAGAGTATCTGGCATATCTTACTGCCAAATCCCGAAATATCCTTTTTTTAAATCTGAGACCAACCCGAATTAAGAATTATTTTTTCGGTGGAGAAAGCGCTTTAGAACCATCGGCTCGTTTAGAAGCAGAATATGAGAGGATGCTTAAAGAAGGTATTTCCGGAGAAGTTAGAAATGAAGTCTTTTCCGTTCTTGATTCTGTACGTAAGACCCACGCAATGTATGAAGGTGTTTTACCTGCGAACAAGAGCCTCTATCAAAAAACCAATAAGCAAAATCCAATCTTAAAGAAAGGTCTTTTAACTAGAATTACCAGTAATATTGGTGTACTTATCAGAGAATATTTTAATTACAACTTTGGAGAGTATCGTTACGACAACCAATATCGAGGGGTTTTTTATCCGACATGGTTTTTGAAGGTGAAAAGACCGCTGCGCATAAAGCTTACAGAAGCCTCTTTAAGACCTAAGTATATCAAATCATCCCAATTAGCAACTATGGAATATGCATTCTATCCTTTACATAAAGAACCTGAAGTTACCCTTCTCGTATATAGCCGGCCGTACATAAATCAGATAGAGGTTATTAGAAATTTCGCACGGAGTCTCCCAGTAGGTATGAAGTTAGTGGTCAAGGAACACCCGGTCTCTGTAGGATACAGACCACTTTCTTATTATAAAAAATTATTGGCCATTCCTAATGTTTTGCTTATACATCCTGAAATGACCAGCCGCGAGATTATTCAAAAAGCGAGGTTAGTCTTTATTATTAGTGGTTCTGTAGGGTTAGAAAGTATCATGCTTAAAAAACCTGTAATTCATATTGGGCGCATACCGTTTTCTATTTTACCTGACAGTATGATCCGGCATGTCAAAGATTTGGACCGTCTTCCATGGGAAGTTCATGATCTATTAGAAAACCATAAACATGATGAGGAATCACTAATTGCATACATAGCTGCAGTTGTCAAGACTTCTGTCCCTATAGATTTTTACTCTGAATTACTTGGTAGAAAAGGAGTTTATAGGCTTGAAAGCGAGAGCGAAAAAGGTGAAATACGAAGCAAACATATTGACCGCTTAGCTGATTATATTCTCAATATTTTTTTAAATGCACATCAACATTCCAAAGTTATAAGTAAAATAACTACAAGTACATTTAATTAATATAAATCATTTTTTATGGAGAAATTTATGAAAAACAAACTTGATCTAATTATGATCTCTCCTGATTTGTCGATTCGTAAAACAATGCAGAGAATTACTGATGCCGGAGCAGAAGGTCTCCCATCAGGTATAGCGGTTGTAGTTGATGATGATAAGAAACTTCTTGGAGTTGTTACTGATGGGGATATCCGTAGGGCGCTTGTAAAAGACATAGGTATAGATTCTCCAGTTGAAAAAATAATGGTTAGAGAACCTATAACAGTACCAAAGGGACTTTCCGAATTTGAAATTGTAAAAATAGTTACAGAAAGAGTAAGAACAAGTGGAAGGATAAGGGATGTAAAAGTTGATCAAGTTATTGTTATAGATAATGATGGAAGATTATATGATATTGTAAATTTCTTTGAATTATGGAAAAGCGCTGACTTGAAAAATAAGACCATTTGTGTTGTTGGCCTTGGATTTGTTGGACTTACTTTGGCAGTAGTTCTATCTGATGTTGGTTTTAAAGTTATAGGTTATGATCTAAAAGAAGATTTGATAAAAAGTGTAAATAATGGACATCCTCCTTTCTATGAGAAGGGATTATCCTCTCTTATTAAATTTCATATTAATAAAAATAATTTTAGAGCTGTAACAAATATAAATGAGAGCACTGCTGACATTTATATATTAAGTGTTGGAACCCCTGTTGGGTTGGACAACAATCCAGACCTTCAATATATTAAAGAGGCGGCTCATCAAGTCGGTCAAATCTTAAAGAAGAGGGATGTTGTAATCTTAAGATCTACAGTCCCAGTTGGTACTACTCGCAATATTGTGCTTCCAATACTTGAAAAAGAGTCAAGCCTTAAAGGTGGAGAAGAGTTTTACTTGTCTTTTGCTCCAGAAAGGACTGTAGAGGGAAAAGCATTAGAAGAACTTCGGGGATTACCACAAATTGTAGGAGGATATAATCAAATAAGTCTTGATATTACGGCAAACTTTTTCTCTCATCTTAATCATACAATTGTCAGGGTATCCTCCCTCGAAGCTGCTGAAATGGTAAAGTTGATAAATAATTCATTCAGGGATATTTCCTTTGGCTTTGCTAATGAATTTACCCTCATATGTGATAAATTAGGATTAAATGCTGTAGACATTATAAATGCCGCAAATGAGGGCTATCCAAGGAATCCTATTCCTGTACCCAGCCCTGGTGTAGGGGGAGTTTGTCTTAAGAAAGATCCATATATATATATAAGTTCAGCAGGACATTTTGGTATTGAAGCTGATATGCCTCGTGTTGCAAGAAAGGTAAATGAGTATATGCCACAATTTGTTTTTAACAAAATAGGATCATTTATTAAAAGTCATAAAAGAGATGAAATAAAAATTTTTATTATAGGTTTTGCTTTCAAAGGTGAACCAGAGACTTCTGATATGAGAAATTCTCCAACAGTAGATATTTTAAACTTAATATTGGCCAATAAAAATTTTAATGTATATGGCTATGATCCTATAGTCCTGAAAGGTGAAATTGAAAAGTTAGGTATTATTGGGTGTAGTTTACGGGAAGGTTTTAAAAATGCAGACTGTGTTCTCATCATGAATAATCACCGTTCCTACAGGGATATGGACATTCTTGGTTTGATTGAACTTATGAATAAACCCGCCCTCCTTTTTGATGGATGGCAAATATTTCCACAGGAAGAGATTGAAAGAGTGGAGGGGATTATATATGGTGCCTTAAGTGGATAGAATTAAGGTTATTATATTTGATTGGGATGGTACGGTTGTTAATACCATGCCTATAAAAATTAAAAATGCATCTGCAATTTTCTCAGAATTTTATAATGTAAATCCTACGGATGTAAAAGAAAGTTATAGCAAACATTCTGGAATTCCTCGAAGAGAACTTTTCGAGCTTATTGCCAAAGAGAACATTGGAAGAGGATTATCTGTTTTTGAATATAACAGACTCAGTTCAGAATTTACATTAAGAAATATAAGCTCTTATAAAATGCATAAAGTCTTTGATGAAAGTAATCGTGAAGTTTTAGAATGGCTTTCTTCGCAAGGACTTATGTTATTTGTTTCCAGCTCTGCAATTCAATCGGAAATAGATGAACTGGCAGAGAGTTTAGAGCTAAATAAATATTTTCAAGATATATTTGGTTCCTTCAAGGATTTCAAAAAGGGTAAAGCTCATATAGATCATATAAGAAAAAATTATAACATCAAGACAAGTGAAATTATTTTTGTTGGTGATGAAAAGGCTGATATAAGACTCTCTGGTAGATTAGGCGTCATGTGTATCGGAATTGTTCATGACAAACATGAAAGCTTACTTGATATAGAATTTGCTGATCATGTAATAAATCACCTTGTAGATTTAAAGGAGATAATTAATGTTGTATAGTGTTATTATTGCAGGTGGAGAAGGAACCAGACTCTGGCCATTAAGTACTTCTAATGCACCAAAACCTCTCCTCAAAGTTTTTAAAGATAAAACTCTTTTAGAACTAACGATTGAAAGACTACTACCTGTAACATCCAAGGAAAATATTTTAATCATTATTACAAAAAACATGGAGAGTAAAGTTAAGGAATTATTACCTTTATTTCCTCAGGAAAACATAATTGTTGAGCCAATTGGTAAGAATACCGCTCCTTGTATCGCTCTCGCCGCAAGAATACTTATAGATAAAGATCAAAATGCAGAAATAGGGATATTCCCGTCAGATCATATTATTATTAACCAAAACCATTTTTACGACTGCGTTAGGCTCGGAAAGATGTTAGCAGACAAATACGACAGACTTGTTTTATTAGGAATGCCTCCTGTAAGTCCTTCTACAGGATATGGTTATATCCTTCTTGGAGATGAAATAGCCGATGAAAATCACGAAATAAAATGCTTTTGGGGAGGGGGTTTCCAGGAAAAGCCACCGTTAAACGTTGCAAAAAAATATTTAAAAAAAGGAAACACTCTATGGAATAGTGGTATTTACATTGGTAAAGCAAGTCAATTCCTCAAGGAGATAGAGAGAAATTTACCAAATGTTTATGATAGTATAAACCTTTTTTATAAAGACCACTTTGGCCTCAGAAATGCTTATGAGAGTTTTCCTTCAGTTTCTATTGATTATGCAATTACGGAAAAACTTACAAATTTTATTGCAATTTGGTCAAATATTGAAAGGATTGATGTAGGCAACTTTAATGCCTTTTTCGATATATGGGAGAAAGATGAACTAAACAACGCAGTTGATGGGGAATTTATCGGAATTAATTCCAGCAATAATATAATATTTTCTCCTCAGAAATCCATAGCAGCAATTGGTATCAACAATATGGTTATTATTAATACATCTGAGGTTACTATGATATGCCCAAGAGAAAATATATCCGAGATTAAAGCATTACAAAAAAGGTGGAATATTCTTAAATAGGATATTATATTAAAGGGGTTTATATAATTATGGCTACTATTATTGCAGAGTGCTGTCAAAATCATAAAGGAGATTTAAAAATTCTAAATGATATGATCTGGGCGGTTGCTGAATCTGGTGCTGATTATATTAAGATTCAATCAATGCTTGCTGATGATCTTGTATATCGAGAGCAATTTGAAGAGGGGGTAATTGAAAAAGGATTTGTAAAGGCCATTAGGAGGCCATATCAATCAGAATATAATAGGCTAAAGCCTATGGATCTTGATGATGATGCTCATTATTGGTTTGTTGAGGAATGTAAAAAGGCTAATATAAAACCACTTACTACGGTGTTTACAAGATCTATGATTCCCTTTCTCTCATCACTATCCTGGAAAGAAATAAAAGTTGCAAGCTATGATTGTGCAAGTTTCCCAATGATAAAAGAGATAAAAAAATTCTTCGATCACCTGTTTATTTCTACAGGTGCGACTTTCGATAATGAGATACGGGCAACAGCTGATTTGCTTAAAGGACATTCTTTCACATATTTACATTGTGTAACAATTTATCCTACTCCACTGGATATGTTAAATCTTTCTCGCATTGAGTGGTTGCGACAATTTACACCTTATGTTGGATTTAGTGATCATAGTTTGACAAACAAAGATAGCTTTAAGGCCTCTGCAGGAGCACTTTTTATAGGAGCAGATGTAATAGAGAGACATTTTACAATCCTTCCAGCGGAGGAGACAAAAGATGGACCCGTTTCAATAAATCCTGAACAGCTGAAAAAGCTTGTAAGCTTAGCTCATTTAAATAAGGATGATCTTAAGGAGTATATAAAAGAATATGTCCCAGAATATGAGAAAATGATTGGGGTGCCTACCAGAAATTTAACAGAGAATGAAATGTTAAACAGAGATTATTATCGGGGAAGGTTTGCATCCAAAAAAGAAAATAAAGTTATTTATAACTGGGAAGAAACTGAGCAAGGTATTTGAAATGAAAGGGTTTATTAATATTCCATATAAACAGTCTACTGATATTGAGTTGACAATAAAAGATTTGCGAGAAAAACTAATTATGGAAATTGAACAGTCATGTGGGAAAAAGCAAATTGAACTTACCGAGGTTTTAAAATATTTAAGCTTGGATAAACTTCATCACTCTGAAGGGCGAAATTTTTCATTTAATAAAGAAAGTTTCTCAGTCTCAGAGATTGAAAAAACAAAAAATATGCCGGATTCTATGCAAATTAAATATTTACTCTATAGATATCGTTTTAATCATTATCCACGACACGGAATTGTCCCGGATTTTCCGATTGTTTTATGTGTCGAACCTGCAAGCTACTGTAACTTACGGTGTATTATGTGTTTTCAATCTGACAAGTCATTTACTAATGACAAATTTCAGAGGGGTGTAATGGATTTAGGGCTATACAAAAAGATTATTGATGAGGCTGCCTATAATGACCTCTGCTCCATTGTTCTAGCCAGCAGGGGAGAACCCACGCTCAATAAAAACCTTCCTGAAATGATCTCATATGCAAGAAGTAAAGGAATATTAGATATTAAAGTAAATACCAATGCTACAACTTTAAACCCCGAGTTATCCATATCTCTATTAAAGGCTTTTGGAGAAGAAGGAATAAACACTTTAGTATTTTCTGTAGATTCAGCAGAAAAAGAGGAGTTTGAAGATGTCAGAAAAAATGCTGATTTTGATCAAATAGTTGAAAATATACGTACCTTTAATAAAATCAGGCAAAATGAATTCCCACGGAGTGCTCTGAGGACACGTGTTTCAATGGTTATTATTAATAAGTTTCAGCAAGTAGAAAAGGCAACGAATTTCTGGTCATCGATGGTTGATGAATTTGCCTCACACCATGCTAATGACAGGCTTTACATATACAACAACCCATCTTACAATAAAACCCGTTGGTGCAGTCAATTATTTGAGAGGTTATATATATGGTTTGATGGAACTGTTAATACATGTGATGAGGATTATAAAAGTGTTTTATCGCCCGGCAATATTAGAAACAGCTCCATTAAAGAAATCTGGTCTAATAAAAAAATGCAGAGGTACAGGGAATTACATAAAAAGGCAGAAGAAATTGATTTATTTCCCTGTGATAGATGCTACAGAGTTAATGGATAGTAAGAGAATTTTCTTTTAGTATGGAAGTTGGGGTCATAGGGATAGGCGGATTTGCATCAAAGGTAATTGAAAAAATAATAGAGCATCCTGACCTTCATATACTTTATGGATTTCATCCTGATTCTAATAAAATAAAACAATGGGATAATAAAGTCGGAACGTCATCATTAGAGGATTTAATCCTCTCAGAGAGAGTTGAAGCTGTTTTTGTGTTAACACCCAATCATCTCCATGCAGACTATGTTATAAAAGCTATACAGGCCAGAAAACATGTATTTGTTGAAAAACCACTTGCTCACACTCTAAAAGATGCAGAAAGAATTATATATGTTTTGAAGAAAAATCCTGTCAGGTTTATGGTAGGACATAATTTCAGAAGAAAACCATGCTATCGTAAAATAAAAGAGCTTATTAATTCCGGCTGCTTAGGCAGAATTGTAAATGTAACAATAAATCATTCTCACGGTGCTATTTTTACCTTGCCGGAGAGTAGCTGGAGAAAAAAAGTCGAATTTCATCCTGAAGGACCATTGTCAACTGTTGGGATACATTTTTTTGATCTGCTTCATTATTGGTTTGGTAAGATATCATCTTTGGATGCAATTATTAGTAACGTAGCTGGTAAATCTTCTGCCCCTGATGCAAATGCTGTAATGATCCTCCTTGAGAACGGGGGTTCAGTTTTCCTTCAAACCAATTATTGCCAATGTAGTGAAAGTACATTATATATATTTGGAACAGAAGGAACTATTTATTGTGACAGGAATAATCTGGCTTTACGGATGGGTAGAGATCATGATCGGACTCAAAGTATACCACAACCAATAAACCTGCCCAATGATAATTCTTTAGAAGAGGAAATTGATGAATTTTACAAAAACATTGTAGATGATTATCCAATAGAAACAGGTTCATTTGAAGCATTTAATGCTATGATTATTCTAGATGCTTGTAATGTTAGTCACAATGAAAAAAGAAAGGTATATCTCAAGGAATATAAGCAATATTTCTCAGAAGATATTAAATTTAATAACCCTGTATAACAAACTAAATTATTATTTTATATTCGCCAGGAAAGTTATATTCCAAAATAAGAAAAAGGTTTTAATCTTTAGATTTATCACTTATGCTAAACAACAAAAAAGTATATGGTATAGTTCCTGCACGGGGAGGGTCTAAAGGGATTCCAAGAAAGAATCTTTACCGATTAGGCAAAGATACCTTATTGGAGAGGGCAATAAAATTGGGAATCATTTGTCCTTATGTAGATCATGTGATTGTATCTACTGATGACCAGGAAATGTATGAAATAGCAAGAAAATACAATACAAATTCTCCTTCGCTAAGACCCGCGCATCTTGCATCTGATAATGCTAAGACCCAGGATGTGATACTTTATCTTATGAATGAGTTACAACTTAAAGATGTTTATATAATTTTATTACAGCCAACATCACCATTAAGAACTTTGGATGATATAAATAATATTTTTAGGATGTTCGAAGAAAACCTTGATAATGCTGATGCAATAGCCAGTGTCACTAAGTTGGACTCACCGCATCCTGACAAAGTGCAAAAAATTGAAAATGGTTATCTAGTTTCATATATTGGTGTTGAATCAATGGTTCCAAGACAGTCTTTACAAAAGGTGTATAAATTAAATGGCGCATTCTATTTAACTCATATAGATATTATTAAAAATCTGCACACTTTTATGCCTCCAAGGACTTTACCATATTTAATGCCTCCTGAACGTAGTATTAATCTTGATAATATGCTGGATGCCTATTTTCTTGAGGCATTGATTGAAAAAAATTTAGTTAAGATTGAGAATTTAAATATTGATTAATAAATATTCTATAAATCATGTTATTTGGTAGATTAATTACTAAATCACCTAATGAATCATAAAGCATCAAATAAAGGTTTAAATAGAAAGACTATCTTTTTAGTTATTTATCAGGGCTTTGCTGCAAGATATCTACTTCGCTCGGATATATTAAAAGAACTAAAAAAACATTTTGAGAGGATAGTCATAATTTCACCAAATGCAGACGAAGCTTATTTCAAAAAAGAATTCATAGATGAAAATGTTTCTATAGAAAAGTTGGAAATTGAAAAATATAAAGAATATCTAAAAAAATCAAAAGGACAGAGCTTTTTTAAAAAAGTTAGATGGTTTGTATTAAATGGAAAATATCAATTTAAAAGTGTTGATGACCATTACAAACTGTTTCTTGAAGAAAACAATACAGGAGATATTAAAAGTAGGCTGATAATCTTTTTTATCGATAAACTTGTTATGACTTTACGACGATCAAAAATGTTGAGACGATTTTTCTTGTGGATCGAATGTAAACTTTTTAATCCTGCTATTCATTATGATCTGTTTGAGAAATATAATCCTGATTTAATAATTACAACTTCTCTTGGCAATGTTGGAGAAGGGTTTGACTTATTTATAATGAGAGAAGCAAAAAAATATGGAATCAGAATATTAACTATTATCCTTAGCTGGGATAATACGTCTGGAAAAGGAATGGGGGGGGCTGTTCCGGATTATATAATTACCTGGACTGACATAATGAAAAAGGAGCTAATTGAATATCATGATTATCCCGCACATAAGATTTTTGTAGGTGGGGTTTCACATTTCGATATTTATTATCAAAAGGATAAATTGCTAAATTGGGGAGAACTATGTTCTAGGTTTGGTTTTTCACCACATCGAAAGCTCTTATTTTTTGGAACAAAATCGCCTACTGCATGTAGTTGGAATATGGATATAGTAGATATTATTGCAAAAAGTATCAATGAAAAGCGTCTTCTATTTGATTGTCAATTAGTTGTGCGTATACATCCACTTTATTATACAATTAAGAACGGAGTTCGTCGACATGCAAATGCTTTAGAAGAAATAGAAAAAATAAATGGAAAGTACCCTCATGTTTATTTTAATTATCCATGTATTCTTTCAGATAGCCTGGGTTTTGATATGCCTGCTGATGAAATGATTATCTTAGCCTCATTATTAAAACATTCTTCTGTAGTAATAAATAGTTTTTCTACAATAGCTCTGGAGTCTTGTATTTGTGATATTCCTACAATTAATGTTGCCTTTGAAGGCTATGGCGTTAAGGAAAGAACGAAGCTAAGACATAATATTAATTATGAAAGAAACTGGGATCATTTCCAAAGACTTATGAATTATGGGGCCATTAGAAACGTTTTGAATGAGGAAGATTTAATTAAACAAATAAATGTCTATCTTGAGAATCCAATGTTAGACAGAGAAAAAAGGCAAAAGGTTGTAGAGTATGAGTGTGGCCCTTTTAATGGATTTGCAGGTTCTACTATTGGAGATTATATAATAAAACTTGTAGAGAAATAATCTGTTCTAAAAAATATTTATATAAATAAATTTCTATTTATTGTTTTGGATTATTAATTCTTATGGAGCTCGGCAATTATAAAAAAGAAGCCATCCGACTGGTTTCAATTACCTCTTTTTCAGGTATTTTAATAAAATTTATGAGTCTTCCCCTGAGCATTATAAATGCGCATATTCTTGGCCCCTCGCTGCTGGGATCGTTAAGGATTTTTGACCTGGTAAGAGGCTATGTTAATTATAACAGTTTTGGATTATTACAGGCCATGACGCGCCAAATCCCTATTTCAATGGGCAAAAAAGATGATAAGGAATCGGAATATTTACAGGATAATATCTTTTCTGCAAATGTTATTACTATGGGATTTTCCCTGGTAGTTTTGTGGATACTATTTTTATCTGGTATTAATTTCAAGGGTATATTTAATTACGTTCGCCTGACTATCCTAACCGCCACACTAATTTTGGTTCGCATTGATAGCTATCTTAATTGTTATATGAAATCTGTTGGAGCATTCTCTGTAATTGCAAGGCAGACAGTAATTGTGAGCTGGGTATCTCCGTTTCTACTTGTGAGTTTGGTAATTCTTCGGAATTTAGATGGTGCGTTATTAGCTGGTATGATCATACACATTATAGGGATTGCCATATTTATCACTGGTACAAAGGTCTATATGCCCAGATGGAGACTTGAGTGGCACAGGATAAAGGAGCTGAGTTCTGTTGGCATAAAAGTATTTGTAAATAGAGTCGCCGAGAATATTTTTCTGACAATAGATACAACTATTATTGCCTTTCTTCTTCTACCCGAGCAATTAGGGTTGTTTAGCTTTGCATGGGGGATAACAGCATTATCCTTTTCATTGACGAGTATGTTAACAACGATGATATCTCGTCATATGCTGCATGTTCGTGGTAAATATGGACTTCAAAATGGCCTTGGATTTTTAAGAAAATATCTTGAAAACCCTCTGACTGGTTATATAACACTAAATACTATCTTTATTGTCTCTTTATGTTTCGGATGTATTGTAATAGTTAAGCTGTTTTTACCCAAGTATTTAGGGGCACTCCCCTGCCTTTTAATACTGGGTCTTGGTCAGGTCTTTTTTACAGCAAGCTATATCCCATCCTTTAGTATGGAGGTAATTGATCAGATGGAGAGAAGATTTCTAATTACAGTAGGGGCTTTGGTATTTAATGGGATATTGGATTTTGTACTTATTAGGGCTGGTTATGGAATAGTCGGGGCAGCATGGGCCTCAACTATTAGTTTTATTATGTATGGAGTCATCATTATAACGCTCGTTAGATACCAGGCGTTCAATAGCATTATAGAGCCCGTTAAATACATACTAAAGATTACATCTATTACATTAGCCACATTTTTATTGTTGTATATTTTACAACATAGGCCGATTATATCGTTTCTTAACTATGAAGAATTTTATTTGAAAGTTATTATGGGTTTAGTTGACACAATAATAAAATGTGTTTTAGTTTCTATGTTTGTATTGATCAGTTATGTTTTTACTTTCCGACAGGATGGACTTTATCAGGAGTTTTTAAAAATATTTACATATTTTCTGTCTTACATCAGGGGGGTTATTCCTGCACTTCGCTATAACATTAAATAATATTTAGTATATGGAACTTCAAAAAATAAGAAATAAAAAAATTGTATTTCTAGTGGGTATTTCTGTGCTTGTCCTTTTAGCTCCTGGTACCTATCTAACAATCACAAATAATTCCTCTATTTATCTATCTCAGGCCTTAGAATTATCAATGGGACATCCGCCCTATATATTAAAAGAGGGATTAGTGGCACGTGGTCCTGTCTTTATAGGAGTAATGGCAACTCTTTTTACTGTAACGGGACCATCTGTCATCTTTGCCTTTTTCCTGATGAAGGTCATATATGCAGGTGTATTGATTGTTACATTTTGGTTTGCCAGGACTTGTTATAATAATGCTACTGCAATCCTAAGTGTTCTCATCGCATGTTCTTCTATTGCATTATACAAAATAGGTATCAGTATTGATGCGGACACATTATTAGTCACCCTATTTCTTTTGTTTTTTATATTTCTCCATACAGGTCTAAAAAAAAACAAGGTCACACATTATATATTAAGCGGTATATTTCTCTCTTTATCTTTCTTGACAAAAGAAACTGCCATCTTTTTTTTGTTTTTTATTTTATGCTTAACAATTTATTCTTTCATTTTCGACAAAAAGAAATCTTACAATCTCCTTCTCCTTCTCATTACTTTTATAGTTTTTTTATTGCCATGGATCATTTATGTTTATTATAAGACATCTTCTACTCTACCTGTGCTGGGACATTTCAATCCTCAATTTCACCAACAATACTCAAGCACAATAGGAAGTGATATCAAAGGTGTCTTTATAAAAGGCCTTTTTCAGCATATTGTCGATTTTTATAAAATGTTTAATTCTGTCACTTTTTTAGCTCCGCTTCTATTATTGGGTTTCATCATTCATATCATTCGTTTGATCACCAGGGTAAGAAAGGGTGAACCTATCATATCTGAGGGACTGCTTACAGCAGGAATAATATTTTATCTTCCAGTACCCTTAAGCGATATAGCCATAGGAGCTGCAGCACCGAGACAGGGAATTATCATTTATCTCCTACTGTTTATCGTCTTTGGTCATTTAATCTTTTTGGCATGGGAAAGGCTTCTGAAGAAACATATTAATAAATTCTTGATAGCTCAATATAAAAGGTATTTATTGCCAATGACCATACTTATAATTATTGCTGTTATTACTGCAGGTTTCTTTATTCGGATTGAAATGTCTTCTCCCCTTTACCACTATATATCAGTAATTAAGAATTATAAAATTGTTCCTGAAATTACCGAAAGGTTCACTTTTTTACACGAAAAAGGAGCAGAATGGGTCCAAGAAAATATACCTAAGGGAAACACGATTATCGTCGATGGTTACCTTGGAGAGATTCTCGGATTTTTTACCAGGTATCAGTACAAATTCAAAGAATCCTTTCAACCTGTTATCTCAAGTTCTTATTTATACCGGAGGCCTGTTATTTTTCTAATAACCTATAAAAAATTTCAATCAAGCGAGAAAATCAGGAGGTTTTTCTGGATAATGGATGAATTCACAATTTTGGATGAATTAAAAAAAGGAGATATTATAGCATTTTCTAATAAAACAAAATTTTTAAAGGAATATTTCAATAGAGTCCACTGGGCAAAAATTATTTATTCCAATGATGATATTTATATATATAAATTGATTGACAATCCCATGCAGTCTGATGTTTTTGAAAATCAGAATATGGTTTTTGTGAATGAAAGTTTTTTTGAAGATATGGAGTGGCTGAGAGCAAATCATTCAGGCGAATTCAATGAGAGTTTAAAGCTGATAGGATCTATGAATATCGCATATGATGAACTAACCAAAAACAAATATAAACTAAAGGGTATATTCTTTTAACCAGTTAATGATAGGAATTGATATCTATGAATAATTCATTTAATGGTAGAGCATATTAGGAGAATAGTTTGCTTCAGAAGGTGAATATATCAGAACGAAATAAGATATTTTTTGTATTTATAATTGGTATCTTTGCTATTTCAGTTCATGGTATCCCCTATTATTATCTTCTTAACAAGTACAGTTTTAGTGAAATACTTGCTGTCTTGAAGTATATGGATGGTAGCTTTGATGTAAGTCCAGGGCTTTATCTTCATGACGTATTAGAGTTTAAATCCAGTATCCTATTTATCAAGTTTAATCATCTATTAAATCAGATACTGAATATAGAACCATATCTTTTTGATTACATTTATTATTTTATCTCTTCATTTGTTGTTTTTTTTGCCATATTTCTTTTCTTGAGAAAGTTATCATTGAGTATATTATGGTCCTGTTTTTGCTCCATTTTTTTAGTAACTGTAAATCCTCTCAATCATATAATCTATGGATATCATTATAAGGTGGGAAGTGCAGCAACGATTGGCCTTGTAGCTCTTTCTATAATGACTCTTTTAATATACTTACGATATTCAGAGCATATTTACCTTCACTCTCTTGGCCTTTTGTTATTATATTTTTTTCATCCCCTAAACGCCCTTCTCTATCTTGGAATGGTATTATTCCACTTTCTGATGGATTTCTTGTGGTGGCATCAAGGCAATAGAAAGGTTTTAATTAGAAAAAATATTTGGAACTTTATTTTATTGTTGATATTTATGGCCTTTTCTCTAAATTATAGTACAGTTTTCATCGATGACCCTGATAAAATATTTGTTTTAATCTCCTTAATAGATGGTTATTTCATACCGTGGATGCACGGAAATAATGTTATAACAGGAGGAATCTTCCTGGGAACATTCCTATTTTTTCTATTTGCTGCAAAGAAGAGAGAGTATATTACTAACAGTTTATTCCAGTTTTCATTTACTGCTGCAGTTTATATTTTGATGATGTGTCTCTTAAATTATGCCTTTTATGAGCTAAAACTCTATAAGCTTTTGACCCTCGACATAAGTAGAATTTATTCTCTCCTGATACCTATAGTCTTCATTAATATCATCTCAGTCATTAATCACCGGTTAAAAGAAGAAGGTAATAAGGAAATTAGCATAATCACCCTCCTCTTATTTTTTGTGTTTATCAGGAATATTTACCTCTTTCCTTTGATGATCTTGTTTCTTATTTATGCAAAAGAAAGACGGATACATATATATAATACTTTCCTATTTATTGCCATTACGACCTATGGTGTAATGGGAGTAATAAAAGGAGAATTTGATTTCGGCAATCTGACTCTTTATGATGACAGGGTAGCTATACTGATCTGGCTCATTAGCTTTGTAATTCTCTTAAGTTATTTAGTGTCTAAACAAAAGATACCTATAACATCGCTTGCATTGACCCTCTTGCTTCTGATCTCTCTTTTTAGATATCAAAGCAACTTCAGATATTTATTAAATCAGTACCGTGAAGTCAATAGTTCTTATATAAGGCTTGATGAGTACTTACAACAAAACAGCTCAAAAGAAGATATCTTTCTTACAATTGAAGAACCATTCTCCTATTCTGGAATAAGACCCTATTTTATCAATTTCCGCACATTTGCTTATGGAATCTATGTCAGCAATCTCAAAAAATTAGAAAAAGAAGGGAACAATGTATGGGATTTCGAACTTGACAGGGATTTCCTCAAACTGTTTATCGAAAGTGGGTATCTTAAAAAAGGGGCTCTTGATGGATATCTTAAGGTTAACCTCGAAAATATAACAGCAGCAAGAATAAAGGAGATCAAACACATCTATCCAAACTTTAGATACATTCTTATCGGTTATAATACTCAGTTCAAAGAAGGGCATCTTCCCATTGTTGAGCGTTTTTCTAATGGAACATTGCGTTTATTTGAAGTATTATTGAATTAAAAAAGTGAGTGGGAAATGTTTTATAATCATAAAATAGCTGTCGTGATCCCGGCGTATCGAGTTGAACATTGGATTAGTGAGGTCATTAAGGGTATTCCAGACTTTGTGGATTTCATTATTGTAGTCGAAGACTGTTCAGTGGATCGGACATCAGAAAAAGTTATTGAGCTAAATCTCTCTAATACCATACTGATAAGACATAAAAACAATAAGGGCGTTGGTGGAGCCATGAAGACTGGATTTCTTGAGGCACTAAAATTAGAGGCAGATATTATCGTTAAGATGGATGGTGATAATCAGATGAATCCTGAGTATCTGCCGGCCCTTCTATATCCCTTGGTCCAGAATGAGTGCGACTATATTAAAGGAAACCGTTTCAACATCCTGGATATTAATAAACCCATGCCTGCCATACGCAAGGTAGGGAATCAAGCATTAACGTTCCTAACTAAGATGTCTTCAGGATACTGGCATGTCTTTGACCCCCAGAATGGTTATCTTGCAATTAGGGCTAGTACTCTCAAAAAGTTGAAGTTAGACTGGATTGACGACACCTATTTCTTTGAGAATTCTATGCTCATAAATCTTAATATTATAGAAGCAAGGGTCTCTGATGTTTATATACCAGCACGATATGGAGATGAAAAAAGTTCAATGAATATAATGAAAGTGCTTCTTAAGTTTCCATTTAAACTCCTCAAGGGATTTTTCTCACGCATTTTTTATCGATACATATACCTTGACCTCTCCCCAATTGCTATTTTATTTGTTGGAGGGGGTGTTTTACTCATGGGGGGAACGATATGGGGTTTAATATCATGGTATATTGCTACAGTCACTGGGAAACCTGTTCCGATCGGTACGTTTGCATTAGGACTAGTCCCTATTTTGATTGGATTCCAGATGTTGTTAAATGCCTTTATTTTAGACATACAGCATAGCCCAAAGGGCGTCAGAAAGATATATGACTTCTCAAAAGATGAATTGAGGCGGATGATGGAAGAAGCAGGCATAAGCATGAGAAGGCCCGGGGAAAAACAATTTAAAGACAAATAATTAAATATCGTCTTATTAAGTTCATATAGGAAAAAGATAAAGTCATTATAGAAAATAGTTTGATGCTTATAAAAATGTTCATTGAAATACCTACACAATTTCTATCCAGTATTGCCACAGACTCAGAACGTGTGCCAACTCTATACTATTCAAAATATCTGTTAGTCAGAAAATTCTTCTGGATGAGGTTAAGGTTAATCTATTTACAAATCATACAAGATAAACAACCTAAAATAACTTGCCTGGATTTTGGTGGCGGTGGAGGGGTGTTCTTACCAACTCTGTCAAAAATATTTAAAACAGTTATTTGTGTTGACATGGAAGATTACGAAGCTAAGAGAGTTGTTAATGAATATAAATTAAGTAATGTAAGACTTATACGATCTGACATATCAGATTTATCCAGTGAGTTCGGAAGATTTGATACAATTATTGCCGCAGATGTTCTGGAACACTTTAAAGATTTAAGTGTTCCGGTAAAATATTTAAAGAGATGGCTGGCAGAGGATGGGGTGCTTTATACATCATTACCCTCAGAAAATTTTATATATATTTTGCTTCGAAGGGTTTTTAATATTACCAAACCTTTGGATCACTATTACTCCGGATATGATGTCGAAAATTACTTAAGGGATAACGGTTTTAAACAAATTTACAGAGCATATGTTCCTTTCTATTTTAGGCTTTTTCCTTTATTCCTTATAAGTGGATGGAGAATAAATAGTTTTTAATCCTTAAATTTCTATTGTGAAAGAAGTTTTCTTAACATTAATAGTTTCTTTAATGATAACAGGAGGGCAAATATTATGGAAAACAGCTATTGCAGAAAATGGTGGGTTTCTAAAATCTGGAGTTGCATTAAAATTAAGCATATTTCAAGTAGTTATGTCACCATATTTTTTAATCGGTGGTTTGTTTTACGGTTCTTCGACAATATTATGGTTATACCTGTTAGGTAAATACGAGTATAGCCTAATAACACCCCTCCTTTTATCTATCACTCAGTTAGTTACAATTTTAGCTGCTATTTTTATTTTCAAAGAGAATATAAATATGTTTCGTTGGATTGGTGTTGTTTTTATTTTTTTAGGAATACTCTTTCTTAATAAAACAAATTAACAATTTTCTAATATTATGTGTGGGATAGTCGGGTTTGCAGGCTTTAGAAATGACGGGCTTATAAAAAGAATGTGTGATAGTCTGGTGCATAGAGGACCAGACGATAATGGTTTTTTCTGTACTGAAAGACATACGATCGCTATGCAACGTCTCAGCATATTGGACCTGCAAAGCGGACATCAGCCTATGATGGCATGTGAAAACAGGGTAGCAATTGTGTTTAATGGGGAGATATACAATTACAGAGAGATACGGACTGAACTTGAAAAGGAAGGTTATAAATTCAGAACTAATTCTGATACAGAGGTCATTCTCCTGGGATATGTGGAATGGGGGCTTAAGGTTATTGAACGGCTTATTGGCATGTTTGCTATTGCAATATCAGACCAGAGAGGCAATCCTGTCCTTTATCTTATCCGGGACCGGTTTGGAGTAAAACCCCTTTATTATTACCATGGTATAGGAATATTTATCTTTGCGTCTGAGATTAAGGCCATATTGCTTCACCCTTCTGTATCCCGTGAGATTAATGTCCATGCTATAGATCAATATCTTAAGTTACGTTATGTACCAGGGGAAGAGAGTTTGTTTAAAGAAATATATAAGCTTCCTGCTGCATCGATCTTAGAGTATTCACATAGGGAACTTGTTATAGAGAAATATTGGTCAATACAGTTCCCTGCCCAGAAATTGGATATTTCATTTGAAGATGCAATTCAGGAATTAAGGAAATATATGGAGACAGCCATTAAGCGGAGGCTGGTTGCTGATGTTCCTGTGGGGGCTTATTTAAGCAGCGGTATAGATTCAAGTGTCATAGTTGCACTTATGAGTAAGTTTCATGAAGGTCCTGTAAATACGTTTTCTGTAGGTTTCAGGAATAATCAGGATGAAACTCTATTTGCTTCAGAGACAGCGAAATTATTAGGTACAAATCATCATGAAATACTATGCGATGATACAGACTTTGAAAAATTAGATGACCTTGTATGGCATCTCGATGAACCGATTGGTGACGCAATTGTTTTGCCGATGTATCTGCTTGCAAGAGAGGCAAGGAAACATGTAAAGGTTATCCTGGCTGGTGAGGGTGCTGATGAGGTTTTTGGCGGCTATCTCTTTCATAAATCATTACTTGCGGTTGGACTTTACAAAAAGTATTTACCTTCATCATTAAGGTTTGTAGCAAGAAATCTATTTCATGCTGTACCGCACCAGATTATTAACAGGTATTTTGATTACCCTGCAGTGCTTGGAAGTGAAGGGAAAAAGAAGCTTTCAGGATTTTTAAAACAGATTGAAGTTAATACAATAGCAGAACAATATCGAAATTTAATCTCTCTGTTTTCAGATAGCGAGTTAAACCTTTTTTATCATCCTGATTTCAAAAAAAGGTTGAATGGCAGAAAATGTTATGTGTCGGATAACAATCATCAGTCTCTGACTCTTCTCGATGAAATACTGGCAGTTCAATACCGTGACTGGCTCCCTGATGATATATTAATGAAACTTGATAAGATGACCATGGCAAATTCTCTGGAAGGAAGAGAACCATATTTAGATCATGAACTTGTATATTTTGTTAACAGTCTGCCAGATAGATATAAAATAAAAGGCTGGGTGGATAAACGTATCCTTAGAAGTTATGCAGAAGAATTATTACCAGAAGATATTGCCAGGAGAAAGAAGATGCCATTTTATATCCCGATTGATAAATACTTCAACAAACCTACGTTCAGGAGTCTTTATGAAAGCTTTCATGAAGAAAATTACCTGGGGGGTATATTTTCTTCAGAATTTTTGAAGTCATTGAATCTGGAAAATACAACCTTATTACATTCAAAGCGATTATTTTCTTTAATTATGCTGAACAGATGGTTTAAAATATTCACAAGCAGCCAAAGGCAATCAATATGAAATCAATATTACAAAACATCAAGACCGGCGAAGTATCAGTTGAAGATATACCAAGTCCAGTCCTTAAAAAGGGGAATATTTTAGTCCGAAATATTTGCTCTCTGGTATCAGCAGGAACAGAAAAGGCAGTATTGGAATTCTCAAATGCCAGTTATTTAAAGAAGGCGAAGATGAGACCGGACCTGTTCCGGAAGGTACTTAATCGGGCAAAAAATGAAGGGCTATGGCAGACCTATAAAATTGTAAGTGAGTTATTGGAACAGAAGATCCAACTTGGGTATTCCAGTGCCGGAAAGGTCATTTCTGTTGGTGAGGAAGTAAACGATATCCATGTCGGGCAGCGTGTTGCCTGCGCCGGCTTATTTACTGCAACACATTCCGAAATCGTATCTGTACCACGAAATCTTGTTACCCTGATCCCTGAAGAAGTTGATTATGAACAGGCCTGTTTTGTCACTCTTGGTGCCATTGCCCTGCAGGGTGTCAGGCTTGCAGAGCTTTCCCTCGGTGAAAATGTTGTTGTCTATGGCCTCGGGTTGGTAGGAATGATAACAGCGCAACTGGCAATAGCAGCAGGATGCCGTGTAATCGGTCTTGATATTGATAGAGAAAAAGTAGAAAGTGTAAAAGAACTTAAATGTAATGGTGTACTTATTGATCCTGATATGGAAAGAAATGTGTTGAATCTTACAGAAGGATATGGAGCAGATAAAGTTCTTCTATGCGCTGCAACAAAGAGCAATGACCCCATAGAAAGGATACCTGAGATAACACGGCAAAAAGGGGTATTGGTAGTTATCGGTGATGTTCCAATGAATATCCCCAGGCGTGCTTACTATGATAAAGAGATTGATATAAAGATATCCCGTTCCTATGGACCAGGTCGATATGACATGAGCTATGAAGATGGTGGCGTTGACTATCCTTATGCCTATGTCAGATGGACTGAGAATCGTAATATGATTTCGATATTGGACCTGTTAGCCAGGAAGAGGATAAGTTTCTCGGAACTAATAACTCACCGGTTTGGAATACATGAGGCATTAAAAGCATATAGTCTTATTGATGAAAAAAGCAATGAGCGTTATCTCGGTATTGTTATAAGATATTGTGAAGATGAACCAAAAGATCAAGTTGCAAAGTCAGTTAAGTATACCGTTAAACAAATACGCAGAAGCATAGTCAATTTTGGTGTTATTGGTGCTGGAAATTTTGGAAAGGCGTTTCTCCTTCCTGCGTTTAGCAGGGTTGAAGGAGTTCGTTATATTGGCATTTGTACAGCCTCTGGAGTCTCAGCTGCTTCTGTGGCAAAAAAATATAATCTAGAATTTGCCACATCAAACACGGATGAGATATTTAATCATCCGGAAATAAATGCTGTTATGATAGCAACCCGCCACGATTCTCATGCAAAGTATATAATAAGGGGATTGGAAGAGAATAAAGCGATATATGTTGAGAAACCTATGGCAACTACTATGGAAGACCTTGAGGCCATCAGGCTCCTGTTTGAGAAAAAGAGGATAAATGGAGAAGATCCGTTCCTTATGGTCGGATTCAACCGCAGGTTTTCACCTCTTGCTGTTATTCTGAGAGAGGTATTTTCAAGTCATAATGAACCAATATCAGTGATATATCGTGTCAATGCAGGCTTTGTACCTTCAACAGAATGGGTTCATGACCCGCATCAAGGAGCTGGCCGTGTAATAGGCGAGGGTTGTCATTTTATCGATTTTATATCTTTTCTTGTCGGAGAGGCTCCAATTGCCATATCTTCAAATGCCTTACAAAAAGGGGGTAAACCAATTAATGATATTGTTACTCTAACATTAGAATTTCCTAATGGATCAATAGGATCTATCCATTATTTTGCAAATGGTGACCCAGGAATGGCAAAAGAATATATAGAGGTATTTGGTGGAAAGGTCTCTGCTCAGCTATTAAATTTCCGTAAATTAAAGATCTATGGTGCTAAAGTTGCGGGAAAGAAAAGCTATCTCAACCAGGTCAAGGGGTTTGAGGAAGAGGCAGAGGCGTTTGTATCGGCCCTTAAAAATGGAAAGGGAATGCCTATACCCTTTGAACAACTCTATGCTACAACAAAAGCGACACTGTTAGAGGAAGAAGCAATCTTAACTGGAAATAAATTGGAAATTAAACATGGATAAAACCTGTCCCAATTGTTCTGAATATAGCAGATTTTTTGTTAAGGTAAATGACGATATATTAATGAAATGTCATAGTTGTAAGCTTATTTTTCTTTACCCCTATCCTACCGCTGAAGAAATGGTTAACAGGCATCTTTCGCAAAATTATGCAGACCATCCTTATTTTGTTACAGGTGAAGAAATGACAAATAATGGAGGAAATCCTTTTTATCAACTTGTGATTGATTTACTACAAAAATATCTTACAAAAGATTCCAAGGTGCTGGATGTGGGTGCTGGAAGAGGGGATTTTCTCTGGATGGCAAATTCATATTTCAGTGTAAGGGCAATAGAGCCATCCCCATATTTAGCTAACAGAATAAAAGAAAGAATTGTTTGTCCAGTATACATTGGCGCATTTGAAGATTATTTTCCAAAACAAGGGGAAGAGATTGATGCAGTAATATTTTTAGATATTATTGAACATGCTGCAAATCCCAATTGCTTAGTGGAAAAGGCCTATAGTATTTTAAAGCCTGGCGGGATTTTATTCATCAGTACAATTGATAGTAAATCTATAATGTTTCGCTTAGGTCCCCTTTTCTGGTGCTTATCAAACTCTTTTGCTACAGCAAATTATATTCTTAAACGTATTTTTTGCTATCAACATAATTGGTATTTTAATAAAAAAGTTCTCTATGATCTTTTAACAAAGAACAGTTTTAGCATCTTAGAACAAAAAGGATTTGAATATCCTCTTGAAAGACTTCAGGAAAATAAAATTATCTTAATAACACTTAAAATAATTTACTCCATTCAAAAACTGCTTAAAGTAAATACCGAACAATATGTTCTTGCAAGGAAACTAGCATAATTAAAATATTATGTTTATAAAATGAATAAGCCAGGTTGTTTTAATGTGCTATTCCTGATTACGGGAATTTATTTTAAAATATGAAAAAGGTCATTTCAGTGGTAGGTGCCCGGCCCAATTTTATGAAGGTGGCACCTATCCACCGTGCATTTGAAAAGTATAGTAATAACGTTCAGCATCTAATAGTCCATACTGGCCAACATTATGATGAGGCTATGTCAGACTCCTTCTTTAAAGACCTGAATATGCCAAAACCTTCAGTGTTTCTTGGGGTAGGCTCTGGGTCCCATGCAGAGCAAACAGCAAAGATAATGACTGGATTTGAAAAAGTGTGCATTGAAGAGAAACCGGACATGGTCTTAGTTGCAGGGGATGTCAATTCCACCATTGCATGTGCCCTGACAGCAGTAAAACTTGGCATAAAACTCGGGCATGTTGAGGCAGGGCTGAGAAGCTTTGACAGGACAATGCCTGAAGAAATAAATCGAATTGCAACGGATGCGATATGTGATTTTGCTTTTGTTACAGAACAAAGTGCTATCAATAATCTCTTAAAGGAGGGTTGGAGCAATGACAGAATATTCTGGGTTGGCAATACTATGATAGATTCTTTAAAGTATGCCTTGCCATTAGCCCTGAATAATAACACTTTATCTGGTCTAGGATTAAAGCCCAGGGAATATGTATTATTGACACTCCATCGCCCAAGTAATGTAGATAATCCAGAACAATTTAAAAATCTGGTAAATATACTTGTTGAATTTTCTGCTTTTAAGAAAATCGTTTTCCCGATGCATCCGCGAACATTAAAAAATATTAAAAATTTTGGTCTGGAAACAACTTTTAGAAATACCCCCTCTATCTACACACTGAACCCTGCCGGGTATATAGATTTTTTAGCCCTGATGATCAACGCTGACTTTGTGTTAACTGATTCGGGTGGTATACAGGAAGAGACTACTGCATTGCAAGTTCAATGCATCACAATCCGTAGAACAACCGAGCGTCCTGTAACCTGTGAACTTGGAACCAATATCCTTGTAGATCCTGAGCCAGGTGCTATCAGGAGTCTGCTATCAGATATGTTTTCCAAGCCAAGAAAAACCGGGATAACCCCGCCTCTCTGGGATGGAAGGGCATCAGAGCGCATCGTCGAAGTAATTATGAAAAATTTATTTATAGACTAAATTCATTGTAAATCATGTGGTATCTTGACAAGATATTAACCCGTATTCCGCAGGTTCTTTCACAAGTTGACCGTGAACCGTTTTCTGTCACATATGGATGTGGAGACCGTGTTTACTGGTGCTGGAAATTTACAGACTTCCCTGGTGCCCGTTTCCAGGAATATATATATACCCTCTCATGGCTTTACAATGCAAATGGATTTGATAACCCATGGAAAGATAATGGGAATATATTATCTTTGGTCGAAGCCGGATTTAATTACTGGGGAAAGGTACAATACAAAGATGGTTCATTTGATGAGGCATATCCAGGTGAACATTCTCTTGCTGCTACTGCCTTTACTGTTTTCTATTTATCTGAAGGGTATATGCTCCTTGAAAAAAGTCTGCAACCATCTGTCAGGAATAATTTCCTGAGAATACTGGATAAGGCTGCTGCATGGTTGAATGTAAATGATGAAAGACATGGCATATTGTCCAATCATCTGGCTGCTGCCGCCGCTGGAAGTTATAATGCGGGATTAATACTTGGAAATGACAAATACATAGAACGTTCCTGGTATTTCGTCAACCGCATATATTCTCACCAGTCAGAGGAGGGGTGGTTTGAAGAATATGGGGGGGCTGATATTGGCTATCAAACCCATGGTTCATTTTATCTTGCACGTTTATGGCAGAAGTCCGGAAACAGTGGACTTTTAGAGTCTCTCAAGCGAGCCAATAAATTTTTAAGCTTTTTTATACACCCTGATGGGTCTATTGGCGGAGAATATGCGAGCCGGAATACAATGTTTTATTTCCCGGCAGCATTTGAAATCCTGTATGAAAAATGCCCGGCAGCAGCAGTAATTGCAGACTTTCAGCGTGAAAAGGCTTCAAAGGGTGAAGTAGTTGGTATCGAGCAAATGGATGCGCATAACCTTTTTCCTGTGTTAAACAATTATATATTTGCCTTTGAAAACTATCTTTCCCGAAGAAGTGAAAAACATCCTGAGAATCTTTTGCCATTTAAAACAAAAGGGGAGTGGGAATTCCCGCAGGCTGGACTTGTAGTGAAGAGTTCGGATTACTTTTATGCCATTATAGGTGGGAAAAAGGGAGGAGTTATTCGTATCTGGGATAAACTTACAAATACTCTTTCTTTTCAATCCTGTGGATATGTAACACAGCTAAGCAATAAATGGTATAGTAATCAGACTCAGGGACTATCTAATTACAAGTTTTATAATAATAAAATTAAAGTTGAAGCCCCCTTTGCAGCAATAAATCAGAAACTGTTTAATCCATGGCTTTTTATAATGTTTCGTCTTTTTACTCTAACATTGGGGAGAATTCCCTCGTTTTCATACTGGATAAAAAATCTTTTGGTTAAGGTTCTGGTAAAGCGGAAATTACAGGCAACCCTCATGCTGTTTCGATTGATCCAATTCTCTGATGATGAGATTATTATCGAAGATAAACTTTCCAGTGATTCGTGTAAAGTAAGTCATATTGATAAATTTTCCACTATTCATATGGGGTCTTCGCGGTATATACACCAGCAGGAAGAACAGATAAGAGGGGGAAAATATAATAAAGCTAAATGTATTTTTGACAAAAACGGGATTCTAAAAAAATGTGAGGTAAAGTTTTTATGAAAGTAAGTATTGTATGCCCATTTTATAATGAAAATGCCATCATTGAAAATGCTGCAAGAAATATGACCAAGAATTTACGAAAGTCAGGCTTGGACTGGGAGTTTATAGCAGTCAATGATGGAAGTACTGATGATAGTCTTGAACTTATTGAAAAGATATTTAAAGAAGAACCAAAAAGGACTAAGATTATAAGCTATTCATACAATCAGGGTCGCGGCTATGCACTTAAAAGAGGTATTGATGATGCTACTGGAGATTTAATTATAACAACAGAAATTGATCTTTCCTGGGGTGAAACTGTAATTCAGGATATTGTTGATAAATTTATAAGAGAGCCTTTTTTAGATGCGGTGGTTGCTTCACCAAATCTACCCGGAGGGGGTTATAAAAATGTGCCTTTAAAACGGGTTTTAGTCTCACGGTTCGGTAATAAGATTCTTCGCATGTTATTTACCAGTAAAGTTACAATGAACACTGGAATGACACGTGGCTATAAGCGTGAAATTATTCAATCTCTTCGAATAGATGAAAAGGGTAAGGAATTTCACCTTGAGGTTTTGTTAAAACTTTTTATGTTAGGTTACAGGATCGGAGAAATTCCGGCAGTTTTAGAATGGAAGGATCACAAGCTATTTAAAACAGGCAGTAAAAAACGGAAATCTTCTTCAAATGTTCCCCAGTTAATTCTTTCTCATCTTAACTTTGCAGTTTTTGCAAATCCTATTAGATATTTCTGGGGGTTCAGCGCTGGTTGTCTTTTACTATCCATAGCCTTTGTTATTGATGCAACATATAGATTGTATACGGGTGAGGTGGCAATCTTTGTGGCTCTGGTTGGAATGTTTTTAGGGATCTTCTCCCTGTTGTTTTTTGGGTTTGGGATTGTTACAACACAAAATATAAAGGTTCTGAAAGAGTTATGGAAAAAGAATAATAACCCTTCTCAATGAAATAAAAAGGAGTGCCAGCAAAATTCTGAAGAAAAAAATTAAAACCCTTCTTAGTGAGAAAAACATCACTATTATAAGAAACTTAACTCAATACGCACAAACAGGGCCATTTCGTGTTTTTAATAATGGATCATACAAAAATTCAAAAACAATTAAACTAAAAATAGACAAGTTTGATGACAAAAATCATCAGGTCTTTTTAGGCTATTACGATATAACTCCGTTTAATTTTGATGAATCCAGATTATTGGCAATTCATGCACCATTAGAAAATAATCCTCAAAATAAGGAAACATCTGTCATATGTGGTTTTTATGATTTAAATAATAGTGATCATCCATTTATTGCGATAGGTGAAACTACTACCTGGTGCTGGCAGCAGGGTTGCAGGTTACAGTGGTATCCTCATAACAATAATAGAAAGATTCTTTATAATAAAATGACTGATGGTCAATATGGGTGTGTCATTCAGGATATTGATACAAAGAAGATTACAAGAACCTATAAAAGACCTGTTTATATAGTTGCCAATGATGGTAATTGTGGTCTTTCACTAAACTTTTCGCGCCTGCAACGTCTACGTCCAGGATATGGGTATGCAAATCTGCCAGATAAATATGAAGGCCAGGTGGTGCCAGAAGATGATGGTATATGGCGGATTAATATGAAAACAGGTGAGGAAAGATTTCTTTTCTCAATAGCTGATATCAAAAAAATAGAACCATTAAAAAATATGACGGGTGCTGAACATTATTTCAATCACTTGCTTTTTAATCCTGATGATACACGATTTATGTTTTTTCACCTCTGGATAAAAGATGGTAAGAGATACAACCGTCTAATGACATGCGATATAGATGGCAAGGACCTGTACCCACTTATTAATGAAGGACATGTCTCCCACTACTGCTGGAAGTCGAATAATGAGCTGCTGGCTTTTTCAACCCACAGGGACACTGGTATGAATTACCATCTATATAAGGATAAATCAAGTTCAAGAGAGATTGTTGGAAAGGGTTTATTAACAGAGGATGGTCACCCATCTTTTTCCCCGTATGATTCATTACTTCTTACAGATACTTATCCAGATAAATATCGTAATCAACACTTGCTAATTTTAAATCTCAAAGATAATAAATTATTCCAAATAGGATCCTTCCACAGTCCATTAAGTTTTAAAGGTGAAGTAAGATGTGATCTCCACCCTCGATGGAGCCCGTCTGGTCGTTATATCTGCATTGATTCAGCATGTGATGGCAAAAGGGTAATGCATGTCCTGGATATGAGTTATTTTAGAAGTATAAAATAAATATATGCTAAAAAGAAAATTTGAAAGGATAACCGAATTTTTAGAATCAAAACTTGAATATGGAAAGCATATAGAAAGTAAAATAATAACTCCTGAGGAGGCAGTGGAAAACTTATGGATTTATATTGTTAATAAACTAGTGGAGAAAGATCCTGATGGTCGTCATGCACCACTTCATATGGCTACATCTATACATGACAAATCCACTCATTCTATCAGACCTCAATGCAATCTTTACCTGGCGCTTGATAATATAAAAAAAGACCCAAAATATGCACAGATACAACGCTCCCTTGTAGATTATATTGTTATAAAGCAGCAACCAAGTGGTCTTTTTATTTTTCACAATAACGGGTCTTACCCTAAGGGTGAAGGCTGGACTACTAATTGGGCTATTTATGCTTTGTTAAAAGCCTATGAAAAGTTCGGTGACAAAAGATATTTATCTTCAGCTATCAGGGCTGCAATAAGTGTGCGGAAAGAAATTTTTTCCCCTTATTGGGGTTATCAACATGACAGTGAAGAACATTATTGGTGTCCAAACATAAGTATAAAGTTTGCTTTTGTTTTTCAAAAATTATTTGAAATAACAGGTGAAGAAAGATTCCTTGAATGGGCTAATGATGGTCTTTTTCATACAGTATCTTACCAGACAACTGAGGGACTTTTCTCTTATGCTGAAAAAAGAAAATCAATATATAAAACTCTGTACCACGCCAATATCCTATTTTTTATGGGTATGTTAGAAAGATCTATGACTAAATCAATTGATATACAAGAATCTATTAGTAAGGGACTATCTTATTTAGAAAGTTTGATTAGAGAAGATGGTTCTGTTATCGAGCCGGATATGCCAGAATTCTATGCCTATATTGTATCTGTTGCCACAACCTCTGCCACATTTAACTTATTCAGTAATAAGGATATGTGCAAGAAGGTTTTATCCTATTTATTGAAAATGCTTTCTCCAAAAATCCCCTATCCATATCATAAGATGGATAAAAAAGGATATTGGGGGCCCCACCGGAAGCAAGCAGATACTATTCTATCTGAAGTCTTTTTCTGGCTCTCTCATGCCATTAAATAAAAAAAGATTTTTAATAATTGCACCAAATACATTTCCAAGTGACCATTCCTTTCTTGAAAATGTATTTGTAAAAACATTTCCCAAGGCCGGACATGAGGTGTTCTTTATCCTTAATGGTCTGGATCATGTCTTCCCTTGGAAAATAGAAAAATGGGGAGCTACTACAGTATTTGTCAGACCTAGAGTAAAACAGAAAAGCCTGCTAAACAGGTTCTTAAACTCTGTCTTGATAAGATTAAATACTTTCTTAATCCTACTCTTGGTTTTCAGAGTAAGACCAGATATTATTTTTGTACGTTCAGAACTATTCCCCTGCCTAATAGCAATAACATTTTCTGTTTTATCGAAAAAAAAGATTAAGGTTTGCTATCATTATAATTGGCCTCTTTACGAAAAGACTTTATTAAAACTAAAAAGAATAAAAGATCTCGGTACATTATTAAAGAAAATAGAACGATTGTTCCAGCAATTTCTTCTTTCGATAGTCTTTAATAAGGCTGATTATATATTTACTATAAGTGAAGCAATGAGGAATATGCTCATCTTAGAAGGACGTATAAATGGGAAAAAGGTTTCTGCTTTGCCTTTAGCCGCTAATGTTATTGAAGACTTGTCTTTAAAATATCTGCCCTGGAGACAATCAATTCGTCAAAAATTATCCCTTAAGAATAAATTCATAACGATTTATATTGGAAGTCTTGATGAGCTTCGAGAACCTGAAATACTTATCGAGACTACCATATATGCAAAAGAGTTCGTTGGTATGAACTTTCATCTCCTTATTGTTGGGGCAACAAGTGAACAGAAAAGGGCCCTTCTTCAAAAGGCTAACGTTCGAGGGGTGTCTGATTATATAACAATTATGGAAAGGATTAAGCGAGAAAGTATAGCTGAGTTCATCTGTGCCGCAGATGTAGGGTTTTCGCCAATACCTGTAATTCCAATATTTGAAATAAGCTCACCCACAAAAATTTATGAGTATATGGCTGCCGGATGTCCATTTGTAAGCAGTAAGATTCCTGAAGTGGTTTCACTATTAGAAAAGTCCCGGGCCGGCCTCCTTTCAGATCATAATGCAAGGAGTTATGCTGCTGCTATTAAGATCTTTTATGAAGATGAAGATCTGAGAAAAAGATGTGGAAGGGAAGGATTACGATTTACTCAGGAAATACACAACTATGAAATACTCTCTTATAACTTTCTACAAAAAATAACTAATTATGAATAACAAATCTATATTGTTATTATCTTTTATTACAAGCCTGTTTATTGTGTCCTCTATCAGTGTTTATGAAATAACTTTTTCTGTAATCTTTTTCTATGCGATCTTTTTCTTTTTAGGGTTTTATTATATAAGGGTTTTTACAATTAATGATTTAGATAAAGGTAGATTTTTTACCATTCTATTTGTATACGGTTACATATTTAAAGTATTTCTGGCTATCCTTACATATTATTATTTTATTAGTATCAATGGCTATCCGTTTGAAGGCACCTCAGATTCCATGAGCTATCATCTATCTGCCATATCTATTGCAGAAACCTGGTTGGGAAAGGGTTCTCACGGAATTATTATGACTGGATCGAATTTATTTAACCATCTTGGAGGAGTATTGTATTTTATTGGAGAACTGGTCGGTGGCGCGAATCCTCTAAATGTACGATTTTTTAACTGCCTGATATCTGCGTTGATTCCTATTTTTATTTTTGAGATTGGAAGCATTATCTATAATAAGAAAATAGGGAGAATTGCCGCAATAATTGCCTTCTGGTTTCCTGATTTTATGCTCTATGCCTCACTTCAATTAAGAGATATAATCCTTGCCTTTCTATTCCTGCTTATAGCCTACTCTTTTATTACTTTTATACAAAAACGAAAAAATATATCTCTTTTTTATGCCATCTTATTAATATTTATCCTTTTTGCATTCCGACCTGCATATGCTGTAATTGTTGCCGGAATATTTTTTATGGGAATGATGATAACATTATTACAACAAAAGAAATACTTTAAGATACTTGTAATAAGCCTTATTCTTCTTTTTGTACTTATACCTAAAATCAAAGACTCTGATCTTATCAGACTAATTATAACAACATCACAAGATTACAATATAGTCACTTATATCACAGAAAGTAACACCGCCATAGTTAAAGCTGCATCTTCAGACTCTCTGGGTAGTTCATTAGTTGCCTCATCAACTTCCATCAGAAAACGGTTTACAATTCTGCCTATAATGGAAGTAATAATACCTTATCCCCCATGGAAGGATATCCTTTCACCCACAACCCCACTTACTGTCCAGGAGGATATCGCAGGAATATTCTGGCACCTTATTCTTCCTCTTTGTATTTTGGGTTTTATTTATTCTTTAAAACATAATAGAAGTGAGTCATTTTTTTTATGGAGCAGTACCTTACTTATTATATTTATAGTTGGAATCACATACCCAAGTCTTAGATTCCGATTACCTGTTATGCCATTCTGTGTAATTTTTGCTTCTGTAGGAATAACTATATATAGAAGGAGAGATTGGTTTTTAGCATTTTATATTGGTTTCCAATTCTTGTTATTTTTTGCCTATCATTTCCTGAAATACAGATTTGCTTTTCCATCGGATGTCTTTAAAGTATGGTTAATAATCTCCATGAGTTATATCGTATTTACTTTCCAGAAGGAAAAACTTAATAGAATTTATTCGTCTGTGAGAAGACAACTCAACAATATTAATATATCTGGAAGAAGATGAACTTCAACTTATGAATAAAAGATGTCGAATACTTATTGTATCTTCCATATATCCTTTTCCGTTTGATCCTGCAAATGGAATCTTTGTTAAAAGACAAATCGAGGAAGTTGCAAATAAAGGATTCGAGGTCCGTGTTATTAGACCGGTCTATTATATCCCTAAAAGATTAGGCAATTACCTGAAAAATGAAAAATGGAAAATCTTTGCACAATTGCCTAAAGAAGAATATGTTGGTTCTATCGTTGTCTATTATGTACGGTATATTGAGCTTCCCTTTACATGGTTTTATCCATTTACTGGATATACGCTATTTCTGAGTCTCTGTAAAAGGATGAAATCTATTTTAAAAGATTTCAAGCCTGATATTATCCATTCATATAATGCTACACCAGTTGGTTTTGCCGCTCTTTTAGTCAGTCGCAGATATAACTTAAAACATATTTGTGGATTAAGGGGTAGCGATATCAATTTGTATCCATTCATGAACAAACTAACCTATAAAATGACAGAGAAGGTGTTGAAGGAGTCTAACCAGATTCTGTCTGTTAGTTATGAGCTTAAAAGGAAAGCTCTTACAATTGCTCAAACAAAAAAAGAAATAAAGGTTATTTATAATGGATGTGATTTTTCCACATTTTCTTCGAGAAAGGGCTTTTCTGTCGATGTCAGAAAGAACTTAGGTATATCTGAAAAGTCAAAGTGCCTTATTTATGTTGGATATCTAAAGGTTAATAAGGGTATTTATGATCTTATTGAAATTTTCAGGCGAATTGCTATAAATGATTCTCAAATCTATCTGATTATTATAGGATATGGGGAGGAACAAAACTTTCTGAATAAAAAGATTTTAGATTTTTTTCTTCAAGAGAGAATATTTTTACTGGGTAGCCGTAATCAAGAAGAAATAAATAATTTCTTATGTGCATCCAATATATTCATATTCCCTACACTATCAGAGGGGCTTCCTAATGCGATCCTTGAGGCTATGGCATGTAGACTTCCTGTAGTTGCTTCCCGTGTAGGAGGAATTCCTGAAATTGTTAAGGATGGGATAACCGGATATCTTGTGGATGCCGGAAATATTGATGGCTTTGTTAAAGCTGTTAATAAATTATTGTATAATGAAGCCCTTTGCGAAAAGATGGGTATAGAAGGTCTTAAAATAGTTCAGAGAGACTTTACGTGGGAGAAAAGCGCCGAAGAACTCAGTAATATTTACGAACAACTTCATACCCAATAATACCGATGAATGAATGTCATGTCTGCATTGTTAGTTCAGTTCATCCTCCTTTTGATGTAAGGATATTTCACAAGGAAGCCAGATCACTTATAAAAGGTGGATATAATGTTACTTTTCTTGTCCCGCATGAAAGAGATGAAATTAAGTCAGGGGTCAAGATATCCCATCTTCAAAGACATAAAAAGAGATTAATACGCATGATAGTCATCCCTGTTAGAATATTTTTTTATATTATAATTATGCGTCCCCGGATTGTGCATTTTCATGATCCAGAATTGTTGCCAGCATGTGTAATAACAAAATTTTTCTTGAATTGTAAAATTATCTATGATGTACATGAAAATGTATGTGCTCAGATCCTTAATAAGGATTGGATAAAGTTATCTTTAAGAAAAATAATTGCCAAGATATACCATATTACAGAAAGGATTTTTATACCTTTTGTCGACTATATAATTCTTGCCGAGGAATCTTATGAGTCTATTTATAAACAATATGGGATTAATTATAAAGTTATCAGAAATTATCCCATATTGTCCTATTTTTGTAGTGATGGCAAAGAATCAAATAATTTCCATGATGATTCAGAAAAATTTTATCTCATATACGTTGGTGGAATAACTGTTGAGCGGGGAGTTTTTGAGCTTATTAAATCGATAAAAATCATTAAAGATAATGGAATAAAAAAAATCGTTTTAATCCTTGTCGGGCCAATGTATCCACTTGAATTGGAAAAAGAAGTCAGAAAAACTTTAGAAGAATATGATCTTGTAGAAAATGTACTTCTGTACGGAGTTGAAGATTATTCTAAAATAGAAAAGCTCTTATCAAAGAGCATGGTCGGTTTATGTGTTTTACATCCAATACCAAATTATATAGACTCTCTGCCAACAAAATTATTTGAATATATGGCTGCCGGGCTCCCGGTAATTGCATCTGACTTCCCGGCATGGAGGAAGATCGTTGATAAGGTGAAATGCGGATTACTTGTAGACCCGTTAAATCCAAAAGAAATAGCAGATGCAATCAATTATCTCATAAATTACCCGGAAAAAGCAGAAATAATGGGAAATCATGGAAGGGAAGCAGTGAACAATATTTATAACTGGGAAAAAGAAGAAAAGGCCCTTCTGCAACTTTATAATGAGCTTGCTAAATCGTATATTGACACTTAGAGCATAGGGGCATATTAATGTGGACTATATTTTTTAAAATATTTCAAAGAGGTGAAAATTGGGCAACTTTGTTATAGGAATGCATATCGGCCATAATTCTTCGGCAGCCATTATTGAAAATGGTTCTCTCATTTATGCAGTTCAGGAGGAACGATTGACGCGGATAAAAAATCAAGGGGGGTTGCCTGAAAAGGGTTTGAAAGAGATAGAAGATAAAATTTATGATATTACAACAAACAATTGTACAATACAATTGGCCAATGGTTGGAAAACCATGTTCAGAGGGTTCTGGCAAAGAGACGATTTGTTGCGAGCCTATGAGAATTCTTCACGTTCTTTAATCAGCTCTGTACAGCACCTGGGCAGAAAAACCAAGATAGTTAGTGATATAATTGATTCAAAAAGATTATTAAAAGCAGAAGAAAAGGTCAAAGGCATTCTTAAATCTCCTGAAGTAAAAATAACCCCATGGGAACACCATTTGTGTCATGCAGCAGCAGCTTATCACGGGTGGGGTAAGATGGATGAAAAGATTTTAATTTTAACATGTGATGGTTCAGGTGATGGTATTTGTGCTTCTGTTAACATAGGTTATGCAGGCCAGATTGAAAGGATTGCAGAGGTAGAGCAATCTAATTCTATTGGCCGACTGTATTCTAATGTAACTTACTTAATGGGAATGGTTCCTTTAGAACATGAATACAAAATAATGGGATTGGCACCTTATTCAGAAAAGGCAAAAGAGACTGCTTTAATAGCTAATAAACTCGAAGAATTATTTATATTTAACAAGAAAAATCCATTAATTTGGCAGCGAAATGGTTGCCCCCCCATGCAATACGCACATAAATTTCTTAGTAATCTTTTTATGCATAAAAGATTTGATCATATTGCTTCTGGTGTCCAGAAATTTCTTGAAAATTTCTTAGTTAAATGGGTTCAGAATTGCATAAGGGAGACTGGTATAAAGAAAGTGGCCTGTAGTGGTGGTGTGTTTATGAATGTCAAAGCTAATCAGAAAATTCTGGAATTACCTGAAGTTGAGGAGTTCTTTATTTTCCCATCCTGCGGAGATGAGACAAATGCCATTGGTGCCGGATGGCTTCTTTATAGAGATCTCTACAAAGATGAAATAAAGCCATTAAATAATATCTATTTAGGAGGCGCCTTTGATAATAATTGGGTTCAAAAAGAGCTGTCAGAATATAAGTTTAAGAGTAAGGTGCATGTGGAATATGTAAAGGATATAGAAAAAAGAGTTGCTGAATTGCTTGCAAAACATGAAATTGTGGCAAGATTTAAAGGGAGAATGGAATTTGGGGCAAGGGCCCTTGGCAATAGGTCGATTCTTGCAAATCCATCCAATCCCAAGGTTGTTAGAGTAATAAATGAAATGATTAAGAACAGGGACTTTTGGATGCCCTTTGCGCAATCTGTTCTGGCAGAAAGAAGTCAAGAATACTTTATCAAACCAAAAGGCATGAAAGCACCTTATATGATAATAACTTTTGATACAAGGGAAGAGAAGAGAGAGAAAATCATGGCTGCAATACACCCATATGATTATACTGGTAGAGTACAAGAAGTATTTGAAGATTGGAATCCTGATTATTATAAACTGATCAAATATTTTGAAGGTATGACAGGAGAAGGTTGCATCCTTAATACTTCATTTAACCTCCATGGCGAACCTTTAGTTTATTCACCAAAAGATGCGCTAAGGGTGTTTGATATTTCAGGTTTAAAGTATCTGGCTCTTGAAGATTTTTTATTAAAAAAGATTGAGGATTAATTTATTGTTTAAACGGAAAATATAAATCTGCAACTCGAAGGAGTAATAAGAGAATGCATATCTGGCTTATTCAGACTGGTGAACCTGTCCCTATAGGGTCTAATATAAAAAAAATGAGGACTGCGATCCTCGCAGATAAACTTGTTGAGAGAGGACACAGTGTATTATGGTGGGTAAGTGCCTTTGATCATTTTAAAAAAGGGTGGATATTCAAAAAGGACACGGAGCTTACTTTAAAAAAAGGGTTGAAAATTATTGCACTAAGAGGGTTTGGGTATAGGAAAAACATTTCTTTTGCCCGATTTATTGATCATAGGGTTATAGCATTTAAGTTTAAATATAAAGCTCCAAATATGTCTAAACCAGATATTATTGTTGCATCTACTCCACCATATGATCTGGCTTATGAGACAGTAAAGATCGCAAAATATCATCATATTCCTGTAATAGTCGATGTGCGGGATGAATGGCCTGATATATTTTTAGATCATATCCCAAGTTGTATGCGCAATTTGGTTAAACATATTTTATTTAGAGACTTCAAATTGGTTAGAGATACCTTTAAAAATGCTACATCTCTTGTTTCTATGATGGATCACCTTTTAGAGTGGGCATTGTTAAAGGCTAAAAGAGAGAAAATGAATATTAATAAAACATTTTATATCGGAGCTAATAAATTAAATTTTTCAAATATCAAACCCATAGAGAGATTTTCTTATCTCCAGGAGATATCAAAAAACAAGTTTGTAGTAACATTCATAGGTACCTTCGGACAATACTACAATCCTTTGATTTTAACAGAAATCGCAAAAAAGATGTCTGGACAAAACATCCACTTTATTATTGGCGGCGATGGAATCTTTTTTAATCAGGTCAAAGCTGCATGCAAAGATATAAAAAACATCTCTCTAACGGGTTGGGTAAAGGAGGAAGAAATTCCTTTTATGCTTTCTGTTTCCCATGTCGGAATAATACCATGTCCAAATTCTATAACAGCTTTTCCTAATAAGGCGTTTACATATTTCTCAGGGGGCTTGCCTGTTGTATCAAGTCTTAACGGAGAACTTAAAAAAATTATAGAAAAATATCAACTGGGGTTTTATTATCCACCTAATAATAGAGATACTCTAATAGAGTGTATTACAAAATTGCAGGATAATCCGGTGCTTTATAAAAAAATGTCAGAAAATGTACGGAAAGTTTTTGATGAGATGTTTGATGCTGATAAGATATATAATGATTATGCAGAACATATAGAAAAGATTGAATACGATTATAGCAAGAGTCAGTAACTTTAGTAGTATCATTAACAAAGTATATCAATATGAATCCCTTATGGGTTATAAAACGTGAAAATTGTTAATATCATTGGTGCCCGTCCGCAATTCATAAAGTATTTTCCTGTTTCTCGAGCGATTTCTGAGATTAACAATTCCTCAGGAACATTTCTTGAGGAAATTCTGATTCACACGGGGCAGCATTATGATTATGAAATGTCTGATATTTTCATCAAAGAATTACATATCAAGAAACCAGATTACTACCTTGGAGTCGGTTCGGGTACTCATGGGGTACAGACAGGAGAGATTCTTCAAAGAGTTGAAGAGGTTCTGCTAAAAGAAGGACCAGACATTGTATTAGTCTATGGAGATACAAATTCCACACTTGGAAGTGCCCTTGCCGCAGTAAAGATTCATATCCCTGTAGCTCATGTTGAAGCCGGTCTTCGAAGTTACAACAAGCATATGCCAGAAGAAATTAATAGAGTACTTACTGATCACGTCTCAACAATACTCTTTTGTCCGACAAGAACTGCTGTTGAAAACCTCCGGAGGGAAGGATTTGGTAATCTTCTTAGCCATGGTAAATTTAGTAACTCTCATCCGTTAGTCACCAATGTTGGTGATGTGATGTATGATGTGATTCGCTTTGCAGTTGGAATAGCAGAGAAAACATCAAAGATTTTGGAAGTCTTAGATATTGAAAAAAAAGAATATTGCCTATTAACATTACACAGAGCAGAAAATACAGATAGCGTTAAAAGATTAAAAGAATTTTTAAAATTTGTGGACGACGTGTCAGCAGGCAGAACAGTTATCTTTCCTCTGCACCCCAGGACAAAAAAGGTTTTTGATGCTGCCGGGATTAAGGTTGCGGATAATTTAAAAATTATAGACCCACTTGGCTATTACGACATGGCATGGTTACTCAGAAACAGCAAGCTTGTTTTTACAGACTCGGGGGGGCTCCAAAAGGAGGCATACTGGTTAAAAGTCCCGTGCATTACTTTGCGTGATGAAACAGAATGGATCGAAACAGTCCAAACTGGTTGGAATGTTCTATATAAAAATTATAAAGGGCACCATAAACCATCCATTATGGATAAAGGTTTTTATGGAGATGGAAATGCAGGGAAGAAAATTATCAGCACTTTATTAAAATATGATAAATGATGAAAAGTATCAAGAAATGACATTAGGTAAAAACTTCATAATATATGAGAATCATGAGAGGCACTATGAGCACATTTATTATAACTTTAAAAATGGAGGAATTAAAAATATTAAAACGGTTATTTGATGTTGCATTTTCATTGTTAGGTTTGATAATATGCTCACCGTTATTGCTGATTATTTCCTTTTTGATAAAAAAGGAGGACGGTGGAGATGTGTTTTATCGTGGGATTCGGGTAGGTAGAAATAGAAAAACCTTCAGTATCTTTAAGTTTAGAACTATGGTAGTAAACGCTGAGAATATCGGCGGCCCATCAACCCCTGATGATGACCCGAGAATTACAAAGATTGGAAAGTTTTTAAGAAGATATAAACTTGATGAATTACCCCAGTTGTTAAATATCTTTAAAGGTGAGATGAGTTTTGTGGGGCCAAGACCGGAAGTACCAATGGAAGTAGAAACATATACAGAAGAAGAAAAAAAGATATTGTCTGCACGTCCTGGCATTACAGATTGGGCCTCACTTACTTTTCACAATGAAGGGGAAATCTTGAAGGGGAGCAAAGACCCACATAAAACTTATAGGGAAAAAATTAGACCGGCCAAGCTAAAATTAGCACTTAAATATGTTCACGAACAATCTTTGCGGACAGACATAAAAATTATTTTCCAGACTCTTTCAACCCTGGTTAGAACACGCACTTGAATAATCAATCATCAAAAAAATGTGCTGATTTAATGCATTACGAAATAATTTCTAAAAAGATACGAAGGACAATATTAGATATTATATTCAAAACTAAAAGCCCTCACATAGGTCCATCATTTTCAGTTGTTGAAATACTCGTGGCACTCTACTTTGATTATCTAAATATATCGCCGGATGATTTCATAAATCCTGATAGGGATAGATTTATCCTGAGCAAAGGTCATGCCTGTGCAACGCTTTACGCAGTCTTAGCAGAAAAAGGATTCATTACTAAGGATGATTTGGATGGTTTTGCTATAAACGGTGGTATATTGGAACAGCATCCGAATAGGGATTTAAGCAAGGGCATAGAACTCTCCACTGGTTCTTTAGGACACGGGCTTTCTATTGGAACCGGGATGGCGCTTGCAGGTAAAATAGATAATAAACCGTATAAGATTTATGTTCTGCTCGGTGACGGTGAGCTGAATGAGGGATCTGTGTGGGAGGCCGTCATGTTTGCAGGTCATCATAAGTTAAACAATTTAACAGCTATAGTAGATCATAACAAGATCCAGGCATTGGGCTGTACAAGAGATATTATTGATCTGGAACCTCTTGGAGAAAAATGGGAATGTTTTGGTTGGAATGTCCATGAGATTGATGGTCATAATTTTGAGCAAATATTTGATGCATTAAACTCCCTGTCCCCTGAACAGCCGAATGTAATCATTCTTCACACTGTCAAGGGTAAGGGGGTATCCTTCATGGAAGATAATCTGTTATGGCATTATCGTGCACCTGATGAAAAGGAATACACTCTGGCATTAAAGGAGTTGACAGGATGAGGGCCACGTTTTTTAAGACACTGGAGGACCTCTATAAGGAAAAAGAGGATATCTTTGTTCTTACTGCGGATCTGGGCTATAAGTTATTTGATAATTTAAAAATACAGTGCTCAGATAGGTTCTACGACATTGGGGTTGCAGAGGCGAATATGATAGGCATTGCATCAGGACTGGCCCTTTCTGGGAAAAATGTTTATTGCTATTCAATCATCCCTTTTCTGGTTATGAGGGCATATGAACAGATAAGAATTGACATTGCCTATCACAACTTAAATGTAAAACTTATTGGCGTAGGAGGAGGTTTTACTTATGGCTTAGAGGGATTTACTCATTTTGGATTAGAGGATCTGGCACTTATGAGGTCATTGCCAAACATGACGATCGTGGTTCCTGCAGACCCCTTGGAAGCAGCCTCTCTTGCCAGGCTTTCTTATGATTACAGAGGCCCCATGTATATCAGATTGGGGAAAACCGGTGAGCCAACAATTCATAATAAGATACCGGAATTTAAAATCGGCAGGGCGATGTTGTTGAATGAAGGGAAAAAGGTGGCACTCTTTGCAACAGGGAATATGGTTTATATTGGAAAAGAGACGGCAAATATGTTATCAAAGACTGGTATTACTTCTACCTTGGTCAATATGCATACCTTAAAACCTCTCGACGAAGAGATGATCATCCAGATTTCTTTAGCTCATGATTATATTTTTTCTCTGGAGGAACACAATATTCATGGTGGGTTGGGCTCTGCTATGGCAGAAGTTCTTATGGAGAATGGATATAAAGGATGCTTTAGAAGGATGGGCATTCCTGATAAGTTAAGAAATTGTATTGGAAATGCAGATCATTTGAGGCAGGAATATGGTTTGAGTCCTGAAAAGATATATGAAAGGATATTGAAGGAGATTAAATAAAGGAGGATATCAATGGCTTATAAAGTTCCTTTTGTTGACCCACGGAAAAATTATCAAATGATCAAAGAAGATATCGATGCAGCCTATTTTGAGGTTATGTCAAAGGGGGATCTGATCGATCGGGGTCAATTGAAATCTTTTGAGGAAAATCTTGCAAAATTTGTGGGAACAAAGTATGCAGTTGGTCTTAATAGCGGCTATGATGCACTTCATTTGTCATTGAGAGCTACCGGGATTGGTACCGGTGATGAGGTGATTGTCCCGGCCCATACCTTTATAGCCACATGCTCTGCGGTAGTGAATGTCGGTGCAACACCGGTGCTGGTTGATGTTGCAAAAGATTTTAATATCGATGTAGATAAAATTGAAGAAGCTATAACTCCTAAAACAAGGGCAATTATTCCTGTTCATCTGAATGGTTACATGGCGGATATGTCTCGTGTAATGAAAATTGCAGAAAAGCATAACCTGGTAGTAATAGAAGATGCCTGTCAGAGCATTGGAAGCAGTGTCAACGGGAAGGGGGCTGGTTCATGGGGACTGACCGGGTGCTGGAGCTTCTATCCCTTCAAAATACTGGGAGGATATGGTGACGGTGGTGCTATTACTACCAATGATCCCGATGTCGCCCTTTTTGCGAGGCGCATGAGGTATAACGGGGAGGACAGGAAGACAGGTGAATATCACGGCCATGGGTTTACATGTTTACTTGATAATCTACAGGCTGCTTTCCTGGATATTAAACTCAGGCACTTACCTTCATGGATAGTGAAGAGAAAAAAGATAGCCCAGCATTATAGAGAAGCATTATCTGAGATTCCGGACCTCTCGCTTCCTCATTATGACAGACCTGGTTTTGACCATATCTACCAGAACTATGTTGTAAGATCAAAACAGGGTAATGACTTTTCTAATTATTTAGAGAAAAATGGGATCGAAGTCCTTATCCAATTCAGAAAGCCCTATTATAAACATAAGGCATTGAATCTCATTGATAGGGGATTCCCTGAGACTGAGGCCCTGAGCTATGAGGTCTGTTCGTTGCCGATGAATGTTGAAATAGATGATGAACAAATAGAATATGTAATTAAGACGGTAAGGTCTTTTTATGGATTAGTGTGAACGACGAAATAGAGTTGTCATTAGAGCATTTTTGCGTTTGTAATAGATTAATGTCTGGAAGGGAGTTGTTATGTCACTTCAAATAAGCAACAGGGCGGAAAGAATTGTTCAGGCAGAGATCAGGGCGATGTCCATCGAATGTGAAAAGATGGGTGGGATCAATCTGGCACAGGGTGTCTGCGATACAGAGGTACCCCTTCCGGTGCGTGTGGGTGCTCAGAAGGCGATTGATGCCGGCATTAACAGTTATACCCGTTATGATGGCCTGAAGGAGTTGCGGGAGGCCATCGCTAAAAAGATGCTGGAATATAATGGGATATCTGCAAATCCGGAAGCGGAGATCATCGTGAGTAGTGGTTCAACCGGTGCCTTTTACTGTGCCTGTCTGGCCTTACTTAATCCTGGAGATGAGGTGCTGCTGTTTGAACCATATTATGGTTATCATATAAATACGATTCTGGCTGCCGAAGCGGTTCCTACCTATGTATGCATGACCCCGCCTGACTGGACCTTCTCACCGGAAGACCTTGAAAGAGTCGTTACGCCACGTACCCGAGGGATTATGGTGAATACACCGGCAAACCCGTCTGGAAAAGTTTTTGGCCGTGAAGAGTTGGAATGGATAGCCGGTTTTGCAACCCGTCATGATCTATTTATATTTACGGATGAGATCTATGAATACTTCTTATATGATGGGAGTCAGCATATTAGTCCAGGTTCACTGCCAGGGATGGCTGAGCGGACAATAACCATTTCCGGTTATTCAAAGACCTTCAGCATAACTGGCTGGCGTATCGGATATTCTGTTAGTCATGCAAAATGGGCACAGATGATCGGCTATCTGAATGATCTAATCTATGTATGTGCCCCTGCCCCCCTTCAAATGGGGGTTGCAAAGGGAATTCTTGAATTAAAGCCTGAGTACTACAATGAACTCTGTGACTTATATTCCAAAAAGCGTGATAACATATGCAATACACTTACTAACGTTGGTCTAATACCTTCTATACCTCAGGGGTCTTATTATGTCCTCGCTGAGGTGTCCAACCTGCCTGGACGTACGAGTAAAGATAAGGCTATGTTTATCCTTGAAAAGACCGGGGTTGCAAGTGTACCGGATGAGGCATTCTTTCACAAACCAGGTGCGTCGCAATTTGTAAGATTCTGTTTTGCCAAGGAGGATAAGGAATTAAATGAGGCATGCAGAAGGCTTGAACGATTAGGTACTTGAGGTAATTCTATGGGAGAATATTTAACAGTTACGGAAAATCCTGGATGCGGTGCTCACAGCGAGCAGATCGAGCGCCTTTTTCAAAGGTATCGCTTTGCCCTGGATTATTGCAGGGATAAAGAAATCTTAGAAGTGGCATGTGGCGGAGGTATGGGGCTCGGATACCTGGCTAAGTTTGCTAAAAGGGTAGTTGGTGGAGATATTGACGAGAGCAACTTAAAGTTTGCCAGGGAGCATTATAATGGCAGGGGTAATATTGAGTTAAAGACTCTTGATGCACAGCAATTGCCATTTAATGATAGCAACTTTGATGTTGTAATAATGTATGAGGCTATATATTATCTACCACAGCCAATGAAGTTCGTAGAAGAGGCACACAGGGTGTTAAGAGATAAGGGCGTTATCATTATATGTACGGCCAATAAAGAGTGGTCTGGCTTTAATCCGAGTCCACATAGTTGTAAATATTTTTCAACGCAGGAGTTGGCATTCTTATTGGAAAAAGGAGGTTTTGCAGTAAAAATGTTTGCAGGTTCCCCTGTAACTGCTGAGACAGCAAAAGATAAGGTAATATCAATTATCAAACAATCTGCAGTTAAACTACATTTGATCCCAAAGACTATGAAGGGCAAAGAGATACTAAAACGATTGTTCTTTGGGAAATTAAAACCCATCCCTTCTGAAGTTTCTGACGGCATGTCAGATTACGTTCCACCTTTATCAATACCCTCCAAAGTACCCAACGGCGGCTATAAGGTCATTTATGCTGTTGGACAGATCAGAAAACTCTGCAATTAATCTTGCCTTCGGATGTGCACCATGGCATGACCTGTTTGTTTTTACGGACGATGCCCCTACTTTCAAAGACAGGCATTGCGGTGTGCCCGGAGAGGCTTTTTTCCAAGGCGCTGGCAACAGCAGCCTGATTCGCTTCTGTTTTGCGAAAGAGGATGGGGAGTTGGAGGAGGCTTGCGGAAAGCTGGGGAAGTTGGGTATTAGATTAAGGTTCTAATGGAGCACAAAGTGGAATGATTAGTCTATGAACGAAAAAGAACTAAATACTTTGTTGGCAGCCGGTGAGACCGAAGCCACTGAGTTCAAGGAAAATCTTAACGACACTTCGGGAAATGAAACCCGATAGACTTCGAATATTGCTTTTACACGGCAAGTCTTGGGACTCGATCAGCGGGGACTTTTCGCTGAATGATATTGATACTGAAACAGTCCGTCGCTTTATTAAGCTTGCTGTAGAAACGAACAGAGAGAAGATATCTGGGATTATCCGATCCCAGCCCTTCGCGAGGCTGTCTTAAATGCACTTATTCACCGGGATTATTTCAACATCGCAAACTTTATCTTGATAAAGGCGTATGGCGACCATATCTGGGTATCAAACCCAGGAGGGCTTCTTGAAGGGATAACGGTTGATGAGCTTAAAAAGCTTCATAAATCCAATAAAGAATATCAGGAACTCGTTAACACTACAAAAAAACCGCAAGCAGAGACATGATAGATTTGGTTGGAAAAGAAATTTTAAACCAAATTGGAACTACGGGTAAAGGAACATATTACATTTTAAGGAGATAAAGGGGACGTAAAGAGAGGGCGTTCCACCATTTTTATAATGAGCCCGACTCCATGTACTTTTTATGCAGATATCGTTATTACCATACTATGGTCAAAAAAATTAAGCCGAAGATAGCGTTGCGGTGAGATTAAAGAAATGGATATTTCTCCTTGTATGCATTCTCACACTCCTTACGCTTTATGCTGCCCACCCTGTATATCTTCGTGCCCTCGGCCACCTCATGGTGGTATCTGACCCATTAGAAAAATCAGACGCTATTATTGTATTAGATGGTGACTATCCTCAGGATGAACAGCTTCTTCATGCGCTTCAGTTATGGAAGGAGGGTTTACGAAAAGGAATGGAGAGACAA
>Ga0209343_10000395_pt1 | contig 60752 bp, 52 predicted proteins | sample RifCSPlowO2_02_FD_184026 | JGI IMG/M metagenome (GOLD analysis project Ga0209343, IMG submission 184026) | Groundwater microbial communities from Rifle, Colorado - Rifle CSP2_plank lowO2_0.2 (SPAdes) (version 2) | ecosystem: Environmental > Aquatic > Deep subsurface > Groundwater | place...
GGGAGGCCTTGATGGTATGTTATTATTTTTGTATTTACAAAAGTTATCACTTTTTAGGCGATAGCGTCAAAAGTGATAACTTAGCCATCTTTGTTAGCCAAGAATGTTGAACACCGAGTGTTCAACATTCTATTCAGAACTGTTTTGTGTGAATTTAAAAGTCTTCTTGCTATTGCGCATTTTTGTTTGACATAGTATAATGTTTGTGGTTTTACATTGAGCGGTTTCTGGTTCAAGTTTTTCTTGGGCTAGAGGAAAGTCCGAACTCCCACTTCGATTTTATGTTGGAGTAGCAAGGTAGCGGGTAATGCCCGTCTCCCGTCGTTGGCGGGAAGAGGTGCGAACAGAGACGTCCCGATGCGAAAGTGTCGGGACGCCCCGCAAAGCTTTTAGCGGCGTGGGGCGAGTAAAACTATACGGTTATATATTGTCCCCCTTCGCTCTATGAGCTACGGAGGGACATTAAAACCAAAGGTTTTAATGAAACGGCAAAATCCTTACCCGGGTGCAAGGCCGAGTCCCGACCACGATTATTTTTAATGGTCGTCGGGAAGTGCCGCTATATTCCCGATGGCAACATTGAGGATGTGATTTTGCGAGCAATCGCGGAACAAGATAAATGACCGCATCCCGTTTACCATTATTCTTTTAATAGTAGCGGGAACAGAATTCGGCTTATGATATGTAAAATCAAACATAAAAAGGCTCCGTTTCAAAGCGGAGTCTTTTTATTTGTGTCAATAGTGCAAAAAAAAGGAAAAAGTGTAATATGGCGGATATAAATTATGTCCGCCAAGTATCGTTTCATTTCGTTTTTGCTTATATTGGCCGGTTTGGGAATCGCTTATTTTGACGCGGTGAACTTTTTAAAACCGGAATCTTTTTTATATTCCAGAATTTTGTCCGTTCCGTTCAAGCTCGGTTTGGACTTGCAAGGCGGGGTGCATTTGACTTACAAAGCGGACTTGTCCGCCATCAAACCGGCTGAAGCGGCTAACGCCATGGAAGGATTGAGAGATGTCATAGAAAGAAGAGTTAACGCTTTTGGAGTGGGCGAACCGCTAGTGCAAGTGGAGAAATCAGCCGGCGGAGACCAAAGGTTGATCGTTGAGCTCCCAGGCGTTACCAATGTCAACGAAGCGATAAAAATGATAGGTGAAACGCCATTTCTGGAATTTAAAACAGAAAACCCTGCCGCGGACAAATTGACGGAAGAAGAAAAAAAAGATTCTTCCAAAGTTTTCGTTTCCTCCGACCTGACTGGCCGGTATTTGAAAAAAGCCATTCTTGATTTTGACCAGACGACATTTGAACCGGTTATATCTCTGGAATTCAACGACGAGGGCGGAAAACTTTTCGCTAAAATGACCAAAGAAAATGTCGGCAAATCAATCGCCATATTTCTGGACGGCGCGCCGATAAGCGTTCCCAATGTCCGGGAAGAAATCACCGGCGGGAAAGCCCAGATCACCGGCCAGTTTACTCCGAAGGAAGCCAAACTTCTGGTGCAGAGGCTTAACTCCGGCGCTTTGCCCGTGCCGGTCAACCTTATTTCCCAGCAGAGCGTTGGGCCGACTTTAGGAGAAAAGTTTTTGGCCAAAGGCATAATGGCTGGAATTTACGGGATGATTTTGGTGTCCTTGTTTCTTATATTATGGTACAGATTGCCGGGCTTGGCGGCCGTTTTGGCCCTCGGGCTTTACACCATAATAATTCTGGCTTTGTTCAAACTCATACCGGTTACCTTGACTGCGGCCGGCATCGCCGGATTCATCCTGTCCGTCGGCATGGCGGTGGATGCCAACATTTTGATATTTGAAAGGATGAAAGAGGAATTGAAGAAAGGGAAAAATTTGCAGTCGGCCGTTTCGGAAGGCTTCAGCCGGGCGTGGCTTTCCATCAGGGACTCCAACATTTCCAGTTTGATTACGGCCGGTATTCTTTTTTGGATGGGTACGAGCATGATTAAGGGGTTCGCATTGACACTGGGGGTGGGAATTCTAATCAGTATGTTTTCGGCCATTACCGTCAGCCGGACATTTTTGCTGGCCATCGGATTGAAGGGAGAAAGCCGAGTCGGCAAGTTTTTATTCAGGTCGGGAATTAGGTAATTTTTAGATTTTAGATTTTATTTTTTAATTTGAAATATGTTTATTATAAAACACAGAAAAATTTGGTACGCGTTCTCATTGCTTATCGTTGTCGCAAGTTTGTTTTCTATGTTCAAATTCGGCTTGAAGCAGGGGATTGATTTTACCGGCGGAGCCCTTTTGGAAGTGGAATACGCCGCCAAACCGGATGCTTTTGCCGTAAAACAAAAAATTGAAAGTCTTTCTTTGGGAAGCGCGGTTGTCCAGCCGTCCGGAGAAAAAAATATAATCGTTCGAATGAAAGATCTTACGGAAGAACAGCATCAGAAAGTTTTGTCCGCCTCATTGAGCGTCGGCCAAGGGAAAGAGATAAGATTTGATTCCATCGGTCCCGTCATTGGCAAAGAATTGAAGAAAAAATCAATCACCGCCATTATTTTGGTCATAGTAATGATAGTTCTTTACATCGCTTTCGCTTTCAGAAAAGTTTCCCAACCGGTCAATTCATTTTATTACGGCCTGATGGCGGTCGTCGCTCTTATCCACGACGTAACTTTGCCGGCCGGAGTTTTTGCTGTTCTCGGGCATTATTACGGAGTGGAAGTGGATACATTGTTTGTGACGGCGCTTCTTACCGTGCTCGGTTTTTCCGTCCACGACACCATAGTCGTTTTTGACAGAATAAGGGAGAATTTGAGAAATAACGGAAACAAAAATAATTTTGAAACCGTTGTCGGCGCCAGCGTCAGCCAGACCATCGGCCGGTCCATCAACACTTCTCTTACCGTCATCCTCGTTTTGCTGGCGATATTTTTCTTGGGCGGAGAATCCACCAAATATTTTTCCCTGGCTTTGCTTATCGGCGTCGCCATCGGAACATACTCGTCAATCTTTTTAGCTTCGCCGCTTTTGGTCACTTTGCAAAAACTAAAAAATAGAAAAAACTGATTGGTTGCTAAAATTAAAGATCGTTGTTATTATTGAATTATGAATACGGCAGTTGAATTCAAAAAAATATCAAAAAATAAAGATATTATTAGGGTATCTCGCCAAGAATATGAAGCTTTGTTGGAAAAACAAAGGTTTATTCCTGTTGTCAATCTGACTTTTTCTGAAAAAAAAGCGCTGGAAAAAGCAAGAAGAGAAATGGCAAAGGGCGATTATTTGACGCTAGATGAACTTAAAAATGAGTTGGGAACTGCAAATCTCAAAAAGCGCTAAAAAGAACCTGAAGTTATTTCCCAAAAAAGACGCGGAAAAAATTTTATCTGCGCTTGAAGATTTTTTTAGCAATCCTTATTCCGGTGATATAGAAAAAATAGCAGGGGAGGAAAATACTTGGCGAAGAAGAGTAGGCAATTACAGAATTATTTACGACATAGACAAAAATAGCAAAGTTATTTCAGTAAGAATAATTTCCCGCCGAGCGAGCAATACATATTAAAGTTATGACAAAAATATCAAAATTACTAGACGCAGTTAAGGAATTAGAGATCGTAGTTCCTGAATTTCAACGGGAATATGTTTGGAGCTTAGAACAAGCAAAAGAACTGATGGTCTCGTTGTTTCAAGAATACCCCACAGGTAGCGTTTTGGTTTGGGAAACGAATAGCCCCCCTGAAATAAAAAATAACGCGGTCAGGAGAGAAAGAATGGGCTGGATTAAGGTTTTGCTTGATGGACAGCAACGGCTCACGACCCTCTATTTGCTTCTCAAGGGAGAAATCCCACCTTACTATAAAGAATCCGACATTACGCATGACCCTCGCCACCTTTATTTCAACTTGAAGACGGCGGAATTCGGCTACTACCAAAAGCAAAAAATGGAGGATAGTCAATTTTGGAAATCAGTAGTTAGCTGTTTTAACGATAAGCTCGATGCCTTTACTCTGGTTGAAAATCTTCATCTTGAAGATGCGAAGCAAAAATTGGAAATTGGTAGGACGGTCAATGAAAATTTGGTCCGCCTACGAGCGATAGCCGATATTGATTATCATGTGCAATCAGTTCCTCAGGGACTCGACATAGACAAAAGCATTGACATATTCGATCGGGTCAATTCAATGGGAACAAAACTAACAGACGCGGAACTGGTTTTGACTCACATCGCTGGCAAATGGCCGCAAGCTCGCAGGGTAATGAAGCAAAAAATTGAAGATTACGAAAAGGCGGGGTTCTTTTTTGAGCTTGATTTACTCACGAGATGTTTTGTTGTTCTGCTCACAAACTCGGCTCTTTTTGAAAAAATGACGGAAGAAATTTACCAGAAAACATCGGATGAAACTTATAAAAAAGTATGGGGAAAATTGGTAAAAATTTTGAATTATCTTATCCCCGTTCTCAAACAATCAGCGTATATCAGTGGTAGCAAAGACATGAGCACAAATAACGTGCTTGTTCCGTTGGTTGCCTATCTATCAAAAAACGGTGGTTCGTTTGAGTCCGGACTCAAAAATCAGTTTTTGTACTGGATGTTTCTTGCTCTCATTTGGGGCAGATATAGCGGCCAAACGGACCAACGCCTAGATAGGGATGTTTACTTGGCTATCAATAGTTCACAGCCAGTTTCCGACTTGATAAACGAAATTGAGGATCAAAGAGGAAGAATAGAAATAAAACCCGCCGATTTGGAAGGACGCGGATCAGGTAACCCTCTTCATCGGATGTTGTATGTCATCGCAAAATTTAATAAGGCGACCGACTGGGCAAATGGCGGTTCTCTCCAAGATACAATGGGAGATTACTACAGCATTCAAAGTCATCATATTTTTCCGCAAGCATTTCTATACAGAAACGGGTATAACTCGGAAAATCATCTTGATAAAAAGAAAGTGAATGAAATTGGCAACAGGGCTTTCATCACACGAGATGCAAATTTTGATATTTCCGATGAAAACCCTGCAGGGTATTTGAAAAAAGTCAGCGATAAATATCCGGAAGCATTAAAACAGCAAATGATTCCGACAGATCAATCCTTGTGGCAGGTTGAAAAATATAATGACTTTTTAGTAGCGCGGCGAAAAATGATTGCCGATTCTATCAATTCGTTCTTGGGGAATTTGAAAGGGCGGGAGGTGGAAGAAACCATAAATTACGAGGAAGTTATAAAAGGAGGAGAAAATGACTATGTAGAATTTAAGTCATCTCTCCGATGGGATTATGAACAGGGAAATGTAAATAAATTGATGGAGCATATTATTGCCAAAACAATATCCGCTTTTATGAATTCCGAGGGTGGAAAGTTGCTTATCGGAATCAGTGATGCCGGAGAAATTCTTGGGATTGATAAAGATTGCGCTACTCTCAAAAATAAAAACAAGGATGGCTTCTTGCTACAATTAACCCAAGTCATCAATCAATACCTAGGCAAAGAGTTTAATCAGTATATGAGTATTAAAATTATACAGATTGAAAGTAAAGAGGCGTGCGTTATTGATGTAATGAATAGTGCAATGCCAGTATTCTTAAAAAACGCCGATAAGGAAGAATTTTATATTAGAGCGTCTGCTTCCTCACAGTCAATGAGTATTAGAGAAGCGAACGAATATATTAGGACGCACTGGGAGAATTAATGCAAAAATTAGAATTTACTTATCTATAGTGAGAATTTATTCAATATATCCGACTTTATTTTCCAGCTTTTTGATTTGGAAACCGTGCTGTTGTAAAGTTAATTTTTTTATATTATCAACTTTCTCTTTGATATCTTGAACATCGGATTTTAAGAAATGGACATCGTTTTTCACAACCTCCAAATCTTGCCTTACAACCTCTAGATCTTCTTTGCTGGCGGTTTTGTCAAATCCGCGTTTGGTCATCGCGGCGAGATCATCTATTTTTTCATCGATTAATTTTTCCTGTTTTTTGAAACCTTCGGCCACCACGGCGGCAAGATTATCTGTTTTTTTGTCAGCCGCCTTAAATCCTTTAGATACCGCAACAGCCAAGTCGTCAATTGTTACTTTCAAATCATCAACCGTTATTTTTTTAGTTTTCGCTTTTACCATATATTAATTATGCCCGCTATTTTTTCTAAGTCAACGATGTGAAGTATTTTTAATTCCTGTATAATCTGAATATCATATGTCTTTGGAAATCAAACAAAACGAACCGCTTTCAAAACATACGACTTTTGCCATCGGCGGACCGGCGAAGTATTTTGCCGTCGCCAAAACAAAAGAAGAAGTTTTGGAAGCGGTTGGCTTTGCCGAGGGCAAAAAATTGCCTTTTTTTCTGCTGGGCGGGGGGAGTAATATTTTGATAAGCGATGGCGGCTATGACGGATTGATTATAAAAATCCAGATTGGGGGAATTAAAATTAACGAAGATATGATAACGGCCGGAGCGGGCGTATTTCTTAGCCAATTGGTAAACGAATCGGCCAACAATGGTTTGTCCGGCCTGGAATGGGCGGCGGGAATTCCCGGCACCATTGGCGGAGCGGTCAACGGCAACGCTGGAGCTTATGGCCGTTCTATTTCTGAATCGGCGCGCGAGATAGTTGTGTTGGCGGAAAGTGGCGGGGAATGGAAAGAGAAAAAATATTCCAATAAGGAGTGCGGTTTTGAATACAGAAAAAGCAAGTTCAAACATTTGGTCAACAGAGAAATTATTTTGGAAGTCGTTTTTAATCTGCAAAAAAGCGACACCGAAAAAATTAGAGGGGAGATAAGAAACACAATCTTGCAAAGAAAAGGAAAGATACCCGCCCATCCTTCGGCCGGATGTGTTTTCAAAAACATAAAAAAAGATGGACAACTTGTCGCCGCTGTCGGCAAGCTGGTGGAAGAATGCGGATTGAAGGGGGTGAAGTCCGGTAATGCGGAGATACCGTATCTTCACGGAAATTATGTCGTCAACTTGGGAGGCGCCAAGGCCGAGGATGTGCTAAAATTGATAAAACTCTGCAAGCAAAAAGTCAAAGACAGATTCAATCTAGAACTGGAAGAAGAAATAATTGTGATGTAAAATATAAATATGAAAAAAAATTGGGTTCTGGGTTTCTTGGGAATAGCCGTTATTTTGTTCAACTATCTCGGCTTTCCTTATTCTATCAAAACCGCCATTATGATAGCTCTCGGTCTGGCCGTTTCCTTCATCTCTTTCCGGGGAATAATCAAGGACAAGTTGCTGGCAAGGATGAATAAGAGTGAAGAAAAAAATAATGGCTTACAAAACAAGGACGAAAAAGCATCTAACTAAAAAAAGATTTATCACTGCCGCCTTTGTTGCGGCGTTTTTTGTTTTTCTAGGTTTCAGTTTTCCATACAGTGGAATAGTTTTTGAGTATCTGCCCGGAGTCGCAGGCGTGTTGCAAGAAAAAGAAACCGTTCATCACATCAAAACGCCCAACGAAGTCAGAGGAATTTATATGACCAGCTGGGTGGCTTCCACCGACAGCATCAGGCGGGGTTTGGTCAAAATTGCGGAAGATACGGAAATCAATTCCATCGTCATTGACATAAAAGACTACACCGGCAAGGTGGCTTTTTTGATGAAAAACCAAAAAGTCAAAGAAGCCGGTTCTTCCGAAGACCGGGTGAAAGATATGAAAAAGTTTCTTGAAGAACTGCATAGCAAAAATATTTATGTCATCGGTCGGATAGCCGTTTTCCAGGACCCGTATTTGGCGAAAGCGAGGCCGGATCTGGCCGTCAAAAGAAAAGATGGAGTTACGAATTGGAAAGATTATAGGGGGATGATGTGGCTTGACCCCTGCTCCAAGGAAGTTTGGGAATACACCATCGCCGTCGCTAGAGAAGCTGAATCGGTCGGCTTTGACGAGCTTAATTTTGACTACATAAGATTTCCTTCCGATGGCAATATGAAAGACATAAAATATCTCCATTGCGACCCTGCTTTGACTAAGCCGGATTTGCTGGAAAACTTTTTCTATAATCTTAAAAAAGGACTTAACGATTTGAAAATTCCTATATCGGCGGATTTGTTCGGGATGGTTGCGACCAACTTTGACGACCTCAACATCGGCCAGGTGTTGGAAAGGGCGGAGCCGTATTTTGATTACATTTCCCCGATGGTTTATCCGTCCCATTATCCCAAGGATTATAACGGCTTTCCCAATCCGGCCGCCAAACCCTATGAAGTGATTAAGATTTCTCTGGATAGCGCCGTCGCTCGGCTTTTAGCGGCTTCTTCTTCGCCATTTAAATTAAGGCCTTGGCTTCAAGACTTTGACCTGGGCGCCAATTACGACGCCGCGATGATAAGAAAAGAAAAACAGGCGGTCTACGACGCCGGTTTAAATTCTTGGCTGATGTGGAGTCCGTCAAATAAGTATACGGTGGAAGCGCTTGACAAATAGAATTTAATCTGCTAAGCTTACATTAAAGTTTCAAAAGAACCTTAAAATAGTTATTAATCTATTCCAAACAAAATTAAAAAAGAAAGGGGTGGGTAATGATAAGGTATTTAACTGGTAAAAAAAGTATTATATGGTGTGTATTATCGTTCATCTTTACTCGTCGTATGCCGGAGATAGCACCAGCTCCACCATGTAATTGGTGTGGAGGGGAAGTTGTACTTATATAGGAGTTCGGCCGCATTCTTGAGATTAGGAAAAGATTAAGACTTTGACATATCTGTCACTACCCTGCGAAAAAGAGCCATGCGATTGGAAACAATCAGTCGCATGGCCTTTATATTTTTTAGAACAAAAAATTAAACAACAAAACACCATTGTCTATAAATGAGCCGATCGGCACAAATATAGACAATGCGCGAATGCGCGCGATACAATATAAAAAACAAAAAAAATAAAAACAGAGTGTTGATTTAGGTTATTTTGTAGAAACTTGCTTCAATAAATTTCTAAAATGATATAAAGTTTTTCCGTCCGTCATTTCATCCACCAAGAAAATTTTTACAAAAGGCTTGAGGTTAAAAACATCCTTTATAAATTCTATTTCATAAAGACAGGGGAACGGATGAATCCATGCGCTTTTCTGGCATTGGTAGAAACCCATATCATTTAACTTTTTTCGGAAAGCGACTCTGCCGCTTCTCTTTTTTTCAGGAATATCAAAAATAATCAGCCTCCATTTATTGTCCCATTCTTTAGGCGCGCTTATTTTCAGTTCATCAATGATGAATTTTCTTACTTTACCTTTTCCTTTTTCGGAGAATCTGTAAAACAAACAATCATCTTTTTCTTTTATAAATTCCAAGTCTCCTTTTTTCTTAAGTAAATTAAAATTTTTCCAAATCTCGCGATATTTTTCCATTCCCCGCCTTCTTTTTCTGCGGGAAATTTTATTTATTTCCGTTAATAATCCGGGGGCCAGAGCTCCCAAAGTTATTATTCCTCCCGTGGCCATAATCGCCAATGTTGCGTTTAAAATGGATTTAGCGGTTTTGTTTTCAGAAATAATTTTATTTATCTGCTTTACGACACCTTGGTCTAGAGCTTCAAATTTTATAGGCTTGTGTTTTGGCATTTTTTAATTAGTTGATTATGCGCATGTATTTCTATTGTACACAAATGGGCCGATCGGCACAAATATAGACAATGGTAACAATGGTAATTTGTGGCAGATGGCAGGAATGGCGCGATCTGGCATGGCATTGTGGTTGCCTGACATTTGTTTATAATGAAAAATGAGATGAAAGCACAAACTCGTTTATATTTTCACCGAATAATTTCATTCTGCATAGACGCGTTTGATAAATAATGTATCATTAAAGACAATGAATAAAATGACCGAAAATATAACAAAGAATAAAGACTTAATGGAGATTTTTAAGGAAAATAAAGTTTCTTTTGCTTACCTTTTTGGCTCGCAAGCGAACGGCGGTTTTGGTAAAGACAGCGATGTTGACATAGCCATAATGTTGCCGTTTGAAATGAAAAAAGAAGAGAGATTTGACTTGCGTCTCAAGCTTATGGGCGAGATTTCCAAGATATTAAAAAAGAAGGTTGATGTTGCGGTATTAAATGATATTCGTTCGTTATATTTTAAATATATCATAATAAAAGAAGGAAGGATTGTTTATAAAGAAACGGATTTAAGTCCGGCTGATTTTGAAAGTAAAACGCTCGGCATATATTTTGACTTCAGGCCGTTTTTAGAAAATTACAACAAAGCTTATGTCAAAAGAAGCCTACAATAAAATAATTTCCAAACTGCAGAAACTGGACGAGTATATCAAATACCTGAAAGAGGTTCAAAAAATCAATAAAAACCAATTTGTGGAGGACTATCACTTTTTCGGCTTGGCGGAAAGATACCTCCAGCTTTCCATTGAAATTTTGCTTGATGTCGGCAAGTTGTTGATAGTCATTAAAGGATTGAAAAGGCCAGAAGAAAATCAGGAAATTTTTTCCGCGCTCTGCGATGAAAAAATTATTTCCGAAAAGCTGGCCGATAATCTTATGGGTATAGCCAATTTTAGAAATATTTTGGTGCACGATTACGAGAAAATAGACAGGGAAATAGTTTACGAAAAACTGCGGGATAATCTAGAGGATTTTGAGAATTTCAGGAAAGAAATAGTCGGCTATGTAAATAAACACATTTAAACCAATGGCGGAAAATGACAACAAGGTAATATATTTTGCCGAGACTAATTTCCGGAACGAGAAGAAAAAATTCGGCATCAAAAAGCGCGACAGGGCCAGGCATATGTATGTCATCGGCAAGACCGGCGTGGGCAAGACCACGCTTCTGGAAAATATGGCCATACAGGACATTCTAAACGGCGAAGGTGTCGGCATCGTGGACCCACACGGCGAATTTGCCGAGAAAATGCTGAAATTCATCCCGGAAAATCGCATCAAAGACGTGCTTTATTTCGCTCCGCACGATATGGACTGGCCGATCGCTTTTAATGTTATGGAAAATGTTGACCCGACCCAAAGGCATTTGGTGGCCAACGGACTGCTCGGAGTGTTCAAGAAAATATGGCCGGATGTCTGGTCGCCCCGAATGGAATACATTTTGAACAATTGTATTTTGGCTTTGCTGGAGTATCCCGACTCAACCTTGCTTGGAATCAACAGAATGTTATCGGACAAAAATTACCGGGACGGAGTGGTGGAAAACATTTCCGATCCAGTGGTGAAGGCTTTTTGGACCAATGAGTTTGCCAAGTATTCGGACAGGTTTATGACCGAAGCCAGCGCCGCCATTCAAAACAAAGTCGGCCAATTCATTTCCAATCCGCTTATCAGGAACATCATCGGTCAGTCCAAATCTTCTTTTGACATCAGGGAATTGATGGACAAGAAAAAAATATTCTTGATGAACCTTTCCAAAGGAAGGATAGGCGAAGAGAATTCCCGCCTTATCGGCGCCATGCTTATCACCAAAATTTATTTGGCGGCTATGAGCCGGGTGGATATTCCGGAAAGCGAGCGGGAAGATTTTTATCTTTATGTGGACGAATTCCAAAACTTCGCCAACGAATCGTTCAAGGATATTCTTTCGGAGGCCAGAAAATACCGACTCAATCTTATCCTCGCCCATCAATATATCGCTCAAATGGAGGAGAGCATCAGGGATGCGGTTTTTGGCAACATCGGCACTTTAATAACTTTTCGCGTGGGCGCTTACGATGCCGAAACCATGGAAAGCGAATTTGCGCCGGAATTTGAAATCCAAGACATAGTTGGTCTTGGATTCGGAGGCATTTATCTGAAACTGATGATAGACGGAATGGCTTCAAGGCCGTTTTCCGCCGGCACTTTGCCTCCGATAAAGGCGGTGGGAAAAACTTTTGAGGAAAAAATAATTGAGGATTCGCGCGATCAGTACGCCACATCAAAAAAAGAGGTGGAAGAAAAAATCGCCGAATGGCACGCCCAAATTGCCGGTGAGATGGAAGCGGAAAAAAAAGAGGGCGGAACATCGGTCAAAAAATCCATTCCTCATCCGGGGAAAAGCGGCGACCGGTCGCAAGTATATGAAGCGGTCTGCTCTGTTTGCGGCAAAAAAACTTACGTTCCTTTTCAGCCGGATGGCAAAAGGGCGATTTATTGCAAAGCGCACAGAAATGCCGGACAGCAAGTCCAACACCAGCAAAAAAATGTCAGGACGATGAATTCTTCCTTTCAAAAAAGCCCCGATTTAGGCGAAGAAACTATTCACCTAAGCGAGCTTGGTCGCCATAAAAAAGCCGAGCCGAAGCTGGACGAGCTTCGCAAAGTTCTCGGAGAAGTTTTGGGAGATGAGGAAGAGTATGATTATGAAGAAAAAACGGACATGCCTGCCAGCGAGGCAGGTATGTCGATTAAAGTTGAAGAAAAAAAACCGGAAGAAAAAGAAGAGAAAAAAATATTGAAACCGGGAGAAAAAATTAAATTCGGGCAATAGAAATGCGAAAAAAGTTTTTATCAAAACTCGCCGTCCCGCTGGTATTGATGGTCTGGGCGGTTTTTCCGTTTTTAGCCAAAGCCTCGGTTTATATTAACGAGATAATGTATGATATTGACGGCAGTGATGACAAAAAAGAGTGGGTTGAGATTTACAATGATTCCGCCGACGAAATCAATTTAAAGGATTGGCGGTTTTACGACGGTTCTAATCACATTTTAAACGAACCGCCCGCAAATGGCGGAAGAGGTTCGCTGGTTCTGCCCACTTATAGTTACGCCATATTGTCTTCAGACGCGACGACAACGGTAGCCAACTATTCGGCATATTCCGGCATTGTCATAGACACGGTAATGAGTTTAGGAAACACATCCGAAACACTCAAAATAATTGACGCAAGCGGAGCAATTATAGACACTGTTTCTTATAATTCTTCAATGGGAGCCAACGGCGACGGCAATTCGATTCAAAAAATAAACGGTATTTGGTCAGCTAAGTCTCCGACATTTGGTTATGTCAACGCTTCAAGCGCTCAATCATCAAGTTCTAGCGCCAGTTCTCAAGAAAGCCAATCTTCTTCCGCGAACAGTTCCTCTTCTTCCGCCGAAGCGGTTGTCGCCTCCGGAAGTATCGCTTACAATTACAAAAACGAACAGATTTCCGCCATAGCTGGGGAACACAAAACAGCCGTGGCGGGAGCGGATATTGTTTTGGAAGGAAAGGCTTTGGGTTTTAAAAAAGAGCCTCTTTTAAACGCCAGGTATCTTTGGACTTTGGGAGACGGCAGTTATAAAGAAGGGAAAAATATAAGACATATTTACAAATATACCGGCAATTACATCGCCGTTCTTAATGTTTCATCAGGCGATGTGTCGGCCTCGGACAGAATAAATATAAAAGTTATCCCGAACGAGTTGCGTATTATTGAAACGAAAAACGAATTTATAAAACTGAAAAATAAATCCGGCGTTATTCTTGATGTTTCTGGTTGGTTTTTGAAAGCCGGCGGAGCGATTTTTAAATTTCCGGATTATTCTTTGGTCGCGGCTAATTCGGAACTGATGATTTCTTCCGATGTTTCCAAATTAAAGTTTGCCAGCGATGATTTTTTGGCGGAAATATTATATCCGAACGGTTCCGTCGCTTTTTTTTACCCGCCCGACGGCGAGGCAGGTTCGTCCGCTCCCGTTTCTTCTTCATCTTCCAAACCAAAAGAAATAGTTTTATCCAAACCGTCGGAGAAAAAAGTGGAGGTTGCGGTTGTCTCATCAGTCGTTTCTTCAAAAAATTATTCAAGTTCATCTGCCACGACGAATTCAAGGCAAAATTTTACGGCGGAAAAAAATCTGTCTGCCGGCGAGGCAGGCCTTGCCAGCGTGATAACAATCGGAGAGAAAAACAATTCTAGCGCAAAAATATGGCTTATTTTAGCCGCAATTACGGGAATAATCGGCGGCGCGGGAGTGTTTATCGCCAGAAAAATTTAATCGCAATTATAAATTGCCAGTAAATAAAATTCTACGCTTATTTTGCTGGAGCATAATTAGTGGTAGAATTTTAAATATTGAGAAATAGTTTCTTTTAACATTTTTTCCAAAGAGAATTCTTTTTTAATTTTTTCGTGGAGATTTTTGGCTAAATTTTCGCGAAGAGTTTTGTCTTCAATCAGTTTTTTAATGGCAACAGCGAGTTCTTCCGGATTGGCCGGAGGAACAAGCAATCCTTCTTTTCCGTTTTTAATTATTTCCGGAATCCCGCCGACATTGGAAGCTATTATAGGCAACCCTGCCAAACCGGCTTCCAATATCACATAAGGCAGGCCTTCTTTTAAGGATGGCAAAACGAAAATATCAAAATTTTTGAGATATTTTGAGGCGTTGGAAATGTTGCTGATGATGTTTAATTTTATGTCTGGGAAATTTTTGCTCGCTTCTATTAGATATTTATGACCCTTATTTTTCGTCGCTTCTCCTATAGTGCCAACGGTGAATTCTTTTTCCGTCCTTTCTTGGAAATTATAATCCGCCGGTTCTATACCGTTGTGAACAACGGTTAATTTTAGTGCCGGCGCGATTTTGTTTTTTATCGCTTCGTTATAATCATTGCGCGAAACGCAAATAATTTTATCGTAAAAAAGGCAGGTGATTTTACTGGCCAGTTTTATCAAAAATATTTGCCATTTCGGCCGGCTTTCCAAAAAGGCCCAGCCGTGAATGGTGAAAATGGCGGTTAATCCGCCTTTTGGCGGTTTAACCGCCAAATAATTATCAGAAGATAACAAAGCCCTTTCTCCTTCTCGGCCATAAGGGGGAGTCATACGAAAAGTCTTTGTCATCTTCTTTGCCGCAGAATAAATAAAATTTGCCAAACCCGCAACTCCTCCCGCTTTGGAACTGGAAACATGGACAATGTCCGGCTTGGTTTTGAATAAAATTTTCAGAATCTCAAAAAAAGAAACGATTTCTTTCCAAAAACTTATGTCTCTTTGGAAACTTTTTATTTCCAGATACGGCAAACCGGCGGATATTATTTTTCCCGCCATTATTCCTTTCCCTCCGCCCGCTATGACCGGTTCAAACGAGTCTTTCGGCAGATTGGTTGTCAGGTCAAAAACGTATTTCTGCGCTCCACCCCAGACTGATTTGGTGATGATAAAAAGTATTTTTTTCGTTGATTTATTAGGCATTTTATTGTATTATTGACAATATAACATATTTATGGATTTTTACGAAGAACGCAAAAAAAGAGTCCTGATTTTTTCTTTGGCTTATATCCCTTTTGCGAGCGGAGCCGAGCTGGCGGTGAAAGAAATTACGAACAGGATTAAAGATATTGATTTTGATATTATAACGCTTCGATTTGACCGCAAATGGGCAAAAAAAGAAAAGATTGGCAATGTGAATATTTACAGAATCGGCGGGGGAAAATTATTTTTCTCTTTTTTCGCTTTTTGGAAAGCCCGCAAGTTTCATAAGAAAAACGGTTACGATTCGGTTTGGTCCATTATGGCTAATCGCGCCGGATTCGCCGCTTTGTTTTTTAAATTATGGCGTCCAAAAGTTAAATATCTACTAACCCTTCAAGAAGGAGACACTTTGGACTATCCGGAAAAAAGAATGGGCTTGGCCAAAATTTTCATCGGCGGATTGTTTAAAAAAATTTTCACCAAAGCCGACTATGTCCAAGCGATAAGCAATTATCTGGCCGATTGGGCCAAAAATATGGGCGCAAAAGCGCCGGTTGAAGTGGTGCCGAACGGAGTATCAATAAATAAATACGAAATACGAAATCCGAAATCCGAAACAAATCTAAAATCCCAAAATTCAAATATCAAAACTATCATCACTACTTCAAGGTTGGTGCGTAAAAACGGTGTTGATACGCTTATCAAGGCCATGGCAATATTATATGTTCAACATCGAATGTCTAACATCAAATTGCAAATTCTTGGCGACGGCCAGGACGAGAAAAAATTAAAAGATTTGGCGAAAGAGTTAAATGTCCAAAATGTTGTCCGGTTTTTAGGACACATTGAGCCGGAATATGTTTATAAATATTTAGCGGAAGCGGATATTTTTGTCCGCCCGTCCAGAACGGAAGGTTTGGGCAGTTCGTTTTTGGAAGCGATGGGCGCGGGTTTGCCGATAATAGGCGCGCCGGTAGGAGGTATTCCCGATTTTCTTAAAGACGGCGAAACTGGTTTGTTTTGCAAAGTTGACGACTCGAAAGATTTGGCGGAGAAGATAAAAAAATTGATAATGGACGAAACTTTAGTCAAACGAATAGCCGAAAACGGCCGCCGTTTAGTTTTGGAAAAATATGATTGGGATAATGTCGCCAAACAAATGAAAGAAATTTTTAAAACAATGGGGAGAAAACTCAATATCTTAATCTGCACCGGCATTTATCCTCCGGACATCGGCGGACCGGCCAAGTATGCCAAAAATTTAACGGATGAATTTTCAAGAAATGGAAACAAGGTCAAAGTCTTGGCTTATGGAATGGAGAAAAAAATGCCAATCGGCGCAAGACATTTTTGGTATTTTTTGAGAACGATTTTTGCGTTGCCTAAAGCGGATTTGATCATTGGTTTGGATATTTTTTCAACCGGTTTTCCGGCTGTTTTGGCCGGAAAAATTTTCGGCAAGAAAACTATTTTGCGAGTGGGCGGAGATTTTTTGTGGGAAACTTATATTGAATCAACCGGACATTTGATAAAACTTAAAGATTTCTACGAAAAGCAGCCGCGGCTTTCTTTAAAATTTAAAATCATCGCCTTGTTGCAAAAATTCGCGCTAAAAAACACTTCCGCTTTGGCGTTTAATACCGGATGGCAAAAAGATTTTTTTGAAAAAATTTATAAACTCAATCCGCGTAAAAACTTTATAATTGAAAATTTTTATCCGGAAAAAAGTGTCGTTGCGGAAAAGATAAATAAGGTCAATGAATTTAATTTTTTATTTGCCGGACGGAAAATAAAATTCAAAAACCTGAAGCTGCTTGAAGAAGTTTTTGAAGATTTGGAATCAGCCGGAATTAAGGCGAGACTGGATATAGTTGACGGTTTAACTCAAAAAGAATTGCAGGAAAAGATAAAAAATTCTTACGCTGCTATAACCGTCTCTATCTCTGACTTTGCCCCAAACTTTGTCGTTGAAAGTTTGAGTTACAATAAACCTTTTATATTGACGAAAGATTGCGGGTTGGCAGAAAAACTGGACGGGCTGGGCGTCATTGTCGATCCTATTGACAAAAACAGTATTAAAAAAGCGATTTTATTATTGTTGGATGAAAACAATTACAAAAGATATAAAGAAAAAATCGCCGAATTTAATTTTACTCATTCATGGAAGGAAATTGCCCAAGAATTTTTGGCTATTTATAAAACAAGATGAAGATATTAAACTTAAGTTTAGACAAATCAATACTGGATAGAAATTCCAAAGCGGCAAGGAGGATTGTTGAATACGGCGATTTGGCCGATAGTTATATTGTTGTCGTTCCGGACAAAGATTATAAAGAAATCAGGCTTTCGGAAAAAGTTTTTGTTTACGGCTCCGGCGGAAATAATAAAATTTTTCAATTGATAAATGTTTACAGAGCGGCTAAAAAATTATTAAAACAAGAGAAATTTGATGTTATTACGGTTCAAGACCAATACTATCTAGCTTTAATAAGTTGGTTTTTGGCAAAAAAATTTAAGATTGGCCTAGAATTGCAAATCCACGGTTTTGAAAAATATTCTGGATTGAGAAAAATTATCGCGGACTTTACGATACCAAGAGCAAGCGCCATCAAATGCGTCAGCCAAAGGTTGAAAAAACAGTTGATAAATGAGTTCGGAGTAAAAGAAGAAAAAATTACGATAGCGCCGGTATTTGCGAAAACGCAATTTCCAATTTCCAATTTCCAATTTCCAAACAAATCACAAAATAAAAATCAAGAAAATAAATTCATTTTCTTGACAGTTGGCAGGTTGGTGGCGGTTAAAAATATAAACTTGCAAATAAGAGCGGTGGCTGAAGTGGCAAAAAAATATCCGAATATTGAACTTAGAATAGTTGGCGACGGGCCGGAAAGAAAAAAATTGGAATTAAAAATTAAAAATTATAAATTGCAAAATTATGTTAAATTTTTTGGCTGGCAAAATAATCTGGAGGAATTTTATTCCCAAGCCAATGCGTTTTTGCTTACCTCGGATTCTGAAGGCTGGGGAATGGTTGTTGTTGAGGCAGTAAATTACGGCCTGCCGGTTATAATGACCGATGTCGGCTGCGCCGGAGAATTGATTGAAAACGAAAAAAGCGGATTAGTCGTTCCAGTGAGTAATCAGATTAAACTGGAAAAAGCGATGATTAGAATCATTAATGACGATAATTTAAGAAAAAAACTGGCGGAAGGCGCTCTTTCGGCCATAAAAAATTTGCCAAACAAGGAAGAAACGATGGCTTTATATAAGCAAAGCTGGGAAAAAGCGATGAAAAATAAGCCAAACCGTTGACTAATTTGCCAAATTTGATAGACTACGGTTAATTAACTAACCAAATTTTAATAAATATGGTAAAAATAAGCGACAAATTCATAAAGCGGGCGATAATGTCCCAAATCAAAAATAGACTAAAACCAGGCAGGGTTGCCGTTATTTATGGCCCGAGACGCGTAGGCAAGACCACTTTGCTTCATAATTTTTTAGAGGAATATGACGGGAAATATAAATTATATAATGGAGAAGATTTAGAAACGCAAAAGATTTTTACCGCTCAATCAGCGGCCAAATACCAATCTTTATTGAGAGGACTGGATCTTTTGGTGATTGACGAAGCGCAAAAGATAGAGAACATTGGTCTTAATTTAAAGCTGATCGTGGATACTGTCGAGGGTCTAAACATTATCGCAAGCGGATCGTCTTCATTTGATTTGGCGAAACATGTCGGCGAACCGCTCACGGGAAGAAAATGGAATTATACGCTTTTTCCGTTGTCGCAATTGGAATTAAGCGAATTTGAAGATATTGTTGAAACTCATTCGCTTTTGGAAGAAAGATTGATTTATGGCGGCTATCCCGAGGTCATAATTTCAGGAGATTATGACGAAAAAAAGAATATCTTGAAGGAGATCGTTAATTCCTATCTTTTTAAGGATATTTTGGAGCTGGAAGGACTTCGTTATAAAAAGAAAATACCGGATCTTTTAACTCTTCTTGCTTTTCAGGTGGGCCAAGAAGTGTCGTTAAATGAACTGGCCAACAATCTAAACATATCCAAAGCGACAGTTCAACATTATTTATATTTGCTGGAGGAGGTGTTTGTTATTTATAATCTAAGAGGCTTTAGCAGAAATCTTCGCAAAGAAGTTACAAAAACCTCAAAGTATTATTTTTACGACAATGGCATAAGGAATGCCATTGTCGGACAATTTAACCAACTTGACAAACGAAACGATGTTGGACAATTGTGGGAAAATTACATAATCGCAGAGCGAATAAAAAAGCAAAAATACAAGGAGATTTTTTGCAATAATTATTTTTGGCGAACTTACGAGCAAAAAGAGATTGATTGGATAGAAGAAAGAGAAGGCAAGCTTTTCGCTTACGAAATAAAATGGAAAAACAGCGTTAAGGAGCCGCCAAAAGACTTCACAAAAGCTTATCAAAACTCAGAATTTCATGCAATAAACAGAGATAATTATTTGGATTTTATTGCCTGATCAAAGACGATAGTTTAAGAAAAAAATTGGCGGAAGGCGCTCTTTCGGCCACAAAAAATTTGCCAAACAAGGAAGAAACGATGGCTTTATATAAACAAAGCTGGGAAAAAGCGAAAAGAAATAAAGTATTTGATGATTGACATGGTTATACTTTTGCATATACTTTAGTATATGAGGACCAGCACCACAATTTTAATAAAAACCGACAAAGTGGTAAAGAATGCGGCGAAAAAAGCGGCTGAGGAGATTGGCATACCGCTTTCTACTATTTTAAATGCGTATCTTCGAGCATTCGCGCGCGAACGCCGCGTGGAGTTTGAAGTTCCTCGCATTCCGAATGCGGCAACGCGCAAAGCGATTGCCGACGCGCGCTTCGGACGCAATATAAAAACCTTCACGAAATTTGAAGATCTTGCCGCTTATATTCGCGCGCTTTAACCAAAACGTATGCGACACAGCATTGCAAAACCGCAATTTGATCGCGATATTCAGCGTCTGAAACAGCGAGGAAAAAATATTGAAAAACTAATCTCCGTAATTTCAATAATTGAACAAGGAAAAAAATTACTTCCATCGCTTCGTCCGCACAAATTGAAAGGAGAGTATGGCGGTTGTTGGGAATGTCATATAGAATCGGATTGGCTCCTTATTTGGGAGTTTTATCCTAACCGCATCTTGCTCATCCGAACCGGCAGCCATGCGGATCTTTTTGAATAAAGAATTTACCGCAATTTTATACGCAAAAAGCTGGGAAAAAGCGATGAACAATAAATAAAATGAAACTGCTGATAATAACTCAAAAAGTAGATATAAATGACGATAATCTTGGTTCTTTTCATAGTTGGCTTGAAAAATTGGCCGAGAAAGCCGATATTTTTGTAATAGGCAATTATGTAGGCAAGTATGATTTGCCGGAAAATGTAAAAGTTTTTTCTTTAGGGAAAGAAATAGGGGTTGGCAGATTGGTAAAAATTTTCAAATATCAATGGTTTTTATTGAAATTGTTGCCAAGAGTTAACGGCGTGTTTTTCCATATGTGCCCGGAATATGTTTTAGGCGCTCATTTATTGCCGAAAATTTTCAGAAAGAAAACATTGTTATGGTACACACATAAGTCCGTAAATTGGAAACTTAAACTGGCCGAAAAATTAGTAGACAAAATTTTTACCGCTTCCAAGGAAAGTTTCAGATTGCCGTCTAAAAAAGTGGAAATAACAGGACATGGGATAGATGTAAACAAGTTCAAAAGTCAAAAGTCAAAAGTCAAAAGTGATAAATTCACAATTATTACTGTAGGCAGGATTGCGGAGATTAAAAATCTGCATTTACTGATAGAAGTGGCGGAGATTTTAAAGAACAAAGGTTTTTCCGCCCAAGGCGGATCAGCCTCGGGTTGGGAGATTAAAATTGCCGGAGCGCCGATTTTGAAAGATGATAAAACTTATTTTGAAAAACTTAAAAATTTAATTAAAGAAAAAAAACTTGATGATATAGTTGAATTTGTCGGTCCCATACCAAATAAATACATCGCAGAATTTTATCAAAGCGGAGATTTGTTTATAAACCTTAGCGATACCGGCAGTTTGGACAAAGCGGTGCTTGAGGCGATGGCCTGCGGATTAAAAATTTTAACTTCCAACGAAGCTTTCAAAGATATTTTGCCGGAGGAAAATTTTACAAAAAACGAACCCAAAGCAGTGGCCGAAAAAATAGAAAATTTGGCAAAATCGCCGAATATGAACAAGGATAAATTCATTGATTATGTGTCGGCTAATCACGGGATTGATAATTTAGTGAAGAAAATAATAGGGTTTTTGGCGTAGTTGACTTATTTAGTAAAGTATAATAGGCTATAGAAATATAGATAGTATGGATGTTTAACAACAAAATATAAATTCAAAAAAGAAAGGCGGTGTTGAATGATAATAGTTATTCCTGTTGCAAAAAGTCCTCATTCAAAAGGAAGAATAGGGCCAGAGAAATTTCAGGATTGGTTTCGGGGGTTGAAAAAAGCAGTCTCCATTGCGATTAAGTCTGATGGAGAGATATGGGTGATAAGTGATGCTCAATATACAAATCAGTCGCACGAGTCTGATTTGTATTGTAAGGCGCTCACCAAGCTTAGTCAGATTAGGCATCGTGTCATACGCAAGGGCCGGGAAACAGTAGAACAAGTTGATCTGTCGTTTAAATTGGCAAATGTGGAAAAGAAAGAATTGGTGTTTGTGTCAACCTTCTTTCACTATCCTCGAGTGCAATGGCTGATTTGGCGTTGTAAGTCCGAATTAAAAGTGAGCCATTATATATCTTTTGGCATTCCTCGTCCGCGGGAAATGTTAACTGATATTGCCCTTACCTTTCTATTTCCTTTAATTGACATATTTGGAGGCCGTCAATTATTTATCAGGGCGGTCAACAAAAGAAGGATTGAAGGGAAACTTTAGTAGACATATTTGAGCTATTTCCGGTTTAATGTACACTTAAGACGTACAAACTGGGAATAGCTCTATTTTTTTGCTAAAATTAACTGATGATTAAAGTTTGGACGGGCGAACGTCTTAATTATTCTTATGTGCCACTCCTTTATCCCAACTGGGGAACGCAGACTAAAGACAGTCATCTTTTCTTCTCAAAAAAGGCTTTTGCTCGTTTTAACGAGCCATTTGTTGAGATAACGGATGATCCGTCTTTGGCGGATTTTCTGCTTGTTCCGCATAACTTTCCATTAATAAGAAGCAACAAATAATAAGAAGCAACAAAGATTATTTAGAAAATTTCGTTCGTCTCTCAAAAAAGCACAACAAAAAAATAATAGTTTTTGTTTACGGCGATTCCAATGAAAAAGTAAAATTGCCAAATGTTGTTGTTTTTAGAACCTCGTCTTTTAAGAAAAAAAAGGCGGTCAACGAGATTATGTGTCGGCTAATCACGGGCTTGATAATTTAGCTGAAAGAACGGCAGACTTCTTTTACGACAAAAACTGGAAATAGTTAGGTTGTTGTGGTATAAACTTAATAAAGTTTTTATTTAGTTGTTTAACAATCTGTATAGAGAAAGAGAGGTTGGCTCCATGAAAATTAATACTAATGAACGAATTTGTTTAATCATTCCACCTTCGCCATTCCTTCTTGATGAGCGTGTTTTTATGAGTCTGGGGATATTAAAAATAGCTGCTGTTCTAGAGAAAGCGGGTATAAAAGTTGAAGTATTGGATCTTTCCGGTATCAATAATTTTAAAGATGTTGTTAGCGACCATGCGCGTTTCTCAAAAGCGAGTATTTGGGGGTTTACAGCCACCACACCCCAGCTTCCGTCAGTTGCTAATATAATCAAGGTGATTAAGCGGATACGGCCTGATATTAAAACAATTATTGGTGGCACGCATGTTACTTTGGTAAATGCGGCATATAAACGCGAAATATCTCATGGCGTAGACGGAAGAGCGGTTCAAGCAATGAGAAAATTGGAAGAGATGTTTGATGTGTTGATTGCCGGTGATGGTGAAGAGGCAATATTCCTTGCTTGCCAGCCGGATGTTTTAAAGCTTATTGATGCGGATGATACGAAGTCAGCTCTTTTTCTTGACAATGCTCGCCTCAATGCCTTGCCTTTCCCTGCTAGACATCTAGTTGATGTGGAAAGTTATCATTATTCAATTGAAGGAGTTCCGGCTTTGTCGCTTATTTCGCAACTCGGTTGTCCTTTTAATTGCGGGTTTTGTGGCGGGAGAGAATCTTCAATGCTTCGCAAAATAAGGACACGGACACCAGAAAATATTGTTGAGGAGATGGTTCATATGTATAAAACAACAGGCCGTCGCGGTTTTATGTTTTATGATGATGAGCTAAATGTTAACAAGAAAATGATTGAACTTATGGAACTGATTTTTCACAATCAAAAGGATTTAAAGACAGAGTGGCGCCTCCGCGGGTTCATTAAGTCAGAACTTTTTACTGATGAACAGGCGGAAGCAATGCATAAGGCCGGATTCCGATGGATTCTCACGGGATTTGAATCTGGTTCGCCGCGTATCTTGAAAAATATCAACAAAAAAGCGACGCGCGAACAAAATACTCATTGTGTTGACATTGCCAGAAAAAATGGACTCAAAGTGAAGGCGCTGATGTCCATAGGTCATTCGGGTGAGTCAATTGAAACCATTCGTGATACTGAAAAATGGCTTTTGGAGGTAAAGCCAAATGATTTTGATGTTACTATTATCACTTGTTACCCGGGGACGCCGTATTATGATCAGGCGCTACCGCATAACAATAAGCCAAATGTTTGGACATACGTTTCTCCTAAGACAGGTGACAAGCTACATCAAATTGAAGTGGATTACATGGAAGTCAGCGATTACTATAAGGGCAAACCGGATGGCGGCTACAAGGCTTATGTATTCACTGATTATATATCAAAGGAAAAGCTTGTTTCCGAGCGCGATAGAATTGAAAATAATGTGCGTAGAATATTGAATATTCCTTTTAATCCAAACAATCAGGCCGTGCGGTATGAGCACTCAATGGGTCAGTCGGGGATATGCATACCATCAAATATTCTCCGAGTAACACAACCATAAATAATATTTCCACACCCGTTTATTTTTTGCGGGTGTGGTTTTTTTCTTTGGTGACACAGGTTATAATGGTAGGATTATGAAACAAGAAAAAATAAAACTATATGTAAATAAAAATACGATAATGCCGAAACTTTCTTATACGGCGCTCCTTTTCCCTTTTTTAGGGATTATATTAAACAAAAATATTCCATATGCGAATAAAACATGGAAGTATGGTTTTAACCATCAGTATTTTAAGCTTATTTTTTCTGTTTCAGAAGCGGATTATATTTTGATGCCACACGAGTATTGGAAGCTCAAAAAAAAGTATCCAAATATTATATCCGCAATTATAAGTGAAGCCAAAACACATGGAAAACCGATACTCGTAGACGCTAGTTATGATGTTGCCGGAAAAGTTAAAGTTCCCAACGCGCGCATTTTGCGCATCAATCAATATCGTTTTAATTTACCGAAAGATGAGATTACCGTGCCGGTTCCGTGCGAAGATTTGTTTGAATCATATTGCGGCGGCGAGCTTTTGTTGCGAGAAAAAAAAGAAATACCAATCATTGGTTTTGTGGGGTGGGGCAAACTATCATTCAAACAACGCATGCGCACTATTGCAAGAGAATTGCCTGTGCGAATTTTTAGCATCTTCAATAAAAAATATAAGACATATAGAAAAGGTGTGTTTTGGCGCGAACGGGCGATAAAGGTTTTCAATATATCAAAAAAAGTACAAACAAATTTTATTATACGTTCGTCTTATTCCGGTCACATTAACACGCTCATCGGTGATCCGGAGAAGAATAGGCGAGAGTTTGTGGAAAATATTTTAAATTCAGATTATACCCTTATTGTGCGCGGAGATGCCAATGCCGCAACCAGATTTTATGAGACACTCTCGCTTGGACGGATACCTGTTTTTATTGATACCGCCTGTGTGCTTCCGCTTGAGGATAAGATTGACTACAAAGAGTTTTGTGTATTCATAGATTATACCGATATTGATAAAGCTCCAGATATATTAGCCGATTTCCATAGAAACATTGCACCGGAGCAATTTATTGCAATGCAGAAGAAAGCGCGGTATATTTTTAGGCATTATCTGCGATACGATGCTTTTTCAAAACATCTAGTAGAACTGCTTAAAAAGGAAGCTGGCGATATTTTTCAGAAAAAAAATTTTTAGTATGATAAAAAATATAAAATACAAAATGAAAGATATTTTCCTGAAAACAGTAAATATGCCGTTAAGCGGTTTTTTGTATAGAAAAATTTATTCCAAAGCGGTAAAAAGAGGCGTAAATAATTTTAAGATATCCGATTTGATTGTAACCATTGAGCCGTCAAATACTTGTAATTCCAGTTGTGTTATGTGTCCGTACCCTAAAATGACGAGGCCAAAAACCGTTATGCCCATGGATTTGTTTAAGAAAGTGGTTGATGAATGTGTTTCAAACGGTATCAATAAGTTTAATCTTAATTTTTACAACGAACCGTTTTTGGACCCGATGATTTTTGAGAGGATAGAATACTTGAAATTAAAAGGCGTTCGCGTTCAACTTTTTTCAAATGGCTCTGTTTTAGACGATGATAAAATAGATAAGATAATAAAGAGCGGATTAAACGACATAAAATTCAGCGTTGACGGGTTTAAAAAAGAAACTTATGAGAAAATAAGAAAAGGTCTGAATTATGAAAAAACTGTTTCAAATATTTTGAAACTTATAGAGAGAAAAAAAGAATTAAAATCTCCGTCTCCATGCGTGGCGGTGGTTTTCGTAAGAAGCGTCAACAATGAAGGCGAACAGGAAGATTTTAAAAAATTTTGGTTTGGCAAAGCCGATAAAATTATAATTTCCTTTGACGACAACAGAAATGATACCTCAACTCACGACTTTAAAAATAAGCCGGCTGTAGCTTATCCTTGCCGCAGATTGTGGAAGGAGTTGGTTGTAATGAGCAATGGTAAAGCGGCGCTTTGCTGTGTTGATTTTGACGGGAGTGTTATTCTTGGGGATTTTAACAGCCAGAGTTTTATGGAAATATGGAATGGCGCCAAGTTTGAGAAAATTAGGGAAAAGCATTTAATGTATAAAGCGAATGAAATACCGCTTTGCAAAAAATGCGCGCATCCGTATAGGATGAATATCACAAGTTGGTGGAGGAAAAAATAAAACAATATGAACGATTACGAAAAATTTTATTACAAAAAATCTGAAGAGAAAAGCGATTTCACAAGCGGTCCGAGAAAACACATTTTGGATATTATTGAAAACAGCCAGAAAGACAAAATTTCCGTCCTTGAGCTTGGTTGCGGAGAAGGCGAGTTCTCAAATGTTTTTTCCCAAAAAGTTAAATATTCGGGCGTTGATGTTTCTGAATTCGCCATAGAATCAGCCAAAAAGAAAAATGTTTTCGGCTCCGGCAAGTTTTTCTTGATTGACACTGATTCCGTGGAGTTGCCTTTTGAGGACAATAAATTTGATTTTGTTCTTGGTGTTTATTCGCTTGAACATTTTAAATTTCCGAAAGAAATGTTAAATGAAGCTGTTAGAGTTTTGACGCCTGGCGGACATTTAATACTACTTGCGCCAAACTTGGAATTTCCGTTGTCTTATATAAACGCCGTAAGACATAAAGGATTTTTTTATAAAATCCGGCTTTATGCCTTAAGAATATTGGATTATTTCGGAAGGATTTTAGGGAAAAGCAGATTTAGGACGCTTAAAGAAAATTTTACATCTGCAACGGGAAAGTATGAACGACTGGATGATGACCTTGTTTATATAGTATCTTCTTGCGAAGTGGCAAGTTATCTTAAAAATAAACACCGTATGCAAGAAATTTTTTCAGACAAAGCGAGTAAAGAAGTAACACCAAAAGGACTTAAAGGTAAGATTAAAAAAGCAATTGCTTTGCTTCCGGCAATGGAATATTATGGCAGGGTGCTTTTCACTATTATGCAAAAGCGTTTGGATTAAATATACGGCGGGAAAAGATTATAAAACAAGTGAAAAAAATAATATCAAAAATCAAGAGATTGGCCTATGTTTTTAAAAGACATATTTTAACCGATGTATTAAGCGGCAATTTTAAAAAGCCGGCGCATTTTATTTACTGCGCCGTTAAAACCAAAATTTTTGATTGGCCGTATTTGGCTATGATAGAAACTTGCAATTTTTGCAATTTAAAATGTCCCACCTGCACCACACCGCATCACAAAATGGGCAGGCCAAAAATGATGATGCCGATGGAAGATTACAAAAAAATTATAGATAATATCAAAAGCTCCGTGTCGGTAGTGTTGCCGTGGTTTTCAAACGAACCGCTTTTGGCGCCGCATATCGGAGAGATGATAAAATACGCAAGCCAAAACGGCATTTATACCGTCATAAGCACCAATGCCGTTTTGCTCACCAAGGAAAAATCCAGAGAAATAATCACATCCGGCTTGGATGAGATTATTTTATGCCTTGACGGAATGAGCAAAGAAAGCTACGAGCCGTTTAGAGAGGGGGCGGAATTTGACAAGGTGCTTGAAAACATAAAAAACTTCTGCCGGATTAAAAAGGAAACAGGCGGGCGAAAGCCTTTTGTTGAATTGCAATTTATCCTCACAAAGCTTAATCAAAACGAGATTCCGGAAGTCAAAAAACTTGCCAAAGAGCTTAAGGTGGACCGATTAAGAATCAAATCTTTCGCTTTAAGCGAGTATGCCTACAATGAGGAAGAAAGAAAAAAACTTTCAGAAATGTTTTTGCCTAATATGTTAAACCAGACCGGCAAAATAAGATACGAAAAAAATGGAGGCGAGTTAAGGATAAAAAACAGGAAGAAAAAATGCGATTTGGCATCGTCAAACATCGTAATTTTGGCGGACGGCAGGGTGTCAATGTGCTGTTATGATTACAAGGGTCAGTATATCTACGGTAATGCTTTGGAAAATAAATTGAAAGATTTTTGGCAATTGCCGGATATCCGCAAAAAAAGAGATTTAGCAAAGACGAGAAAGTATCCTTTGTGCAAAGTTTGCGCCAATTATTAGACCTTCAATCGGCTTATGGACAAAGAAAAAAAGTTTTATACCAACAGTAATTACATAAACAAGGACAGATGGAATAATTATTGGTATCAGATAAAGGGCGTAAGAATGTTTGGTGAGGCGTTAAACGTCTTGGAAATAGGACCAGGCGGAAAAATTGTAAGCGGGTTGTTATCCAAACTCGGTTTTTCCGTGAAAACTTTGGATATAAACAAAAATATTGAACCGGATTATGTGGCTTCCGCCGACAATTTGCCGATGGCGGACAAAAGTTTTGATGTCGTGTTGGCGGCGGAAATACTAGAACATTTGCCGTTTGATAAATTCGGAAAGGCTCTTTCCGAAATAAAAAGGGTTTCAAAAATCGGGGCGGTTGTTTCTTTGCCTCATTCCGGCTATGCTTTTTCTTTTTCTTTTAAAATTCCGCTGATGAAAGGGAAGGCGATGAGCTTTAAAATTCCTCATTTTTGGAAGACGAAAACTTCAACGGAAGATCATCGTTGGGAAATCGGATTGAAAAATTATCCGACAAAAAGAATTGTTCAAGAAATCAAAAAAGCTGGATTTAAAATAATTAAAAAGAACATTGCGCGCGATGATCCCGCGCACATGTTTTTTATTTTAAAAGATATAAATTGACTAACAAGAGTTATGAAAATTTTAGAAAAAATCAAGAAAATAAAAAGAACCGCCATAATTCCTTGGGAGCCGTTTTTTTTGGAAAAAATCACAAAAATTTTAAATGACAAAAAAAATGTTTTGGATATCGGAGGAAGTTTGAGAATATCGTCTGACAGAGGGAACAGATTAAACTCGGATATGAAATGGGTAGCCGATTTGATAAATAAAAACGGCGTTGATTACAAAATAATGGATGTGGTTCCCGACTACAATCCGGACATTGTCGGAGACATCCACAAAATGCCTTTTCCCGATAATTCTCTTGACGCGGTTGTTTGCATAGCGGTATTGGAACATATTGAAGACCCGATAAAAGCGTGCAAAGAGCTGTACAGAACGCTTAAGCCGGGCGGTTATTGTCTTGTCCAGGCCCCGTTTCTGTATTATTATCATCCGGAAAAAGGATATTATGCCGATTATTGGCGTTTTACTCCCGATACTTTCAGGATGCTTTTTAAAGAATTTTCTTCAATGGAAATGCATAACATCCGCGGAGCGATTTCAGCGTGGCTGTATTTAACCCCGCTCGGGAAGAGAAGTTTTTTTATGGCGATTGGCAATATGTTAGACAAATTTTTTAAAAAAACCGAAAGCAATCAAACAAGCGGTTTCACCGCTTTCCTTGTCAAATAATTTTTTTTAAATTAAATATGAAATTATCATACATTGCCGACATTCGTCTTCCCACGGAAAAAGCGCACGGCGCGCAGATAATGAAGACATGCGAGGCTTTTTCTTTAAACGGCATTGATACGGAGTTGATTGTTCCTTGGAGGTTTAATCATATCAAAGAAAATCCTTTTACTTATTACAACATTCGCGGGAATTTTAAAATCACAAAAATCCCTTCGCTTGATCTGGTGCGGCTTGGCAGGATTGGTTTTTTGGCGCATTCGCTGTCTTTTTCCTTGTCTGTTTTCTTTTATTTATTTTTTAAAAAAACTCATATAATTTATTCAAGAGACGAGCTTCCCGTTTTTTGTTTGTGTTTTTTCAAAAAGCGCGTGTTTTGGGAAGCGCATATAAATAGATATAATTTTTTTATCAAGCGGCTGTTTATAAAATGCGGCGGCATCGTAACAATAACGGAAGGATTGAAAAATTTTTATATAAACAAAGGAGCCAAGCCGAGTAAAATTATTGTCGCTCCAGATGGGATAGACTTGGCCGATTTTTTAAATAAATTTGATAAAGTTTCCGTTCGGAAAGAACTCGGATTGCCGCTTGATAAAAAAATTGCTCTTTATGTCGGGCGATTGGACGGATGGAAAGGAGCCGAGACACTTCTTGCCGCTTCCAGATTATTACCTCAACACATCCAGGTTGTGCTTATTGGAGGCGAACCAAGAGAAGTGTCTCGCCTTAAAAAAGAATATCAACAGGCCATTTTCTTGGGTTTTTTGCCGTATCGGGAACTTGCTAAAAATCAAACTGCGGCGGATGTTTTAATCCTGCCCAATTCAGGCAAGAATGAAGTTTCCGCCAATTTTACTTCACCGCTCAAACTTTTTGCTTATATGGCCTCCGGCTTGCCCATAGTCGCCTCCGACTTGCTTTCCATAAAAGAAATCTTAAATAATGACAATGCCTTCTTTTTTGAAAGTGATAACCCGAAGAGCTTAGCGGAAGCTATAAATATGGTTTTGCGGGACAACGAGTTATCTGATAAAATATCAAAACAAGCATCTTTGGACGTAGAAAAATATACATGGGCAAAACGAGCCGAAAAGATAACAGGCTTTATAAAATCAATTGAATGAAAATAAAAAAACTTTCCATTATTGTTCCAGCGTATAACGAAAAAAATACCATAGAAACAATATTGAGGCGTCTTGAAGAGGTTGAGATTGGCGCGGAAAAAGAAATTATTGTCATTGACGACGGATCAAAAGACGGGACAAGGGAAATGCTTTTAAAGTATGAAACAAAACATAAGATTTTTTATCATGAAAAAAATCAGGGCAAGGGAGCGGCGGTAAGAACTGGTTTAAAAAGCGCGTCCGGGGATTATATTGTCATTCAGGACGCCGATTTGGAATACAGTCCAAGCGATTTTAAAAGGATGCTGGAATACGCCGAATTGAACAACGCCGATGTTGTATATGGTTCAAGAAGATTGGGAAAAGGCAAAAGTCCGACTGCCGGTTGGCAATATTATTTGGGTGGAGTTTTTCTTACTTTTTTGACCAATCTTCTTTACGACGCGAATATTACAGATGGGGCGACTTGTTATAAGATGATTAGCCGCGATGTTTTGAGCAAAATAAATCTCTGTTCCGTCGGTTTTGAGTTTTGCCCGGAATTGACGGCAAAGATCGCCAGACAAGGCATTAAAATATACGAGATTCCCATATCATATAGTCCGCGTTCAAAAAAAGAAGGAAAAAAGATAAAATTTAAAGATGCTATAATTGCGGTAAAAACATTGCTTAAATATAAAATAATGTCATAAAAATATGAAAATCGTGTTAGTTCAGCCACCGTTAACTTTAGAAGAAAGATACGGCATAAAACATCAGAGCGGGGGAGAAACCATACCTTTGGGGCTTTTATATCTGGCGTCTTCCATCAGAGCCAACGGTTATCAAACTATGATAATAGACGCGGAAATATTGGGGTTGAACATCAAAACGGCGGCGGAAAAAATACTTTCTGAAAACCCCGGCATTGTCGGATTTACGGCCGTAACGATTTCCATTGATAACGCCGCGGCGGTGGCGGAAGAAATAAAAAAATCAAGGCCGGAGATCGTTACTGTTGTCGGTGGGCATCATCTTACCACCATTCCGGAAGAAACTCTCAATCGTTTCCATCAATTTGATATTGGTGTTATCGGCGAAGGGGAAAAAACGCTTTCGGACTTGGCGCTGGTTATAAAAGAATACGGTTTTAATAAGGATAAATTAAGAAATGTCAACGGATTGATTTTTAAAGACGAGAAAGATGAAAAATTTATCATCACTCCGCCTCGCGGAAGGATAAGAGACTTGGATACTTTACCCAAACCGGCTTTTGACCTTTTGCCCAACTTGACTGATTATTCTCCGCCGGTTCATACCGTAAAAAAATTCCCCGCCTGCAATTTGGTAACATCGCGCGGATGCCCCGGCCAGTGCGTATTTTGCACCAGAAGCGTGTACGGAAATTCTCTATCGGCGCATTCGGCTGAATATATGATGGATCTGGTAATGGAACTTTACCAAAAATACGGTATCAGGGAAATACAATTCAGGGATGATAATTTTACGGTTTTCAAACCGAGACTTTTCAAGTTTTGCGAGCTTATGAAAGAAAAAAAACTTAATCTGGTGTGGACGGCGTTAGCTCGCGTGGATATGGTGGATCCGGATATGCTGAAAGCGATGAAAGAGGCCGGTTGTTGGCAGGTGTGGTATGGCATAGAATCCGGAAATGAAGAAATATTAAAAATAATAAAGAAAAACACCACCAAGGAGCAAATTAAAAACGCCGTAAATTGGACTAAGCGGGCCGGAATGGGCGTTGGAGCGTTTTTTATTATGGGGCATCCCGGGGAGACAAAAGAAACATTGGAAGAAACCATTGATTTCGCTCTTTCTTTAAAAATAGACGAGTTTCATTGCACCTTGATGACCCCTATGCCAGGCTCGGAAATTTACCGAGACTGGCGCAAGTATGGCACTTTTGACAACGACTGGAAAAAATTAAGCAATTGGAAACCGGTTTTCGTGCCGTTTGGCCTCACAAAAGAAGAATTGGAAAAATACAACCAAAAGTTTTTTAGAAAATTTTATTTCAGGCCGCGCATTGTTTTCGGATACATAAAAAAAATCAGAAGCCCAAAACATCTTGTTGTTTATTTTTCCGGTTTCTTGGCCTTGCTAGAATGGGTTTTTAAAAAACGAAAAGCATGAAATTAGTCGGATTAAATAAAAAATGGATATGGATAATTATTGCCTTTGTTTTGGTACGGATTATTGTTTTCTCGTCTTTTTGGGAAGCCAGCGCCGATAAGGGAGGATGGAATAATTTTTACGCATGGTCCCAGCCAGCTCAAGCGGCGCTTATGCAAAAATTTCACGAGCCATGCGATTGGCGTCCGCCCCTTTATTATACTTTCACTTCAACCGCCCTTTTTTTATTTAAAAGCCAGCTGTCCATTTACTTGTTTCAGCTTCTCCTCGCTTTCGCATCTTTAATTATCGGCTACAAAATAATCCGTTTATTTTTTTCCGAAAAAATCGCTTTTTGGGCGACTTTAATTTGGGCAATAGAGCCATTTTGGGCCTGGCAAAATTTTCAGTTGGCGAGCGAGAATTTGTATATGCCGATTTTTTTGGCGGCTATGTTTTTTTTGTTCAATTTTTTTAAGCAAGGGACAATAAGACATATTGCGTTGGCTTCTTTCTTTTTCGGCTTAGCCGCCCTGACAAGGCCAACGGCCCTTTTAATGCCCGCTTTTATTTCCATTGTTTTAATCGCTTTATTTATTTTAAGAAACAAAATAAAAACAGATGACGCTTTTTTTAAAAAAAGCGTCAAAGAAGTTGTTATTTTGTTGTTAATTTTTAATGTCTTGTTTCTTGTCATTCTTGCTCCTTGGATTATAAGAAATAAAATTATTTATGATCGTTTTTCTTTTGCCAATTTAAGCGCCACCAACGTTTATTATTATAATTTGCCTCCTCTTATAGCGTTTCAAAAAAATATTTCTTACCAGGAAGCGTCTGATATAATCATTGCCAAAGCCGAAAAAGATCTGGGTCCGGCGCATGTGGCGGCCAAAGAGTGGAATTGCGGCTTGTTTACCAATAAAGAACTGAACAAACAGTTTGATTATTACAGCTCGGAGTCAAACAAATACATTTTGCGCAATCTTAAAGACTATCTGCCGTTGCATCTGGTTAAAATGGCGCCATTTTTTGCTGATTCCGGTTATTTTGATATGTATTCCGCTTATACCGGAGAATATTCCAAACCGGACATAACCGCCGCTTTTCTAAAAAGAGACTTTAAAGAAATAAAAAATTTTTTTACCGGCTTGGATTTAAAAAAAACGATTTATATTTTCGGCATCTTTTTTTGGCTTATTGTTTTTGCTTCGCTGGTGGCGGCTGTTTTTTACTCTTTTTTTAAAGACAAATCAAAATTTTTGTTTTTTGCGTTTTCTTTGCTTCTGGCTTTTTACACTTCTTTTTTAACCTCGCCGTTTAATTTCGCCAGATATCGCCTGCCTTTATATCTGTTCTTCTTCGCCGCTTTTGTCTATGTGGTTGAAAAAATTATCACTCTGTGGAAGAATAAGCGGGAATAGCGCGCTTATGAAAATATCAATAATAACTCCCATATACAACGAGGAAGGAAACATAAAACAATTGTTTGATGAAATTGCCATTGCTTTAATTGGCTATGACTATGAGATTATAGGCGTAAACGACGGTTCTTCGGACAATTCCGATAAAATCTTAAATAATTTGGCCAAAACGTCTCCTAATATAAAAGCTATCCATATGGCTGGCAACTTCGGCCAGACGGCCGCCATCTCTTGCGGTATAGAACATTCAACCGGAGACATCATAATTCTTATAGACAGCGATCTTGAAAATGACCCGTCGGATATAATAAAAATTCTGAAAAAAATGGAAGAAGGTTACGGCGTGGTTTCCGGTTGGAGAAAAAACAGATGGGGGAATCAGATGATCACAAGAAAGATTCCGTCTTTTATCGCCAATCGTCTTATTTCAAGAATAGCCGGACTCAAGTTGAACGATTACGGTTGTACCCTTAAAGCTTACAAAAAAGATATCATAGCCGGCGTGCCGCTTTACGGAGAAATGCACCGCTTCATTCCAGCTTACGCGGCTTCGCGCGGGGTTAAGGTTGGAGAGGTTGAAGTAAATTTCAGGCCGCGCAAAAGCGGAAAGAGCAATTACGGAATGTGGCGAATTTTTAAGGTCATCCTTGATTTGATAGTTGTAAAATTTTTGAATAAATACATAGCAAGGCCGATGCATTTTTTTGGAGGAGTCGGTTTTATTATTTTTTTTCTGGGCGTATTGTCCGGAGTTGTTTCTGTGGCGCTTAAAATTTCAGGAATAAGAGATTTCGTATCCACTCCCTTACCCATATTTACGGCTCTTTTGGTTATGGTGGGCGTTCAGCTTATAGCTATGGGCGTGGTGGCGGAAATGATAATGAGAACTTACTTTGAATCCCGCGGCAAAAAACCCTATCAAATAAAAGAAAAAATAAATTTATAATCATTATGTGCGGAATAGCGGGATTTATGGGCGGAGGCAATCGGAGCGATTTGGAAAATATGATTGCCGCGATAAAGCACAGGGGACCCGACAACACGGGCGTTTTTTTTGTTGGCGATGTCGGCCTTGCCCACGCCAGATTGAGCGTAATTGACTTAAGCGAACGAGGCCATCAGCCGATGTTTAACGATGACAAAACCATTGGCATTGTTTTTAACGGCGAAATATATAATTTTAAAGAATTAAGAAATGAACTCATAAAACTAGGGTATAAATTTAAAAGCGACACCGATACAGAAGTAATAATTTACTTGTACGAAGAATTTGGAGAGAGTTGTTTTGAAAGATTGAATGGAATGTTTGCAATAGGACTTTACGATTTCAAGCAGAAAAAACTTATCTTAGCACGCGACAGAATGGGGGAAAAGCCTCTTTATTGGTCGTTTTTTGGTGGAACCTTGATGTTTGCCTCGGAATTAAGAGCGATTATGGAGCATCGTATTTTCAAAAAAGAATTAAACTTGGATGCGTTAAACAAATACTTAACATATGAGTATGTGCCCACCCCTCACTCAATCTTTAAAAATGTTTATAAATTGGAGCCGGCCAGTTATCTCGTGTATCAAAACAAAGAAATTAAAAAAATAAAGTTTTGGGAAATTGAATTTAATAATTCTGATATTTCTTTTGATGAAGCCATCACGCAATTGGATAAAAAAATAAATGAAAGCGTTAAATTAAGGATGGTTTCGGATGTTCCTTTTGGTGTTTTCTTGAGCGGAGGACTGGACAGCTCCACTATCGCTTATTACGCGCAAAAAAATTCTTCCAGAAAAATAAAAACATTTTCAGTTAATTTTGAAGAAAAAAGTTTTGACGAGTCAAAATACGCCAAAAAAGTTTCCGATATTCTGGGCACCGAACATTATGATCAATTACTTACGGCGAAAAACTTAATAGAGACTTTGTCCACGATAGATTTGATTGACGAACCGATTGGCGACGCATCAATAATCCCGACTTATTTATTGTCAAAGCACGCCAGAAATTATGTAACCGTGGCTCTTGGAGGAGACGGCGGAGACGAACTTTTTGCCGGATACCCGACATTTCAAGCGGATGTATTGGCAGGTATTTACGAGAAGATTCCAACTTTGATAAAAAAAATTTTTTTAGAAAAAATAATTCATAAAATTCCCGAAACGGACAATAATTTCAACCTTGGGTTTAGGTTGAAAACTTTTGTAAAAGGTTTGGGTGGCGATAAAAATTACCGGCATCACAGATGGCTTGGCAGTTTTACGGCGGAAGAAAAGGAAAAATTGTTTAAAAGAGAAATATGGAATGAGATTGATGCCAAAAAAGATTTTGAAGAAATTGATTATTACCTAAAAAACATAAAGGCAGAAGATCACAGGAATAAAACATTAGGTCTTTATATGAGGACATATTTGATGGACGAGGTGCTGGTTAAAGTAGATAGGGCAAGTATGAAAAATTCTCTGGAGATCAGGTCGCCGTTTCTTGATCCTAATTTGGTGGAACTCGCTAATTCACTGCCTTTTTCGTTTAAACTCAAAGGATTTACGACAAAGTATATATTAAAAAAGTTGATGGAGGATAAGTTGCCCGGAAGTATTGTCTACCGGAAGAAAAAAGGGTTTGGCATTCCTCTTTCGCGCTGGTTAAGAAACGAACTTAAAGAATTTTGCGACGGGTTGCTTTCTGAAGAGAAAATAAAAAATCAAGGATTGTTTAATTATGATTATATAGCGAGACTGAAACAGGAGCATTTTGACGAAAACAAAAACAACCGCAAAAAACTTTGGACATTGATGGCTTTTATGATATGGTATGAAAAGTATATGAAGTAAAAACAATATTTTTCACGGGCTTGACAAACTTATTCAAAATTGCTATACTACAAGAAATAAAGAAAAAGTAAATTCGTTAGGTATTCTTTTATATTTTGGCCTTTTAAATTTTAATAAGGAAAGGAGCTTGAGATGCAAACATATACTCACGCTTTGGCGGGAACGGCCGCGGGGATTAGTTTTTTTCCTGATAATCATTTTGCCCAAGCGGCTTGCGTGGTTGGTTCCATCGCACCCGATGTTATTAGCGCTTTGCAGTTATTCACAGACAAACTGCAAAGGAGAAAGGCTTTCTCCGAAGAAACAAAAAGGAGGATATTTTTAAGGAGCATAAGCCATTCTTTTTGGTTGTTACTTGCGGTTGTCATCGCAGGAGTATTGACTGGCAATGATATCGTAATCGCTTTTTGCGCGGGAGCGGGTTCACATTTGGTGATTGATATGCTTACCCATAAAGGGGAAGAATATCAACCAACGGATCAAAAGTTTTTTTGGCCATTGAATGCAAATCTGCCTGGTGTTTGGGAATATCGGTATGGTCATGGTCAAGGAATTTTTCGACCGAAACCATTTGAATTGGTTGTTTGTTTATTGTTTATTTTTTATATAGGTTATTGTGTTTACTCACACCTTGCTGTTTATTTAGCAAGGTGTGTTTTTTATTTGACGCGCAAATATTGTGAAATAAAAATAAGCGGTTGATTAGCAGTTTTGTTTTGGTAGAATAAGCAATATGCAAAGTACTCACTATGATGGATGCGGCACGGGGCTACTTCTTAAGGAACTTGAAGCGCTTGGAGTTTGTTACGGCATTGTTCGCCGCTTGATAGAGGAGCATTTGTCGGGTAAAATGGATAACAAGAAAATACTCTGGAATTTGATAGTTTTTCAAAACTGGCACTCTAGGTTTTGTATGGGTAATGAGACTTAAGTGTTATGACTTAGCGCCATATAAACAAAAACACGCATTTATCTGTGCAACAACAGTTAGACGATTACAGAAAGCAAAAAATAAAAATGAAAGATATAAATTGCAAAAAACTTCATCTTGGATGCGGAGAAATAAAAAAGGAAGGTTATGTTAATGTGGACTGGAAAGACAGTACAAATCCTGATGTTGTATATGATCTTAATAAATTGCCATACTCATTTGGAAGCAACACCTTTGAAGTAATAGAGGCCATACATGTACTTGAGCATTTGGATAAACCCTTTGAAGTAATGCGAGAATTGCATCGTATATTAAAACCAGAAGGAAAATTATTGATAAAAGTGCCGCATTTTAGTCGCGGTTTTAGTCATGCAGAGCATACTCATGGCTTTGATGTAACTTTTCCTTTGTATTTTAACAGTGGTTTTAATAAATCTAGTTTTATCGGTTTTGAATTTAAAAACAAAGTAATGAGATTGCGATGGATGGCTTTTTTCCATCTAATGCCCCACTTAGGGTATGGGAAAAGCACAATTTTTATATTTCGTATTATAAATAAAATTATTTCTTTCTTCGCAAATTTATCGCCTGGATTTTGCAGTCGCATATGGTGTTTTTGGGTAGGCGGTTTTGAAGAAATTGAATTTAATTTTGTATGCAAAAAATAAATGAACATATTTGATAAAATAAAAAGAAACTGGCTGATTCTTTTTATCGCTTTGGCGATTGGCATTTCCGTCGGTTTTCCGGAACTTTATTTTATATATGATACAGGTGATAAATACCAAGGAATTCCTCTTATGGGCACGGACGCGGAAGAGCATTATTTGGCATCTATGCGAGAAGCTTACGACGGAAGGTATGTTTTAAGTAATACTTATTCAATCCCCAAAAATATCCCACTGATTTATCCTCAAGGGGGAGAGGCGACAACCGGCTTTATCAGCAGGGTTAGCGGTCTTGGCGTAGTCCGTTTCAATATGCTGATGAAGTTTTTGTCGCCATTACTGTTATTTTTATTGTTGTACAAATTAGTTCTTTTAATAGACGGCAGAAAGTCCGTAGCGTTGCTTTCGGCCTCTTTTATTATTTTAGCCAGCAATTTGGCCGCGCGGCCAAATGAAATCCTGAATTTTTTCACTCCGGGAAGCGGGTATCATCCCGGTTTTAACAATTATTTTCGTCCCATTAATCCGGAAATATCCTCAATGATGTTTTTCGGTTATTTGGTTTTGTTTTACAAATTTATAAAAAACCCGAAAATTTTATTTGCCGTTTTTATGGGGGTTATTCTGGGCGCTTCTTTTTATTTTTATCTTTTTACCTGGACTTTTTTGTTGGTTTTAACCGGCTTATTTCTTGTTTTTTCCGTAGTTGTCAAGAAATATGAACTGGCCAAAAAAATATCATTGGCTTTGGCGACAGCCTTGTTTCTATCGTTGCCTTATTGGCTGGAAGTCAAGAGGGCGGTTTCTTTTTCCGATTATCAAGATGCGGCTTTGCGGTTTGGCCTGGAGCCGGGAAGAAATTTTTTCTTTTCCGGCTCGCTTGCTTTGATTTCGGCAATAATGATTTTTTTGTTTATAAACTACTTTCGGGGAACAAAAAAAGAAGCGTCAATTTTTGGAGCTATTTTCGCGCTTTCGGCGCTTATTGTTTATAACCAGCAAATTATTACCGGCAAATCAATACAATCGCCCCACTACCATTTTATGTCTACCGTCTCGATGATAATAGTATTTGCGGTAATTCTTGCCTGGACTTGCTTTCAAAAAATCAGTATTTTCAAAAATAATTTTTTGCGGGCGTTAGCCGTTTTTTTTGTTATCGCAATGCTTTTTGTAAATAATTTCAATTGGCAGATGCTTTCTTATAGGCACACCAAAGAAACGGCAATCAAAAGGCAGGATTACAAACCGGTTATAAATTGGCTTAAACAAAATACGGCCGAAGACGACATTATTTTTTCAAGCGCTCCGCTTTCCACGCTGATTCCTGTTTTTACTCCGCTTAATATTTATCCTTCAGGGTTCGCGCAATATTATTTATTGCCAAAAAATGTTTTCAAGCGGGAAACTTTTCTTGAAATTAGGTTTGCCGGAGCAACTTCGGAGAAAGCCAATGAAAGGTTTTTGGGCGACTTAAGAAACAAGCTTTCTTACGGAATATACGGAATAAGATACAGAAAAAATATGCCCGATTTTGAAGCGGAAAAATTGGCGGAAGAATACGCGGCCTTTTATGAAAAAAACCTAAAAGAAACGCTGGGCGAGGATTATTACCAACCAGATTATTTTATATTTGACCAAAAGTTTAAAGAGTTGGCTTTGTCTGAAAGAGATATTAAAGATGTTATGGAACAAGTTGCCGACATTGACGGCAGGTTTTTGGTGTATAAGATGAAATAATTCAATGTCCGCCAAAAACGTCATAAAAAAAATACCGGTCTTAAGATTGCTAGCCAAACTTTTTTATGATTGGAGGCAAGAGTCTTCTTTGGACAAAAGAATAAAAAAATTCATAAACCGGAAACATTTGCCTTTTACGGAAAAAGCGCCGGACAAATACGCCGTTGGATATGAACCGACCATAAGGTGCAACTTAAAATGCAAAATGTGTTATCAGGGTCAGACAAGGGCATTGAGAAGGAGCGAGCTTGATAAAGACCAAGTTTTAAGCATTTTTGAAAAACTGAAGGCTAAAACAAAAGAGATTAAACTTGTAGGGGGAGAACCGCTGGTCAGAGACGATATTTTTGACCTGGTTCGTTTTTGGGACAAGGAGGGCAGGAGGATAATCTTGCAGACCAACCTCACCCTGCTTGACGAGAAAAAATCAAGCAATCTTAAAGAGCTTAAAAAAATTTCTGATATTTTAACTTCTCTTGACGGTCCGAAAGAAATGCACGATATGGTTCGCGGCGTGCCGGGAACATTTAACCGGCTTAAAAAATCAATAGAGATTATCAAAAAAGAAAGGCCGGATATCCCCATAACCGTTTTCGCCACATTGCTTATTGACGATAATTTGGACAGTTTTTTCAGGCTTATAGACACTTGCAAGGAATTGGGCATAGGAACAATAAATATTCTTTTTGAACAAGTTTACGCCAAAGAAGAAATCAGCGCGGCCAGAAATATATTTAAGGAATTTTTTGGCTGGAAGGAAGATGAATACAGGTTGAACACTCAAGAAAGAAATCCTGTTTTTAAAAATCGGATCAGCCCCGAAGAACTTAAGAACAAATTAAGAAAAATAAGGTTTTACGGATTGAAGAAAAATTGTTTCGTTAATTTTGTCCCGTTCAATTATTACAACAATCTTGATAAATACTTAGGCATAAAAAAAACAAGGGCGTTCTGCCATAAACTGCTCGCGCCGGAACTTAGAATAAATCAAACGGGAGACGTAATATGGTGCGATGTGATAGAAAAATCTTTCGGCAATTTGCTGGATAAAACACCGGATGAAATATGGCTATCTCCGGAATACCAGAAATTCAGGCAATATCTTTTTGAGAAAGGCCTGCCGATATGTTATCGGTGTTGCAAAGCCCATTACGTAAAATAAAAACAGACAGCCCAAATGGCCGAAAATAGCTTTCTAAAAGGGCAAATATCTGATAAAATTTTAAAATAATGAATATTATTGATGCCAGGTATAAATTGGCTTATTATCGCAATTATATCAGCTCGGTTTTAAGAGACGCGAGATCTTTTTTAGGTAAAACGCCGAGAGCGGAAGACTATAAAAATATTTTTATAAGAAAAATGTTTTTTGACGTGGTGAACAAGTGCAATGCGAAATGCGTTTTCTGCGTTTACAGAAAAATAGAAAGTAGCCCGGATTATAAACAAGGGGTTATGAGCATTGATGTTTTTAAAAAAGCCGTTGATCAATTTATAGACATGGGCGGCAGTGACATAGGCTTAACCCCCATCGTAGGCGACCCTTTGCTTGACCCTGGCTTGATGGAAAAAATAGAATATGCGGCGGGAACAGGGAAGATAAAAAAGATTTACTTTTATTCCAACGGGATATTGCTGTATAAAGATGATATTTATAAAAAACTGATAGACTCTGGAATAAACGACATAGAAATAAGCACTCAAGGCTGCGACAGGGAATTTTTTGAAAAAGTTTATGGTGTTCCGTTGTATGATCAATTTATATCGGGATTAAATTCTTTGCTTGATTACAATAGGCAAAAAGGAGAGCCGGTATCAATCTTAATAAATTTCAGACCGGCTCAAAATCCAAGCGCCGTATTAAATTCTCCGGATTTCATCAGCAAGATAAAACCTTTTCTGTCAAAAAAAGTCGGCTATAGCTTTATGGTTGATTATGATAATTGGGGAGACAGCGTAAGCAGAAAAGATTTAATCGGAGTTATGAAGCCCAAAAGAAAACCTCTAGTGAAAAAAGTCCCGTGCTCAAGGATTTTTGACGCCATAGTTTTATTTGACGGAAGCGTTAGATTATGCGCCGCCAGAATAAACAAAACCCAATTTGACGATATGGTGATTGGAAATATAAACGAAAATAATCTTAAAGATATTTTTTTCTCTGAAAAAACAGACGAAATAAGAAGAAAATTTATTGAAGGCAGGCATTCAAACGCTTGTTTGGGGTGCAGTCTTTATGTTCCGGCTGTAAGAAAAAGGCTGGTGAGCGCGAATGAGCGGGGAAGAAATTAAATTTTTAAATAAAATGCCTCTTAAAATAAAATACCTCTTGATTTTTTTCATTTGCGTCGCCAGGTTTATTATTTTCGGCAAAGCGAATAAAAAAATAAAAAGTCCTAAAAAAATTGCCATAATGCAAACCGCTAAACTTGGCGATATGGTCTGTACCACGCCGATGTTCAGAGCCGTAAAGGAAAAATATCCGGAGTCTAGGCTGTTCGTAATCGGAAACAAAATAAACAAAGAAGTTCTTGAAGGCAATCCGGATGTTGATGAGTATATTGTCTGGAAAAATAATTTTTGGGGTCTATTAAAAAATATAAAAAAAGAAAAAATAGACTTTGCCTGCGACACCAATCCGAGTTTTTTGGGTTTGGCGACGCTCTATTTGGCCGGAGTGCCTTTGATAGCGTCTCCCGTCATAAAAAACGGTTTTAGTCCGGTTGAGACCAGATTATATAAAATGCTTAGAAAATTTGTGGTTGCCGTTCCTCATCATATGGGCAATTACGCGCCAAGAGAATATTTGAGATTGCTTGAACCGGTCGGGATATTTTCTGATAATATCAAAAAATATTTATACTTTACAAAACAAGCGGACGAAGCGATTAAAAAATTTTTCATTTCAAACGAGATTGATATTTCAAAAGATTTCGTGGTGGGCATTTTACCGTCAGTGGGCAATAAAATAAAGGAATGGGAGACAGAAAAATTCGCTCAATTGGCGGGTTATATCTATTCTCATTATAATGCTAAAATAGTGATAATGGGCGGTAAAGATGACGTGGCAAAGTCAAAAGAAATGATAAAAACGTTAAATCGCGATACTAAATTTACGGACACGACCGGACTTTTTAATTTGGATAATCTAAAAGCTTTAATATCCAAACTGTCTTTGTTTATAAGTGTGGATACAGGACCGGTATACATAGCGGAAGCATTTGGCGTTCCAACAATTGACATCATCGGGCCAATGGACGAAAGAGAACAGCCGCCGGTCGGAGAAAAAAATAAAGTAGTAATGATGGAAAGCAGAAAACAATCGGTTTTGCATATAATGAACGCCATTGAATACGATTATAAAGAGGCAAGGAGACAGATTGAGGAAATAACGGTTAAGATGGTTGTTAATAAATTAAATGAACTTGCTCCAGTCATCGGGTTGAGGATTTGCAAAGATACAGCTTGATAAAATTTATGAAACAAGATTACTACAATGAGAATACTTTATTTTTCCGATGAGTTTCCGCCAACGGTCACCGGCGGAGCTACCGTTGTGGCTTATGATATTGCCAATGCCGTTTTTAAAAAAGGGCATAAAGTTTTTGCAATTACCGCCAATCAAGATCGTTCTCGCGCCGGAGAGAGCTATATTGGCGGGATTAAAATTTTTACTCTCTTTTCAAAATCCCCGGTTTTTCTAAGACATTATTTGAGTGTTTGGAATCCGTTTTTGGCCGGTAAAATTAAGAAAATACTGAAAGAAGTTAAACCGGATATAGTCCATGCTCACAACATACATACCCATATCTCCTACGGCGCTTTGAAAATTGCGAAAAAAAGCGGGGCCAAAGTTTTTTTAACGGTTCACGATACTATGCTGGTATCTTGCGACAAAGTCTATTTTCCTTGCGGGGAGAAAAATTTTAGAGTAACGGCTTGGATGAATATGAAAACTGCCGGAAAAAGATACAACCCTTTTAGAAATATGGCCATAAAATATTATTTGCGTTATGTTGATAAAGTTTTTGCCATAAGCGCTTCTCTTAAAAATCTTTTGGCGCAAAACGGCATTAAGTCGGAAGTGTTGCATAACGGTATAGATGCCGGCGCGTGGACGAAACCGCTTGAAAGCGATATTCAAAACTTCAAAAAAAAGTTTGGGATAACCGACAAAAGAGTGGTTTTTTTTGGGGGAAGATTAAGTGGAGCCAAAGGAGGCCTGCAAATAATCAAGACCTTTTCGCATGTCATAAAATTATTGCCGAACAAAGACGCGGTTTTGGTTATTGCCGGAAGAGAAACACACGGCAAACATAAAATGGAAGAGTTTATTAAAAATTTCGGCGTAAGCGATTATGTTGTTTTTACCGGTTGGCTTGGCAGAGAAGAAATGAAAACTGCCTTTTTTGTTTCTGATGTTTGCGTAACGCCTTCCATTTATTTTGATCCTTTTAATTTGTTTAATATTGAAGCTATGGCGGCCAGCAAGCCGGTAGTCGGCACTTGTTTCGGCGGAACGCCGGAAATAGTCATTGACGGCCAAACTGGCTATATAGTCAATCCATTGGATAATGAAGATATGGGGAGAAAAATTTGCGAGCTTGTTTCAGACGCCGAAAAGTCGGCTGTTTTCGGAAAAAATGGCAGAAAGAGAGTGGAGGAATTTTTTTCTTTGGAAAAACAAGCCCAAAAACTTATTGGCTGGTATGAGAAAAAATGAAAATAGTTTTAATAGAATCAAGAGGCACATCAAAGTTTCTCCACAATGGATTAGCTTATTTATCGGGCGTTTTAAAGCAAAATGACAGGCATGCGCTTAAGATATTTGACCTTAATTTTTTGGATTGGTCCGAAGATAAGATGATTGAGGCCATTGAAGAAGAAAAACCGGATTTAATCGGTTTTTCCGTAAAATCTTTTAGTGTTAATAATGTTTTGAATTTGGCAAGAAAAATTAAAGAAAAAACCGCCGCTAAAATGATAGCTGGCGGTCCGCATATTACGCTTTGCGCCAAGGAATTTTTTGCCATAGAGAACAATGATATTTTTGATTTTGGCTTTCAAGGAGAGGGCGACATAAGCTTTCCGATTTTTTGCGATAACCTTGTTAATAAAGAAAAATACAAAGAAATTGCCGGGCTTGTTTATAAAGACGATAAGGGCGTCTGGCAATTTAATAAAAGCGAGTTTGTGAGCGACTTAAACAATATAGCGCGCCCGGACTTTAAAAATTTTGCCGGAGGAGAGATTGAATTTGAGAAACAGGAAGGTTACCCGCTTCTGACCAGCCGAGGGTGTCCTTATTCTTGCATTTATTGTTCCGTGTCCAAAATAAGCGGCAGAAAATGGCGCGCCAGAAACGTGGAAAATATTTTAAGCGAACTGGAAGAAGCGATAAAAGTTTATAACATAAAAAGTTTTAAAATAATAGACGATAACTTTACTCTTGATATGGAAAGAGCCAAAGAATTTTGTCGCAAACTTATAGGCAAAAATCTTAATCTCAAATGGAATTGCCCGAACGGCATAAGAGCCGACAAAATAGACGATGAGTTGGCTGATTTGATGAGACGGGCTGGATGCGGGAGAGTGTCGCTGGGCATAGAAAGTGGCGATGAAAAAGTTTTTAATTTTATAAACAAAGGAGAAAAGCTGGAGGCGGTGGAAAAAGCGGTCAAGGTTCTTAAAAAAGCGGGAATAAAAGTGGATGGGTTCTTTATTATCGGACTTCCTTTTGAGACTGTTAAATCTGCCCAAAAAAGCGCCCGATTAGCCGAAAAGCTAGGATTAAACAGCGTTAAGTGGAATATGCTTGTGCCTTATCCTCAAACAGTCCTGTGGGATTGGGTGATGAAAAATGGCAAGACACTTAAAAGTTTTACCCAAGGCCAGCATTTCTCGCGCGAAAAGAGCATAGAACCGACTTTTGAAACGGCGGATTACAAAGCGAAAGACAGAGTAAGGGCTTATAAAATCGCCAATCTTTCCACCGGCGCGTATCAGTATGTTTTCAAAAGACCAAAAAACAAATGGTTGTTTTATTTAAAGTTTTCTTTTTATCTGTTAAGATACAATCCTGTTTTATTTTTCAAAAAGCTTTTTAAAAAAGCTAAAATAATAAAGTAATTTTATGGCATCTATAACAAGAAAAATAGGCGAGGGAACGGCTTACTCTTTTTTTCAAAATTTTTTAGTTATTATAGTTGGGGCGGTAAGCGCTATTTTAGTAATAAGAGAGATGGGCGCTTATCAATACGGCTTGGTGGTGCTGGCAATGTCCATAGCCAGCGCCATGAATGTTTTTCTTGATTTTGGCATGGGAGGGGTGGTTATTTCCGATATCGCCGCCAGCAGGGGAGGCGGTAACACCGCTAAGGCGAAAAAACTTTTAAAAGAGTATCTTATCTTTCAAATTGTAACCGGCGTTATTCTTTTTGCCGTCGTTTTTATTCTCTCTTTTTTCGCCAACGCAAAGTATGGAGCAGAGATATCCGGCCTGGTTAAGATAGCCAGTTTTCTGGTAATTATAAATGCCGCTAAAAATGTTTTTATGGTGGCCGCGCAGTCTTTTATGAAGTTTAGTCTTTTAGCCGCGCTTTTTATTTCCGAAAGCGCCGCCCGGCTGGTGTTTATTTTATTGTTTGTCCTTATGGCTGGCGGGGGTATGGTAACGGTCATGATGTCTTATCTCGTTTCTTCTTTGTTTGCCGTTTTGCTCGTGTCTCCTTTTGTAATCATGGTGGTTAAAAAAGTAAAGACAACGGGGGAACCGGGCAAGAAAAATCTTATCGGGCTTTTTAAAGAACATGGCAAGTTCCAGATTGGTTTGCGGTTTTTCCAAAACTTGCTTGATCCGTTAAGGGTGTGGATAATAAGATATTTTGTCGGGGCGGAAGGGGTGGCTGTTTTTCAAGTCGGCTTAAAATTTTTCAACTATCTTACCCAACTTATTTTTGCCGCTTCAACGCCACTATTGTCTATAATGTCGGAAGAGCTTGCCAAAGGCAAAGAAAAAGCGGCTCAAGTAGCCAATATGATGGCCAAATATCTTACTTGGGTTTCTTTGCTTGCAATGGTCATAGCTTGGCTGTTTACGCCGAATGTTTTGGAATTATTCTTTGGCGACAAATATCTCGCCTCTGCGTCCGTTATAAGGTGGCTTTTGGTTGGTTATTTTGTAGGCGGATTAAATACTGTGATGAAACCGATTTTCTTCGCTCTTCGAGCGCAGAAAGCGCTTCTTCTGTCCGACACTTTTGCTTTTCTTGTATCGTATCCACTAGCCGCTTATCTTACCTATAAATATGGAGTAATCGGTTTTGCCGCGCCGATATGGGTATACTTGTCTTTTGCCGCCAGATATTTTTATCTCAAAAAGAAAGAGCCTCTTTTTGCCGTTAGCTTTAAGGATTTATTTATTTGGAACAAAGAAGACGGTTATTTAGTCAGAAGAATTTACAGCAGCTTTTTGACTAATATAAAAAAATAAAAATTCTTCATAATTTATTTACACTAAATCGTAATACCGGTTTCTCATCAGTTTAATTTTAATAATCAAACTGGGCAACAAAAATTTTAACAGAAAATAAAAAAACATCAGATTGAATTTTCTTTTTTTCCAATGGCGATAAATCATCCAACGAGATAATCCTCTTTCCGCATCAACCAAACTCAATTTGGATAAAATTAATTTTTGAGAAATTGCCACGGCTTCCTGATGAGTCGCGCCTGTCAAATATTCATTATAATAAGGCGAACCAACAAAAAAATTCATCTTACTGGGCATATTATCTTCCTCGCTATGTTTTATCAGAAAATCTATAGATTTTTTAAAATCCTCATCTGTTTCTTGAGGGAAACCGTACATCATATTAGTGTGCGGGAAAATACCAACTTTTCTTGTTAATTCAATTATATCCCCCGCTTTAATTAAATTTATTTTTTTATTGGCTAAATCAACGATGCGTTGACTGCCACTCTCAATACCATAAGAAATATAACGGCACCCGGCTTGATGCATTACTCTCAACAATTCTTCGTCAATAAAATCAATTCGGCTTTGACAGCCCCATTTGAAACTATAACGAGAGTCAATAATCCTCTGACATAAATCAATAACTCGGTTGCGATTAAAGGTAAAAATTTCGTCAAAAAAGAATATTGTTTCAATATTAAAATCTTTTACCAATGTTTTAATTTCATTCATAACTTGGTTCAGATCTCGCATACGCACCGAATCGCCAATCATCCCTTTATAACAAAATTTGCAATGAAATGGACATCCGCGCGAGCTAATAATTATACTAAAATTGCCTCCCGGAAAATCCCATAGGCCCGTATACAATTTCATTGGCAATAAATGATAAGCCGGAACAGGCAAGAGAGTTAAATCCATTAAATGTTTCACCTTGCCGTAAACCAAATTATCTTTATCGTCAAAATAACTAACTCCCTCCTTGAAAGTTTTTCCCTGGTTCAAAATATCAAGAGCAACTTCGGCTGATAACAGCGGGTTATCGCCCTTTACGGCAAAATCTATCTTTAATTGATACATCAATTCTTTTTCAAAAAGATTAATTTGTGGGCCAAAAGACAAAATTTTTGCGTTTGTCACCTTCTTAATTCCCACTACCACATCTTTCAGGGTTTGCCAATTAGGATTGGGACATTGATAAAAATCAACAGGATCAGTAGCAAACACTACTAAATCCGGCTGAAAACGCTTAACTTCTTCAATTACATCATCAACAGTTAAATCTAGAGCTCGCGCGTCAACTATTTTGCACCTTACATTTTCTTTTTCCAAAATAGCCGCAATGTACGCCAAATCAAGCGGCTGCCATTTCCGAGATGGCACCTTTAATCCTTTAACCCTGACCAACGGCCGATTTATTAGAATTACTTTTTTGTCCATTTTTTTCTTATTTATGATGCGTATTATATACTAAAAGGAGGTTTGTTAAAAGAATCTTTTTCTGTTAAAATTTAATATATCATTTAAATTAAACCAATGAACATGACCAAAAGCAAGATTTTGAAGGTATTTTTTTTATTTTTTGCCGTTTTATTCGCGGCGGGCGTTTGGTATTCTCCTTTTTTGTTTAAAGGTTATTATCCCGACGCAGTCAACGACCAACTGGTTTTGGCCAAAAATCTTCAGAAAACTGGCAAATATTCAATGTATAACGACAAGGGTGTTTTGCTTTCCTCGGACGAAGTGGCTTTAAGCGGCGAAATGTCAACCATAGGCAACAGGCTTACCGCTGGTCTATATTCAAAAATTTTAAGTTATATGGGGCAGTTGGACATAAACGATTTTATGGTTGTCTCGGTAATAATAAATTCATTGACCCTTTTAGTTTTGGTTTTTCTTGTTTATTATTTTTTTGGAACAAAAATTGCCCTTATCTTTTCTTTTATATATACGCTTTTGCCCGCTAACTGGCGCAATGTTTACGCGCTAGGCAATTATGAGTTTGCTCTTTTATTTTTGTCTTTATTTTTTTTGTTTTTTCTTCTTGGAAAAGATAAAAGATATGGTTATGTCCATTTTATTTTTTCGGGGTTATTTTTGTCCTTTGCCGTTTTGGCCAAAGAAGCATTTTTAATAACTTTGCCCGTTATTTTTATCTATATCGCCTTCAAAAAGAAATACAAAATGCTTATTTTTACTTTCGCGCCGGTTATTATTGTAATGTCCATTTTCTATCTCCCGAATTTTTTTAGGGGCGACAATATTTATAAGGGACTTATTTTAAAAGGACATTCAGAACAAAAAGAAGAAAAATTTGATTTTAGTTTAGCCGGCCATCTTTATCCTGATTATTACACCTTCCGTTTTGACAGAGAGAATTTTTTGGAACAATACAAAAATGTCAAAAAAGGCGATGAGGGTTTTATAAAATCGCTGATGGTAAAAAAAGCCGCTGATAATGTGGGGGCGGACAGTCTTGATTTGAGCGAGCGCTTTGTGGTAAGTTCTTATTTGTTTGTCGTTCATGTCGCAAGGTTTTTTTCACTTGAGGATATTGGGGGAGTATTTATTTTTCTGCTTGGTTTGCTTGGTTTTGTTTACCTCAAGCGCCATGATTTGTTTTTGCGCAATCTGCTTGCGTGGTGGATTGGAGGTTCCATTATTCTCTTTTCTTACGCGGCGCTTGTCGGCAGAAATCATCTTATGGACTTCGGGTTTGCCATAGGACTTTTTGTTTCTATGGGCATTGTTTATCTGCTGGAAATATTTTCCAGGCATTTCAACTGGGGAGAAAAAAATAAATTATGGATGAGTGTTTTTGCGGTGTTGATTTTTGGGTACGGTCTTTTAACGATAGACCATGTGGTGTGGGGCAGAGCTTATGACAGCGATATTTTGAGAATACATACTTATGCCGATATAACTAAACAAAAAAACATTAAAGAAGGGGAGGTGATAGCCACAAGTATAAGGTCTGACGAGAGCATTACCTTTAATTTATTAACAGATAAATCGCTTATAATATTCAGGCCGGAAACGATGGAAAAAATTATAAGCCGGGGCAAGACAGAAGAAGTTTTTGATTATTTCGGCATTAAGCATATTTTGGGTTATTCGGATGATTTATCTGAAAAGATAGCCAAAAATTCCGGCGCAAGCATTATCGCCACAAGCAATATAAAAATAATCAGGCCGGAAACTTCTTCGGGCAAGTCGTTTCTGATGAATTTGGTGAAGTAAGGGGTTTTTTAATCCAGCAATAAAAATTAATCGCAAAAAGGGCCAGATAATTTACCAAGATTAGAAGAGAAAAAACAACTACGGCTTCTTTGGTGATGCCAAGCGGAGTTAGAAGGAAAATAAAAACCGCCTCTCGCGTGCCTATTCCCGCCACTGTAATCGGCGCAAAGCCCGCCAAGATGGAGATAGCGGACGCAAACGACAGATAAAAAAAACTAATATGCTGATGCAAGTTGATGCTTATGGCGATAAGATATGTAAGCAAAAAGTAAAGAAACCACACGGCAATGCTTAAAAAGAAGACAAAAAGCGTATCTTTTAGCTGGAATTGTTTAAGGTCTTTTATTATTTCAAAAATAAAATTATAAAAAATTTCTTTTTTAAACAAATAAAATAAAATAACAAAAATAGACAAAACAAGTCCCAGTATCGCCGCAAATTTTATCAAAGAGTAGTAATTAAAATTAAAATTAGGAAAATCATGGAGCGTAAAAAGGGCAATCGCGCTAAAAATAATAACAAACAATAAATCAAAAACTCGTTCCAAAAAACTGCCCAAAAATGCCCTTCCGAAAGAGTGGCGGTCTTTTGTAAGATGCGCTATTTTGCTAAAATCTCCTATCTTGCCCGGGGTAATAAGTCCCAAAAGGGAACTGGAACCATAGATTAAAAAAGCGTCTTTCAGGGAGTAAAAGATTCTTTGATTGTCCATTATTTTTTTCCAGCGATATGTTTTTAAAAGAACAACTGGTAGCCATAAAAAAGCCGCCAGCGCGTAGGGGAAATAATTAATCGTAAAAATAACTTCTTTTAATTTTATAAAATCTATATCTTTAACAATCCAAACAAAAACAATCAGCCCAAGAAACAAGTAAAATTTCTTTAAAAGTTTTTTCATTTTTTTGGTTTATTTTTCTGCCATTTGAAAAATATGTCGGGATAGGTTTTCCATATATCGCAATCTTTGCAAACGGGTATTTTGTGGTACTCGCCCATTAGATGACGCTCTCTGTATTTTTTTATTTTATCGCTTTGCCACAATTCGGAAATGGTTGTTTCTTTTACATTGCCTATCGTGGCCGTTCGTTCCGAATCGTCGCAGCAGATGGAAACTTCGCCGTCCCACGCAATTCCGGGAGAAAACCAAAGATGGTAGCACGGATATCTTTGAACAAGCGATGGTTTTGTCGATTTGTTGTCAATTTTTCCGCCATAATTGTGCAGTTCCCTTACATCTATGATAACGGGGTATTCTTTCCATTTTTCGCGGAAAATATCTATGTCTTTGCTTTTTTTATCCGGCACAACCATACGCAAGTATATTTTAGAACTATTGTTTTTATGTTTTTTCTTTATTTCAATTAAATTTTTTACATTCTCCTCAACTTTTTCAAGGCTATTCACGCCGGTTATTTCTTCGTATTTTCTCTTGTCGGAGCTGTGTATGCTTATCACTATCTTGTCCACATTATTCGCGATTATCTCTTCAGCTTTCCCTTTGTCTAAAAGAACTCCGTTTGTCGTTAAAAGTATGGTGTTTTTTTTATTTTTAAACTTTATATATTTTATCATCTCAATGATATTGGGAGACAGCAACGGGTCGCCGAACAAATGCAGGCAAAAATTTCTTGGGCCGTATTTTGCCGCTTCGTCCAAAATTTTTTTAAACAGACCAAAATCCATTGAACCTATTTTCATGGGGACTTTATTCCTCGCGCACATTTTGCATTTTAAATTGCAGGCGCTTGTTGTTTCCAAAAACAAGTGATGGGGGAATTTATAATCTATCATTTTTTGGGCTATAATTTTATAGGGAATGGACAATATCGCTGATTTTTTGATCAAATCTGAAAATTTATCCACATATATTTTTGAAAGGAAAAATGACACCGCCCTGTTTTTCATAATTTTTGTTTTTTGGTTTTATTCGGCCTCCTAAGAATTATGAAAAATATTCTTAATCCTTCATACAAAGTCTTAAAACCTCCTTGGGACCATACGCTTTTTAATTTGTGCCAAATGTATTTCGGTCTCAAGTAAAATTCACGGAAAGCTCTTTTTTGCCAGTATACCAGTTCTTCTTTGGAAACATTATCTTGCACCAGTATTGGCTCGGTATTCGTTAGTGGAGCAAACTCTTCCCATTTTGTATCTGCGTTTATGTAACCCTTTTCTTTGGCGACCTCATAAAGATGAGTTCCGGGAAGGGGCGAAGTAATGAAAAAAGTGGCATTGTCTATGTCCAGCTCTTTGGCAAAATTTATTGTTTCCCTAATAGTTTCCTTGGTTTCGCCGATATTGCCAAACATAAAACTGGCGTGAGCTTCTATTTTATGCTTTCTTATGGCTTCCACGGCCCTTCTGCCCATTTCTACTGTCGCATTTTTATTCATTAAATCTAGAATTTTTTGAGAGCCGGATTCAAGGCCAAAAGATATTTTCCTGCAGCCCGCTTTGTACATAATATCAGCCATTTCTTCATCTATTGTGTTTACGCGAGAAAAGCAAATCCAAAATATTTTTAAATTTTTCTCAATAATTTTTCGGCAAATTTCCATAAGACGGTCTTTTTTGAGAGTAAAAGTGTCATCCAAAATATTAAATTCGCGGATATTATATTTGTTTACTATTTCTTCAATTTCTTTTACCACATTATCGGAACTTCTGAACCTCACCCTTCTGCTCCATAAAAGATTTGATATGCAGTGCACGCACTTAAACGCGCATCCTCGGCTGGTGAGTATGGGGGTCGCCATAGGCTCGTCGCTTACTTTTTTAGTGGGAGCTGAATAGTATTTGTTAAGATCAAATAATCCTCTTTCAGGAAACGGAAGCTCGTCCAGGTTTTCTATGTATTCTCTGGATTTATTTTTTATAATATTGCCATTTTCCTTTTTCCAGCAGATACCTCCTATGTCCTCTGTTTTTATACTATTGTCGCTCATGCTTTTTACTATTTCATAAAGAGTGATTTCCCCTTCTCCCATTACGGCGAAATCAGCGCCGGTCTCTTTGAGCGTCATTTCCGGAAAAGCGGTGGGGTGCACTCCGCCCAACGCCACTTTGCATTTTGGATTTATTTTCTTCGTTATTTGCGTGATCTTTATCACATGCTTCATTGGCGGGGTTAAGGTGGTAATACCCACCAGATCGGGCGAATATTCTTTTATTTCTTCTTCAACTTCTTTATATCCCATGGATTCCGCTTCGCTGTCCATTATCTTAATATCGCAAGCTATTTTGCTTTTGAGATAAGCCGCAAGATAAGCGAGATTGAGCGGCATAGTGTTGCCGGCGGATTTTCTCATCCCTTCAAAATTAGTATAAGGAGGATTAATTAATAGAATCTTCATAATGCGCTAGTTTGCTTTCTGCATTTTAAAACATAATAAATTGGAAGAAATTTAAAAAAACTTTTAATTTCTTCTATCTTTAAGTGCTTGTTCGCATTTTTAATAATCAATTCGTGGCTTGAACGATGAAAATCAAAATGTAAATTTTTTTGAACAATCATACAGTAGGTCTGCATTAATTTTCTGCCCGAAGGAAACCCCAATATAACCAAACCGTTTTCTTTGGTTATTCTTTTAATCTCAAGTATTGCCGTCTCCAATTCCTCCGGCTCTAAATGTTCTAAGGCGCTGATGCAAAAAACGACATCAAAAAAATTGTCCGGAAATGGTGTTTTTGTCATACTGCCCGTAATAAGTTCGGCGTCAATTTTTTCTTTAGCCATCATTTTTCTAACTTTTTCTTTACCTTCTTCTCCGAAAGTATCCATTCCATATAATTTTTTGCAACGCTGATGAAGTTCAAGAAAGAATATACCGCCCCCGTAACCCATATCAAGAATTTTTTCATATTTTTCCCCTTCAGGAAGACAGTTTAACGCCAATCTAAGTCTTTTGCTGTAAAAATGACGCAGAAACGGTTGGTAGTATCTTTTTGTGGGATCTTCTGGGTTTGTTTGTTGTATATTTTGTTTTTTTGGTATCTTTATCATATCTTGAATAAATTTAGAGCGGCCTTTGCTTTTCTAATCAATTCATCTTTTGATTTTAGATGAATAATTTTATTTAAGATAAAAGAAGGACGCAAATAAAAAGAACGGTATGCTTTTTTCAGCAAATAAAATAATTTTTCTCGGGGCATTTCTTTATCCCAAATATGAGGAACAAATGCCGGTGTTGGATTTTTGGCAAATTCCAGCCAGTAATCTTTTTCTAATACTTTTTCTCTTAAAGCCATTTCATAAAGTCCTGTCGCGGGGTAGGGCGTTGTGACAGTTATGTGCATATAGTCCGCTTTCAATTTCTTCATAAACTTTATTGTTTCCATAACATCTTTTTCTGCTTCCGTCGGGGAACCGATCATAAAATAACCGGCGGTTTGTATGCCGGCTTTTCTTGTAAGTTTGAAAGCTTTTTCAACCATCTCTAAAGTGATGCCTTTTTTCAAAACATTAAGTATTTTTTGAGTGCCGGCTTCCACGCCATAATGTATTCTTTGGCAGCCGGCTTTTTTTAACGCAGTGAGAACCTCTTCGTCAACCGTATTGACTCTTGTCCGGATATTCCAAGCGATTTTAATTCCTCTTTTTATAATATCGGCGCAAATATCCAGAACCCTTTTTCTATCCACGCCAAAAGTGTCATCGTAAATGAATATCTCTTGAATCCCCATTTTCTGGCATTCTTCCATTTCATCAACCACTCTTTTTGCGGAAGCGGGCCGGAAATTCTTTCCCAGTTGCGGGCGATCGCAAAACAGACATTGATACGGGCACCCCCGGCTGGTGAACATCGTGGTGATGGGCCGGTAAGGGGAAAGAGCCCAGTAATATTTTTTGTAAGGCGTTAAGTGTCTGGCGGGAAAAGGCAAGTCATCAAGATTTTTAATAAGGTCGCTTCGTCCGGTATTGATTATTTTGCCGTTCTTTTTAAATACCAACCCCTTCACCTTTTCCAGTTCGTCAAGATTGTTTATGTTGTCAAGTAATGGTTTAATTACTGTTTCCGCTTCGCCCAGAATCACAAAATCAACCTCTTTGATGTTTATTGTCTCCGTCGGATATATAATCACGTGGGGTCCGCCCAGTATGATTTTTGTATCATGGTTTGTCTCTTTTACTATCTTGGCGGTTTTTATGACATCAATAAGCGTGAAAGTCATCGTGGTAATGCCCACGACATCCGGTTTCCTTTTTTCTATCTCTGTTTTTAGTTGTTCGTATGTAAGCTCGTCAACTTGCGCGTCTAGTATTTCAACTTGGTGGCTGGTTTCTTTTTCTATTTGGGCCGCTATATACATTATTCCAAGTGGCGGAGTAAAACCGCGCCCCTCGTCAAGTGTTTTTGGCAAACAAGAGGTGATGGTGTTAAAAGAAGGCGGATTGATTAAAAGAATTTTCACGAGAGTTAAGTATTTATTGGTTATTCGCGCTTTTGCTTTTTACTATCAGTTCGGCGATCATTCCCATGCTTAATACTTGAATTGCCGTTATTAACAAAATAAGGATAGTGATGTCCAGTATTTTTTCTCTAAAAAAATAGCTGTATAAAAAAACAACGATTGAAGAAAAAAACAAAACAAGGCTTAAAGAAGCAAAAATTTTTAAAGGATTAAAATAAAGAATTATTCTGATTATGGTTTGCAGATATTTAGAAGTGTCTTTTAAGGGGTGAAACTTGGAAACACCAAGTCTTTTTTTGTATTTTGTCGGAATATATTTGACTTTGTAGCCGTTGCAGAGAAAAGCCAGGGTCATTGTGGTAACGCAGCTGAATCCGTCAGGAATAACCCACATATATTTAAGCATTATTTCTTTTTTAAACGCTTTAAGCCCCGTATTAAGGTCGGGAATTCTAGTCTTGCTTAAATAAGAAGCCAGTTTGCGAAGAAACAGTTTCATGGGCAGTCTTAAAAATTTTAAAGTGCCCTGTTCGGAATCTCTTGCTCCATTGACTTGATCATATTCAGGAAAATAATCAAGCATTGTCGGAATGTCGCTGGCGGTATAAGTGTCATCCGCGTCTAACATTACTATTATTTCACCCCGCGCCGCCAATATGCCGGTTTTTCTACTGGCGCCGCTTCCGCCGTTAATTTTTCTTTCAATCACTTTGACATTTTTTGATAAAGCGATTTTTACCGTATTGTCCAAAGAGCAGTCATCAACAACCACAATCTCATAAGAATTGTTGTATTTAGAATTATCCAAGGCGAGTTTAATGTCGTCTATAACTTTGCCTATCGCTTCTTCTTCATTATATGCGGGGAGGATTATTGAAAACTTAAAGTCATTTTTGTCCATTTTGTTTTTTATTAATTATCTTATGCATTAAAGGCAGTCCAGTCAATGGCATCAGAAAGGCGGTGAATAGCGAAAAAATTAATCCGGCGGACAATATAATCGGAGCTGGGGTTGGAAGGCTGTTATGGACAATATTGGCACCTTGCTCCCGAGAGCGTAAAAGATTAATGCGATATAAAACATAACAGACAGCCAATTAAGAAATGTGTACAATAAAATTTTTAAAAAGTTTTTTTTGTTTTTAATGCTTAAATTAAAAATGACGGAGAACTTGGATAACTTGTCAAAGATTTTCCATTTTTATCCAATTCCTTTTAAATCCTTGAGCCTATATTTAATACTAAAAATGATAGTCCAATATGCCAAGCAAGTCAATTAAAACCCTTGACTTTTTGTTTTTGATATGTATAATCTCTAATTAGAACATTAAAAATTATATTTGTATCTGAATTTTTTGAAACGGGGGTGAAAATTGAAGGCACTGTTTAAATTGTTGGCAAGGATTTTTTTTGGGTTGGATGTGGCTTTTGGGATGTTTTGGTGTGCGTTTCTTTCTTTATGTTTCGGCGGCGGGTTTAACTGGCTGATTTTGGTTTTTTCAATCTTTTGCGCAATCAGTCCTGATTTTGATTTTTTGCTGTGGAAAATTCTAAGAAAGAAGTTTAAAATACAAAGTCACCAAAATATTTTTCACCACCCTCTTATATTTATTCCCGGAATGATTGGGATAGGATATGTGTTTGCTTCTTTATTTGAAGTAAACACAGAACTTGTTTCAGTTGTCGTGTTTGGAGATGTTGTATTTCATTTCCTTCACGACAGCTACTTCAATGCGGGAATGCATTGGGGGTGGCCGTTTTCCTGGACAAGAATAACTTTTTGCAATGGATTCCCCAAAAAGGTTAATCAACAATTTGTTGATGCTTTTTACAAAAAGATGGATAAAATGAAAGAAGGCACCGCTTCTTTTGTTGAAGAAATCACCAAAAGAAGCGCGGGAACGGAATCGTTGACGGCAGGAAAGCTTATCTTTTGGCTGTTTGCCGCTAGTTCCATTGCTGTTTTTGCCTTTTATTTTTAAAAGAGTTAAGTTTTTTAAAAAAGCGTCATTTCAAATAATGGAATGGCGCTTTTTATTGTCCGTTATGTCCATTAGAAATGTCCGATAGAAGGGAAGTTATCCACACTTGTTTAGTTGCGGGGATTTTTTAATCGGGTGTATAATAAATTAGTTGAAAGTCCATAAAGTTTATAAAGCCCGCCTGCCGGACAGGTCAAAAGTTATTATTAGAATTTATTTCGAATTTTTTATATTTATGCGTTCAAAAATTTTGTTGTTTTTGTTTAGCGCGGTTTTGGCTGTCGGCGCCGTTTTCGGTGTCGCCAATTTCGCTTCGGCCGCCGTTACCCAATCCGGCCCGCCGATATACGATATGTTCAAAGACACGGTTATCGGACCGGGAGCTTTCGTTAAGTTAGCCAGATTTATGGTTCAAGGAGACGGAACCACGGCTTTGACCAAAGTCGGATTCACCATAAGAGCATCGTCCACCATGGATACGCTGACGCAATTAGCCGGCGCCGCTCTTTATAAAGAATCGGGGACGAATCCCGGCTTCAGCCCGACGGAAGATTATTATGTCGCCGGTTCTTATCTGGCCAATCCGGCTACTAGCACAATGGCCATAATGCAAACCCTTTCCGGCAGTTATGCCGTTCCGGCAACGGGACAATCTTCAGAGTATTACATCGTCGCAAGCACTTCGGCCATCGCCAACATCATCAACGGCAACGCTTTTGATATTGTCATCGCCAATGAGTATGCTTCTACCACCCCGGAAAACCTCGGGGTTTTTACCGCTCCAATGGAAAATCCCAAGAAATTCACTTTGCAAAAAACCATTCCGCTGAAAATCAGCGAGATCAAAGCCGGTTCAACCGGCAACGGCAAAGACGAATTCGTGGAGCTTTATAATCCTAACGAATATCACATCAACATCGCTGGTTCCGGCCTGGCCTTGCACGGATTTTCTTCCGGCGGAGGAGCGACCAATTTCGCTTTGACCGCCGCGCCCGGCAAAGTTTACATTGCGCCTTTCAGTTATTTCTTGCTGACTTCGGCCACCAATTACAGCGGTTCCGTTCCGGCCGACGCCACTTTCAATAACTTGGCCACCGATGTTTTAATCGCCAGCGACGGCGGACTTTCCTTGGCTACCTCCACCACGGTTGCCAACGCCACCAGCACCAAAGTGGATATGCTTTGCTACGGCGCCCAGCCGACGGCTAATTGCGAAAATTCCGACACAGCCGGTTCGGCTCAAGCCTCAACCTTGGCGGAAGACGGCTCGTCTTTGGAAAGAATCGCCCAGGGCTATCCCAACGCCACTTCCACCAATCTCCTCTTGGCTTCCGGCGGAGCCCATTATATGATGGGCAACGGCGTGGACAGAGACGACAACTCGGCCGAATTCACGGCTCAAACGACAAGCAATCCGCAAAACACGATGAGTCCCAAGGAAATGTCTTTTGACGGCGGGTTCACGGATAATTCCGCCCCTCGCGTAACGGGTTCTTATCCGCAAAACGGAATGACCAATGTCCCCGTGGATATGTCTTTTATTGGTTTTATGTTTGACAAATCTTTGCAATCCGGCACCATCGCCTCGGCCAGCGCCACCACTTCCGTTACTCTTAAAGCCGGCGGAACAGGCGCCAATCTCTGCTCTTCCGTAACTTACAATCCGATGCCCTCCAGTTTTGAGCCGTCCGGGAAATGCGTTCTTTCCGGCAGTCTCTTGCCCTCAACTTCTTACACTTTTGAAATCGGCGCCAGCGCCGCTTCGGCCATCAGAGATATTTCCGGCAACCAGATGGACCAGGATTCTTTTCAACCCGGCATCCAGTCTTACACGGCCGTTTTCACAACTGGCGTGTCCGGCCAGACGATGACCAATCTGGCTCCGCCCAGCGTTACCGGCAGTATGCCCTTTCCGGGCAGTTTCAATCTTCCGACCAATATCACCAAGTTCTTCATTTCGTTCAGCCAGGCGATGAATGCCGGCACTCTGACCGCTTCCAATATCAGCCTATTTAGCAACGCCGCCGGCGTTAAAACGCCGATCTCCCTTTCCGGCGCCGCTTTTTCTTACGACGCCACCACGACCACGCTCACCATCAGCGGTTTTACGGCTTTGGCGAACAACACTCAATACGAGATAGTCATTGACGGCAACGACGGCGGAGGCGACACGACCGGGGTCAAAAGCTCCAACGGCGTTCTTTTGCCGATGCCCCAATGGATGATTCCGTTTGGCACAGGTACGGCGGACGCGACGGGCCCTTCGGTTATCGCCGCT
>Ga0209343_10000396_pt1 | contig 60645 bp, 55 predicted proteins | sample RifCSPlowO2_02_FD_184026 | JGI IMG/M metagenome (GOLD analysis project Ga0209343, IMG submission 184026) | Groundwater microbial communities from Rifle, Colorado - Rifle CSP2_plank lowO2_0.2 (SPAdes) (version 2) | ecosystem: Environmental > Aquatic > Deep subsurface > Groundwater | place...
GCGATCCTGATGCCGGAAGACGGCGGGCGCGAGGGTGTGGAGCCGGTGGTGCGCCAGTGCGTGAGCCATGACGGCGAAGCCCATGCGATTGCGGAATGGCTGCTCGGACGCAAGGCCGCCGGTTACCAGTGGGGGCAGATGGCGGTGCTGTATTCCCGGCATTTCATCGGCGAGAAGTTCGAGAAGATACTGGCGAAACACGGCGTGCCAGTGGACTTCGTCAAGAAGAATAACAACCGTGTGCAGTCAGAACGCGATGCGTTGCGACTCCTGACCATGCACAACGCCAAAGGACTGGAGTTCCCCTGCGTGGCGATAGGCGGCTTGGGTGAGCTAAAGAAGGCTGCGGACATAGAAGACGATGTGCGCCTGACCTACGTCGCCATCACGCGCGCTACGCATGAGGCGTTTATCACTTACTCGAATATGTCGGAACTGGTGGGGCGGCTGGTGGTGTAGGTGAGGCTTGTAGGGTGCGGTGATAACCGCACCGTTCGCGCGAATTAACCCATCCCCCTCCCAATTGCCCCCTCGCTACGCTCTCCCCCTTGAAAGGGGAGGGGCAATCGTTCCTTCCCCTTCAGGGGGAAGGTTAGGATGGGGGTGGGTGATGCGGTTCGTGCCTTACCACATCCTACGCACTACTGTTCGTCCAGCCCAAGCAATGCAGCGACGAAGTCCTCCGCAACGAACGGTTGCAGATCGTCCATGCCTTCGCCGACGCCGATGAAGCGCACCGGGATCGGGTGCGCCTTGGCGATCGCGGCGATCACGCCGCCCTTGGCGGTGCCGTCCAGCTTGGTGAGGATCAGCCCGGTCACGCCGAGCGCCTCGTCGAAGGCTTTGACCTGGGAGAGCGCGTTTTGCCCGGTGTTGGCGTCCAGCACCAGCAGCACTTCGTGCGGCGCATCGGGCATGGCCTTGGCGATGACGCGCTTCACTTTCTTTATTTCTTCCATCAGATGCGCCTGCGTGGTCAGCCGCCCGGCAGTATCGGCCAGCACCACGTCGGTATCGCGCGCCTGTGCGGCCTGCACCGCATCGTAAATTACCGCAGCGGGGTCGCCGCTTTGCTGTGCGATCACCGTCACGCTGTTGCGTACCCCCCAGGCCATCAGTTGCTCGCGTGCGGCGGCGCGGAAGGTGTCGCCCGCCGCGAGCATGACCGACAACCCTTGGTCTTGCAGGTGTTTCGCCAGCTTGCCAATCGAGGTGGTCTTGCCCGCGCCGTTCACGCCGACCATCATGATGACGAACGGCTTGCGGGTTTCGGCACGCAGCGGCTGCGCCAGCGGCTTGAGCAGTTTGAGCAGGCAATGCGCGAGTGCTTCCCGGAGTTGCGCGGCTTCGATCAAATGCTGTTCCTTGACCTGGCGGCGCAGGTCGGCGAGCAGAGCGTGGGTCGCGTCCATGCCGACATCGGCGGTAATCAGGATGGTTTCCAGTTCCTCGTAGAGATCCTCGTCGATTTTTCCGCCGCCGCTGAGCAGGCCGCTCAACTGGTTGCCGGTGCGCGCCAGGCCGGACTTCAGGCGCGCGATCCAGCCCAAGCCGTGCTTCTCGCCGGGAATAACGGGTGGAGTTTTTTTCAGGAAACTGAACATTGAGGTTACGGTCGTAGTCGGAAGATGTGAAAATATCGCATAATGCGCGCGCATTTTATGCCGTTTACACCTGAGAGGGCTAGTTACATGAGAGCTTATTTGTTTTGCATCGCGTTGTTGCTGGGGGGGGCGCACGCTGCCGCGCAGGCGGAGGTGTTCGAGCGCACCCTGAAAAACGGGTTGAAAGTCATCGTCAAGGAAGACCGCCGCGCGCCGGTGGTGGTGCAGCAGATCTGGTACAAGACGGGCAGCATGGACGAGCGCACCGGCGTGACCGGCATCGCGCACGTGCTCGAGCACCTGATGTTCAAGGGCACCCACAGCATTCCGGCGGGAGAATTTTCCAAGCGCATCGCGGCGGCGGGCGGGCGCGAAAACGCCTTCACAAGCTACGATTACACCGCCTATTTCCAGCAGTTGCACAAGTCGAAACTGCCGCTGGCAATGCAGCTGGAATCCGACCGGATGCGCAACCTGAACCTCACTGCCGCCGATTTTGCCAAGGAAATAAAAGTGGTCATGGAAGAGCGCCGCCTGCGCACCGACGACTCGGCGCATGCGCTGCTGCAGGAAAAAATGATGGCGACGATTTACCAGCAGCATCCCTACCAACATCCGGTGATCGGCTGGATGAGCGACCTGGAAGCGCTCACGGTGGGCGACGCCAAGGCGTGGTACGACCGCTGGTACGCGCCGAACAACGCCACGCTGGTTATCGCCGGCGACGTCAAGGCCGACGAGGTGTTCGCGCAGGCGCAGCAATATTATGGCGCTATCCCGAGGCGTGCCATGCCGCCGCGCCGCAACTTCATCGAGCCCGAACAGGCCGGAATCAAGCGCATGGTGGTCAAGGCGCCCGCCGAGCTGCCGCATCTGGTAATGAGCTACCACGCGCCGGTGGTGCGCGATCCCGCCCAAGACTGGAAACCTTACGCGCTGCAAATCCTGGCCGGCGTGCTGGACGGCAACGAATCGGCGCGCCTCAACAAGCATCTGGTGCGCGAGCAGCAAATTGCCAGCGGCGCGGGCGCGGGCTACGACGCCACTTCGCGCGGGCCGAGCCTGTTCACCCTCGAAGCCACGCCCAGCGAAGGCAAGGCGGTCAACGACATCGAAGCTGCGCTGCGCGGAGAGATCGCGCTGTTGGTCAGGGACGGCGTGAGCGGGGACGAGTTGCAGCGCGTCAAGGCGCAGGTCATGGCGGGAGAGGTGTACAAGCGCGACTCGCTGTTTTACCAGGCGATGCAGATCGGGCAGATGGAAAGCATCGGGCTAGGGCACCGCGTCATTCCGAAGTTGCTGGAAAAACTCCAGGCGGTGACGGCGGAGCAGGTGCGGCAAGTCGCCGAGGAAATTTTTCAGGACGACAATCTGACCGTCGCGGTGCTCGACCCGCAGCCGCTCTCCGGAAAACCGAAAGCGCCACAAGGAGTTACCCATGCGCATTAAACCCTTCCTTTGCGCGGCCTTGTGCTGCGTTGCGACAACCGCCTTCGCCGCCCCCGGCATCCAGCACTGGCAGAGCGCCAGCGGCGCGAAAGTGCTGTTCGTGGAAAACCACGATATTCCGATGCTGGATGTAGCGGTGAGTTTTCCGGCGGGCAGCAGCTTCGATGCGCCGGGCAAATCCGGCGTGGCTGGGCTGACCCATCGACTGCTCGATCTGGGCGCGGAAGGATTGAGCGAGGACGACATCGCGCGCGTCATGGCGGATATCGGCGCACAATTCGGCGGCGGCTTCGACCCGGATCGCGCCAGCGTCTCGTTGCGCACCTTGAGCGGCGCGGCGCAGCGCGACAAGGCGCTGGACATCATGGCGCGCGTGCTGCAAAGCCCGCTGTTTCCCGATGCTGTGCTGGCGCGCGAAAAGACGCGGCTGATCGCTGCGCTGAAAGAAGCCGAAACCAAGCCGGAAAGCATTGCCGACAAGGCGTTCCACAAGGCGGTGTTCGGCGCACACCCGTACGCCATGCCGGTTTCCGGCGAAATCGCCAGCGTCGAGAAGATTACCGCACAGGATTTGCGGCATTATTACGCCACACGCTACCGGGCCGGCAGTGCGGTAGTGGCGCTGATGGGCGATATCACGCGGGCGCAGGCCGAAGAAATCGCGCAACAGCTCACCGGAAAGCTGCCGTTGGCGGACGCGCCTCCGCCGCTGCCCGCTGTTTCGATGAAAATTCCCGCCAGCGAGCAGCGCATCGCCCATCCGGCCAGCCAGAGCCACATCCTGCTCGGCGCGCCGGGCATGGCGCGCAACGACCCGGATTATTTCGCGCTGTACGTCGGCAACCACATTCTCGGCGGGGGCGGTTTCGTGTCGCGCCTGATGGGCGAAGTGCGCGAAAAACGCGGCCTGGCCTACAGCGTGTACAGCTACTTCATGCCGTTGAAACAGCCGGGCGCTTTCCAGATCGGCCTGCAAACCAAGAAGGAACAGGCCGACGGAGCGCTGCAACTGGTGCGCGACACGCTCGCGGAATTCATCGCCAAAGGGCCGACGGAAAAAGAACTGCTGGCCGCGAAACAGAACATCGTCGGCGGCTTCCCGCTGCGCATTGACAGCAACCGCAAGATTCTCGAATATCTGAGCATTATCGGCTTCCACGACATGCCGCTGACTTATCTGGACGATTTCACGCGCAGCGTCGAGCAGGTGACGGTCGCGCAGGTGCGCGACGCCTTCAAGCGCCGCATCGACCCGCAGGCGATGGCGACGGTGATCGTCGGCGCGCCCGAGGAAGCGGCAAAATAAACAAGGTCAGAATCATCGGCGGCGAATTGCGCAGCCGCATCATCGGCTTTCCCGATGCCGAAGGCTTGCGCCCCACACCGGACCGCGTGCGCGAGACCCTGTTCAACTGGCTCGGCCAGACGCTGTACGGGCGAACCTGCCTGGATTTGTTTGCCGGGAGCGGCGCGCTGGGCTTCGAGGCCGCTTCGCGCGGCGCGGAACGCGTGGCGATGGCGGAAAAGAACCCCGCAGTTTTTCGCGCGTTGAAACAGAATATTGCAAAATTATCCTGCGCTAACGTTTTCGCTTATTGCCAAGATGGGTTAGAATTCGCCTGCCGGGATACGTATCGGTATGATGTGATTTTTCTGGATCCACCGTTTCAGAGCGACTACCTGCCCAAACTGCTGGAAATACTGCCGCAACGCCTGAATGAAGGCGGCTTGGTTTATGTCGAATCGGGCACCGCACTGGATGTCGCGTTGCCTTGGCGGACAATCAAAACGGGCAAGGCAGGGCAGGTACATTACCAATTACTGGGTCTCTCTGTAAATGATTAGAGTGGGCAAATGATTAAAGTGGTTTATCCGGGAACCTTCGATCCCATCACGCGCGGCCACGAAGACGTGGTGCGCCGCGCCGCCGGACTGTTTGGCGAAGTCATCGTGGCGGTGGCGGAAAGCCGCATACAGACCCTGTTCACGCGGGACGAGCGGGTGGGCATGGCGCGCGAGGTTTTTGCGGATTTTACCAACGTGCGCGTGGAAGGGTTCAACGGTCTGCTGATGAGCTTCGTGCAGGCACAGGGCGCACGCGTGGTGTTGCGCGGATTGCGCGCGGTGTCGGATTTCGAATACGAGTTTCAATTGGCCGGGATGAACCGCAATCTGTATCCGGAAATGGAAACGCTGTTCCTGACCCCGGCCGAACAATATACCTTCATCTCTGCCACCATGGTGCGCGAGGTGGCCCGCTTCGGCGGCGATGTCGGCAAGTTCGTTTCACCCTTGGTGGCGGCAAGGTTGCAGCAAAAAACAAAATCGATTTAACCCAGGAGAGAAAAAATGGCACTGATTATTACCGACGAATGTATCAACTGCGACGTGTGCGAGCCTGAATGCCCGAACGACGCAATCTCGCAAGGCGATGAAATTTACGTCATCGACCCGAACAAATGCACCGAGTGCGTGGGCCACTACGACACCCCGCAATGCGTGGAAGTGTGCCCGGTGGATTGCATCCCCAAAGACCCCAGCCATGTGGAAAGCAAGGAGCAGTTGCAGGCCAAGTATGAAAAATTGATGGCGGCGAAGGGCTAAAGCCCGCGCAGCCTGCAAGAAGGCGGCGGAGCGGCGATACTCTCTGGTATCTCGCGTTCCGCCTGTCCTGCCCGTTATCGGTAACCCCCACTTGTCCGATGCACGGGATGCGCTATTGCGCCTCGGTGTCGCCGGTTTTCTTTTGCGCCGCCTCGTTGGCCTGCTGCAACGTCTGCTCTACTCCCTTGGCTTTTTCGAGCGCATCGCGCTGTGTCTCGGCGATTTTCGGCGTTGGAGCGGATGGGCCGTCGCAGGCGCCGAGCAACAGGATAACGGCAATCAGAGCGTATTTCATATTTCCTCCGGTGAAGTGTTTATCGGGGCAACTTTCGAAGCATAACCCAAATTACCTCTGGCAGTTATCGCAGTAAAAACTGGAGCGCTGCCCCTGCCGGATTTGTTTGACCGTCGCGCCGCACTTGCGGCAAGGCTCTCCGGCGCGGCCATATACCCAATAACGTTGCTGGAAATAACCGGGTTGCCCGGCTGCGTCCACAAAGTCGCGCAGGGTGCTGCCGCCGTGAAGGATGGCCTCGTCGAGCGTCGCACGGATTTCTTCCACCAATTTCAGGCAACGCGGCAGGCTGAGTTTTCCGGCGGCTAGCTGCGGTTTGATGCTGGCGCGGAACAGCGCCTCGCTGGCGTAGATGTTGCCCACGCCGACGACCACATGGCTGTCCATGATGCATTGTTTGATCGCGATGTTGCGGCCGCGCGTGGCGAGGTGGAGATACTCCGCGTCAAATTCCGCTTGCAGCGGTTCAGGGCCAAGCCCGGCGAGCAGCGGATGAGCTCGCGCATCGCCCCCGCTTTGCCATAGCGCCGCGCCGAAACGACGCGGGTCGCGCAGGCGCATCAGCGCGCCATTAGACAGCAACAGATCGAAGTGATCGTGTTTTTCTGCGGGAGTGTTTGCGGGCAGGAGGCGCAGGCTGCCGGACATGCCGAGGTGCAGGATCAAGGTGCCGTGGTCGAACTCGAACAGCAGATATTTGCCACGCCGCCCAAGCGCGCGGATAGTCTTGCCGCGCAGCAGCCTCGGCAGGTTTTTCGGGATTGGCCAGCGCAGGCTGGCGTTGCGGATAACGACGCCGGAAACAGTTTGTCCGACAAGATGCGGTTCCAGGCTGCGCCGCGTGACCTCTACCTCGGGTAGTTCAGGCACGGCGGCGTTTCCACCACATCGCCCCGCCCACTAATGCCAGCAACAGCGGCAAGCCGACCAGAAAGCCGATGCCGATCACGGCAAGCCGGGTTTTGCCGAGTTCCAGGCTGCTGTCCTTTGCGGCGCGCGGTTGCAGGGTGATGAGGTGTTCTTCGCCGGCCAGCCAGTTCACCATGTTCACGCCCAGATCCACGTTGCCGCCGTTTCCGGCGAAGCTATTGGCGAGAAACGCGCCGTTGCCGACCACCACGATGCGCTGCTCGCGGTCGTTGGCGTTGCGTTGCAGCGCCAGCGCGATGACGGCGGGACCGGGAATGTCGCGCCGCTTGTCGAATGTGTGCCCGGTCAAACGGCTTTCGCCGCCGGGTTTGTCGTCAAGCGCGCTGCGGCTTACCCAGCCGCGCGCGGCGACTTCCACCAGCACGTGATGCTCCCATTCCGGGGTCTCGTTCCAGGCAAGAGGGCGCGCTTCGGGGAAGGCGGTAATCAGGCCGAAATTGCGCGTCACCTCATGCGGCGGATAGGAAGCGCCCAGCGACCAGGTGGCGGGCGCGCGCATCCCGGCGGCGGACGGATCGATCACGATGCCGGGCGGCAGCAGCAGCTCGAGTTTTTCGGCGAGCCGCTCCAGCCCGCGCAGCGGCCCGGCATCGATCAGCCACAGCAGGTTGCCGCCGCGCTCGATGTAGCGCAGCAGCTTGTCCACTTCGCCGGGCATAAGGTCGATTTGCGGCTGGGCGATCACCAGCACGCTGGCATTGTTGGGCACTTCCTGCGCCAGCGCCAGATTCAGGCTGTTGAGGCGGAAGCCGTTCTGCGCGAGTTTTGCGCCGAACGGGTTGCCCAGGTCGTGATTGGCGATGCCGTCCAGTTTGCGTTCGCCGTGTCCGTCCAGATACATCACGGTCTGTTCGCGGCTGTGCGCGAGGCGCAGCAGGGCGCTGGTAAAAATCTGCTCGTTGAGCCGGGTGAGGTGTTCGCTGCGACCGGCGTACTCGACCACCATCTCGCCGTTGAGCTGGACGCCGGCCGCGCGGGTTTTTTCGGCATCCTTCTCCGGATCGACGAACGCCAGCCGGATGTCGGGCTTGTAGCGCTGGTACAGCGACATGAAGTTGCGGATGATCTTGCGGATGTCGCCGAGGCTTGCGTCCTGTTCGGTGGCATACACCATGACGCTGACGGGCCCGTCCAGCCGGTCGAGCACTTCCACGCTGACCGGCTCCAGGCTGTTGCCGGCGTTGTGCGTCACGTCATGCTGCAGCGGGTATTTGACGGCGAGATAGCCCAGCCCCAGCGCAATGCCTGACACCAGCAACACGAACAGCAGGTTGCGCAACGCCGGATGAGTAAAAGTTTTACGCACGATATCTCACCCGTAAATGCGGTTGTTGTGGATGCGGCGCATGGCCAGCAGCAGAAACACCGCGCTGAACAGCACGTAAAAAGCCGCATCGCCGCTATCCAGCAAGCCGGCGTTGAAATTCTGGAAATGGCCGAGCGGCGAAATGAAATGCCAGGGCGAGTCATCAGCCGCCGCACCGATGTCGGCCAGCCACAAACCGGCCAGCACCGCCAGCGCGCCGATGGCGGCGATGACCGGCTGCGTGGTGAGCGTGGAAACGTACAGCCCCACCGCGACATAGCTGGCGGTGAGCAGCGCCAGGCCGAGCAAATTGCTCAGCAGCAGGCCGTGGTCGAGCGCGGTGCCGAGCGCCAGGGTGTAAAGCATCAGCGGCACGCCGGAAATCAGCATGGCCAGAAAAATCAGCAGGCCGAAAAACTTGCCGAGCACGATCTGGCCACCGGACAGCGGCGCGGAAAGCAGCAGCGCAAACGTCTGGCTGCGGCGCTCCTCGGCGATCAGGCGCATGGTGAACATCGGCGTCAGCATCATCAGCAGCAGCGCGGCCGTGTTGAACAGCGGGGCGGCGACCGTCATCGTCACGCCGGGAGGATTGGCGAGTTGCGCGAGCTGCGGCTGGATGGTCAGGAACGCATCCACGCGCGCCAGAAAAAACCACGCAAAAATAAATTGCAGCGCGGCGAGCACGAACCAGGTGGAAGGCATGGCGAACAGGCTGCGCAATTCGCGCAAGGCGAGCAGGCGGATCATGATGTTTTCGCCGGGGCGTTTTCTTCGGCAGTGCTGCTTTCTGCCTCGGTGATTCTGGCGAACACCTCCTCCAGCGTGGCCTGCAGCGGCGTGAGTTGCTCCAGTTGCCAACCCCGCTGCGCAGCCAGCGCGAGCAGCGCGTCGCCGACGCCGGCATCCGGCGCGTGCCGCACGCGGAACTGCGTGGCGGAAAGCTGTTCGACGCCGCCGACGCCCGCGATGTCACGCAACTCGCTCAACGGCGGCGGGTTGCGCAGGCTGACGATGAAACCGGAGACGCCGCCAAACCTTTGCATTCCTGCGCTGGTATCCCCGTAGATCAGCCTGCCGTGCTGCATGATTTCGACGCGGTCGCACACGCTTTCCACTTCGCCGAGCAAATGGGTGGAAAGAATCACGCTGCCGCTGTCGCCCAATTCGCGGATCAGGGCGCGGATGTCGCGGATTTGCGTGGGGTCGAGGCCGACGGTGGGCTCGTCCAGCACGATCACGGCGGGGCGGTGGATGATGGCCTGCGCGATGCCGGTGCGCTGCTGATAGCCCTTGGACAGCGTGCCGATAATTTTCCTGCCGACCGCCTCCAGCCCGCAGCGATGCTTGGCCCGAACCAGCGCCTCGGCGGCTTCGCCCGGTTTCATGCCGCGCAGGCGTGCGGCAAAGGTCAGGTAATCATCCACGCTGAGCTCGCGGTACAGCGGCGGTGTCTCCGGCAAATAGCCGATCTGCGCCTTGGCCAATTCCGGCTGGCGCAGCAGGTCGATGCCGCAGATTTCAATTTCGCCCGAGCCCGGCAGCAGGCAGCCGGTCAGCATTTGCAACGTGGTGGTTTTGCCCGCACCGTTGTGCCCGAGCAGGCCCAGCACCTCGCCGCGCCTGAGTTCCAGCGACAGGTCGTGGATGACTTGCCGGTTGCCGAAGCGGCGCGACAGATTGCGCGCGGCAAGAGTTATTTCGGGATTGGCGTTGGGCAAAATTGGTAAACCGTCGTGGTTGCGTCCGGTCAAGGATAACCCAATCCAGGCGCCCCCACTACCCCAACCCCCAGAATCGCCGGAGTATGGTCGGAAGGACGCTCCAGCTTGTGGGGTTTGTCTGTCACGCAGCTTTGCATTGCGCCGTGGTCGCTGAGGGCCTAGCTGGCGACGCCATGCTTGAGCCCCTGCATGTGCCGCAGGTTCAGTGAAAGTAATTATTGATTTCGTTTGCTGACATGGTGCGCACGAAGAACCAGTCGGCGACATGGTCACAGCCGGCCAAGTGGCTCCAGTCATCGCCGTGGCGCTTGGCTATCGGAATGGAATCCTGTCTTACATCGGGCATAAAAGGCAAATCAGGATGAAGGATCACGTACCAGTAGCGGCATTGATCGAGTTCATACTTCCTGAAGTAAAGCTTGACTACCGATACCTGCCAAGCTCCTTCCATCTCGTCATCTACATCCACATATGGTGCAGCCCCGAAAAGTAATTCGGAATATCGCTCCTTTGACGGCATCGGCCATCCCTGCTTCGCCAATGACGCTCTTGCGTCTCCGGCAGAGCAGCCGCTAAATAAATTTTAGAGTATTCGCTATTTGATATAGCGGAAAAAATGAATCAAATCGTACAGCTTTACAGCAGTCGCATCCAATTTGCCGGCGCGTTCGCGCGTCTGTGCAACTGAGGCCAGATTGAATTCGATGGCTGCTGCAATCTTGCTGATGTCGGAGGTAATTTCTTCGCTTGCCTGGGACTGCTGCGAGGACGCGCTCGCAATGTGTTGCGCCATGCCGATGATGCGACCGCCAGTCTCAGTCGTTTTGAGCAATTCATTCTCGGTCACGTCCATTTCGGCATCGGTTCTCTTTACCTGCTCACCGGCCGAATCCATGCTTCCGACTGCAACCTGCGTGGCACTCTGAATCGCTGTCACGGTACGTCCGATTTCCTCGGTCTGGACGCGCGATCTTTCCGCCAGCTTGCGCACCTCGTCTGCCACGACTGCGAAGCCGCGGCCCATCTCGCCGGCGCGTGCGGCTTCAATGGCTGCATTGAGCGCCAGCAGGTTGGTTTGCTCGGCAATTTCCTTGATGCCCTGTGTAATGGTGCCGATCTGGTGGATAGACTGGAACAGGTTAAGCATGGTGCCGCTCGCTTGAGACACGGTGGTCACCACGGCATGGGATGCCGCGCGGCTTTGATGCATTTGCGCCGTCACTTTGCGCAGCTCATCCCCAGATTCGCTGACGGCATCTGCGGCAGCTTGAGCGGAGTCGGCAACTTCGCGGACCGCAGCGTTCATTTCCACCATGGTGCCGGCAATATTGGATACCGAATCGGATTGCTGCTGCGACTGTTGATAGACCCCCTCCATTTCCCGGGTGAAATTTTTGGCATTATCGCCAACCGTACCGGCCATTTCGGCAATTTCGGCCATCATCACTTTGAGATGGGTCTGCATGGTAATCAGCCCGTCATTCAGCTTGCCGAGTTCATCCAGCCGATGAATGGGAATTTCTCCGGTCAGGTCCCCCTGGCTGATCTGGTCAAGATGCTGGGTGGTACGGTTAATGAAGGCCAGTACGGTGTTCTGCAGGAGGGCCAGCGTGATTCCGGCAGCGATAACGCCAATGCCTAGCACCTGGAGCAGACTATTTGATATATCCTTCGACAACCCAAGCGTTTCGCCGAACAGGCCGATCAGCCCCGCTGCGCATTGCAAGAGAACCATTGCAATAACCAGGCCTGTAAGTCTGGTGCGCAATGAGATACGCTTCCAGCGCGAAGGTTCCGGTATGCTCGCGCCGCTCGCGTTAAGCGATTTATACAGCGGCTCGGCACCGGCTACCTGTTCACGCGTAGGCTCCGTGCGCACCGACATATATCCGATGGTCTGGCTATCCTTGCGCACCGGTACGACCAGCGCATCGACCCAGTAATAGTCGCCGTTCTTGCAGCGATTCTTGACCACGCCACGCCACGGGCGGCCATCCTTGAGGGTGTTCCACAGCCATGCAAAAGCCTGTGGCGGCATGTCGGGGTGGCGGACGATATTGTGATTCTTGCCGATCAATTCCCCAGTTGAAAAACCGGAAATCTTGACAAAGGTGTCATTGGCGTAGGTCGTTATACCCTTGAGATCGGTTTTGGAAACAATATATTCCCCTCTGGGGAAGGGACGCTCGGTTTGAGTAACGGGCAAATTGGTTTTCACGGTTGTTTCCTTTTTCGAAGATAGAGGGCTTTACCTGCAAGTTTGTGCGGCATATTTCCAGCGTTCAACAAGTAAGTGATGGGCGAGCCAGTTGGAATAAGGAATAGCAAATCATTTTGGATTTTTCGGGTGAATGACAGTCGCGGCAAAGCAATCAATCGCGCTATCAAGGCGCGGATGCATTCGAGTGTACGCGGCTTTACATCGAACAGGCAGCTTTCCCGTTGAATTAAAAAGGCGCGCCGCAGGTGATCCATGGCCTTCAGGTAAGCTTCTGCAATAAACGTGGCAAGCTGCTGGCCGGAATGAAGGCCGGTGCAGGCAATAATTTTAATTCCAGCCTCGTCTCAATGTAGGTTCTTGCAGGGGAGGGTTTTTGCAATGCTAAGTCAGTGAAGCTAGCCTGCCAAACTTGAGTTCTCTTGCAGAAGGCATTGCGAGCATGCATGGTTTACCTTGGTTGCGGCGCAAATAAAGAATATTATTAAATGCTATAGTAGAAACCTAACGTTGGGCAAACGTTGGTTAGGGTTATTCCACAAAATACCAGGCTGGTGTATCGTTCAACCAGCAGAGTTTACAGTGTTATCGGCCCGGAAAGGCTTGCCGCAGGAGATGGCGAAAACTTTATCTATAACTACATTCGGCGCTTTTCTTGCCAGGATTGGAAGCAAGCCTCTTTCCGGCTTGGGTGGCGGAAAAATGACTGCGCTGCTGGTCTATCTGGCTTCGAAAGCAGGTCATAAATACCGGCGCGAAGCGCTGGCCGAACTTCTCTGGCCTGCCTTGCCGGTTGAGTCCGCACGGTTTAATTTGCGCCACACGCTTTTTCATTTGCGCCTTGCTTTGGGTGGTGACAGGGGCGCGCAACCTTTTTTGTTATCCGGTCGCGATTGGCTAAGCTTCAATCAGGACAGCGCTTGCAGAATAGATGCTGTTGCTTTTGCCGCCAGCGTGCCCACCTGCGTGGCAACTCCCTTTCCGCAGCACTGCGACCCCTGCATTGAAAAAATGGAATACATGGCGGGGCTTTACCGGGGGGAATTCTTGGCGGAATTTTCCCTTCCTGATTGCCAGGAATTCGAGGATTGGTTGCAAATTCAGCGCGAATCCTTGCGCCGCCATGCTATCGCGTTGCTGGAGCGTTTGTCGGACTGCCATGAACAGGCGGGCGCCTATAGCAGGGCTTTACCGTTCGCGTTGCGATATGCGGAACTGGAGCCTTGGAGCGAGGAAGCTCATTGCCGGGCGATGCGCCTTTTTGCGCTGGCCGGGCAGGGCGGCGCGGCCCTTGCCCAGTATGACGCGTGCTGCCGTGCGCTGAAAAAAGAACTGGGCGGACTGCCCGGCGAAAGAACAAGGAATCTGGCAGAACGCATCCGCAAAGGCGAGTTGCATCCGGAAGATGACGCTGCCAAGGGCAAACCGCCGCTGCCATTTCTTCCGCCTCTGGCGGAGCAGCGTCAAGTGACGGTTCTTTATTGTGAATTGACGCCCGCCGAATTTGAAAGCACGCGCAAGGCGCTGGCGCTGCTTCATGCGCCCCAGAAGCGCTGCATCAAAATCATCCGGGGCTTTTCCGGGCATATTGTCCAGTCGCATGGCGGCGGCCTGATGGCCTATTTCGGCTATCCGCAAAACAGTGAAAATGCCGCTCGCCAAGCAGCGCAAGCAATTCAGGCCGCGCTGGAGTGCGTGGGCGAAGCGGAGCACGGCCTTGAGGTGCGCGCGGGTATCCATACCGGCCTGATCGCTGCTGGTGCCGATGCGGAGATGCCTGAAATCATCGGTTTGACCTCGGGCATCGCCATTCGTCTGCGCTTGGAGGCGAAGAGCGGCGAAGTGGTGATCAGTGCGGTTACGCATCGCCTGGCGGGAAAGAATTTCAACTACAAAAGCCTGGGAGAGCATCAACTTAGCGATGTTTTCCCACCGCTGGAAGTGTTCAAGGTAAAAGGGGAGCGAGTTAAAAGGAAACGCGCGAGCGATTATTGCCTGGGTAAACAATTCGAGGCGCTCTTCTCCGGCAGCGACCGCATTGCCTGTCGGATTGCCGAAGATATTGCGCCCATGGCGGTCGCCGACCCGCGCTACCGAAATGCAAAGAAAAACACTTCGGAATCAGCCCGCAACGAACTTATTGCAGCCTTTACGCGAATAGCGGGATCTCTGCTGAAAGACGATGCCGAGTTTTACCGGCAACTTGTACAGAATAAGCCATTCAGGCAGTTTGTCACGGACATGGTCATTAGTCTGGAAAAGGCTGGGAAGGCTCGGGCAAATAACTGAACTTCAAACCGCAGCGCGCCACGCGTGGCGCTGCGGTTGGCCCCAAATTATTGCCGCCGCCAATCCCGATGTAGTAAGCTGTAAGCGTCGAGGGTGTAAGCCACATAAGCGAACGAAACAGATGCCCCAAAAACTTGCCAATCCGCCGTCCAGCCCGTCTCCGGACAAACTGCAGGGATTTATCGCCAGTTTGCCGGGGATGGCCTGCCAGATCGAGTTGCAGGAAGACGGCTCCTTCACTTTTCCCTACGTCAGCGAAGGCTGTCTCGCGCTGTTCGGCATCACGCCGGTCGAACTGCAAAACGATGCGTCCTGCTTTTTGAATCTCATTTACCCCGAAGATATCCCCGCGCTGCTGGATTCCCTGAAAAAATCGGCACAGACCCTGTGTTTCTGGAACTGGGAAGGGCGCATTGCCCTGCCGGGCGGTGATACCAGGTGGATCAGCCTCGGCGCCACGCCGCAGAGTATGCCGAACGGCCTGCCGCGCTGGGAAGGCATCGTCCTTGACACCACCCAGAGCAAGCTGGGCGAACTCGAAGTCAAGCGGGTGCAGCAGCAGTTGCTGGAACTTTCCTCGCATATTCAGGACGCCAAGGAGCAGGAGCGGCTGCGCATCGCGCGCGAAGTGCATGACGAGATCGGCAGTTTGCTCACCGCGATCAAGATGGATTTATCCTGGATGATCCAGCGCCTGCCCAAGGAAAGCCCAAAACTTACCGAGAAGGCCAAAACCATAGAGGAACTTGTCAACCGTGCGATCACCTCGGCCAGTCATCTGGCGCACCGCCTGCGCCCCGGTTTTCTCGATTGCTTCGGCATCATCGCCGCGATCGAGATCGAGGCGCAGGAGTTCAGCAAGCGCAGCGGCATTTCCTGCACCATCGTCAAATCGCAGGAAAGCATCGAACTGCCGGAGGCATATTCGATCACGCTGTTCAGGATTTGCCAGGAGGCATTGAACAACATCCTGAAGCACGCCAATGCCAAGCATGTCCAGGTCGAGATCGTCAAGGGAACCGACCACCTCGAACTGATTATTTCCGATGACGGAGTAGGCTTCAGCGAGGCGGCGCGCAACAAGCCGCGCTCGTTCGGTCTGCGCGGCGTCCAGGAACGCGTCGCGCACCTCGGCGGTACGGTCAAGATCGCGAGCACGTTGGGCAAGGGGACGCAAATAGCCATTTTCGTCCCGCTCATGGAAGAAACACCGCAACAGGCACTTTTCGGCGCTACGTCTATATGATCAACATTCTTGTGGTGGACGATCATGCGCTGATCCGCAAGGGCCTGAAGATGCTGCTCGAAGAGGGGCCGGATTTTCACATCGCCGGCGAGGCGGAAACCGGTTTGCAGGCCATCAACATGGCGCGCGAGCAGCACTTCGATTTGATCCTGCTGGATATCTCCCTGTCGGATAAGCACGGCATCGACGTGCTCAAGCAACTCAAGTCGGAGCAGCCGGATGTCAAGATCATCGTGCTGAGCATGTACCCCGAAGAGCAATACGGCGTGCGCGCATTGAAGGCAGGCGCGATGGGCTACATCAACAAGCAGAGCGCGCCGGAAAAGCTGGTCGGCGCGATCCAGCAGGTCATCGCCGGCAAGAAATATATCAGTGCGCCGCTGGCCGAACAGCTGTTGAGCAACCTGATTGGCGAATCGCAGGAGATGATGCACCAGAACCTGTCCAACCGCGAATATCAGACGCTCTGCCTGATGGCCTCCGGCAAATCGCTGACCGAAATTTCCGAAATTATGGCGCTCAGCCCGAAAACGGTGAGTGTCTACCGCGCCCGCATGCTGGAGAAAATGGGCTTCAAGAACAATGCAGAGGCGGTTCACTACGCAATTGCGCACAATCTGGTGGAAGCCAAGAAATAAAATATGGGGTAGGCCATGAAAAATTCATCATCCAATCCATCCGAGCTTGCCCGCGAAACACTGAAAACGCTGGCGGCGCGCAAGATGCCGCCGACACCGGACAACTACACCCGGATTTACGCCGAAATCGGCGGCACTCCCGCCGATGGAGAACGCGGGGCGGAAATAGTCCTGCGCGGCATCGCCGAATACCTTGCGCAAACGCCAAAAACTGCGCCGGTCAGCATTTCATTGAAAAAAGTGATCGGGGCGGAGGACTGGGATCAATGCCTCAAGGAAATCGAAAAACTCCTGCCAAGGCCTAGCGGAGAAAGCACGCAATCGTGGTCAGAACTGATACGCGACTTGTTGCACCAACTGGAAGTTCCCCATAAAGGCCTGACCATCACGCGCAAGAAAGAAGGTCTGGAAACCGTATTGAAACGCTTTGCGGCAAACCCTGAAACCTTGTTCGACAAGTTGAACGGGCTGATGCGCTCGTGGGCGGAATCCCCGCTTGCCGGCAGCAACGCCGAGGACGGTTCCGTGCCGCCCGGCCCACCACCCACGGAAGGCGCTATGGCAGCGCCAATAAGTGCCTCAACAACCCTGCACGTCCCGGGCGAAGAAGTGGGATTGCCCGCCAGATTCGCTGCTTTGCTGGCGCAAACACTGGAAGGCATACTCGGCACTCTGCCGGAATTGAACCAGGAGGTGCAAGCGCTCGCTCAGCAGGTGAGGGATGTCAAGACGCACGATCAGCTTACCGTGTTCACCAAGCTGTTGCGCCAATTCCTGTTAAAAGTCGAATTGCGCGCGGGAGATCAGGCCAAGGTTCATGAAGGCTTGCTGCGCCTGTTGCGGCTGCTGGTGGAAAATATCGGCGAAATGGTCGAAGACGAGGAATGGCTGCACGGGCAAATCGTCATCTTGCAGGAAATCATCGCCAAGCCGGTCGATCGGCGCGCCATCGCCGATGCCGAGCGCGGCCTGCGCGATGCCATCATCAAACAGGGACTGCTCAAACAAAGCCTGTCCGAGGCCAAAACAACACTTAAACACCTGATGACCACCTTCATCGACCGGCTCGGCGAAATCACCGAAAGCACCGGGGAATACCATCAGAAAATCGACGGTTACAGCAAAAAAATCAGCAAGTCCAACAACATTACCGAACTGAGCCATCTGCTGGAAGACATCATGCAGGACACGCGCATCATCCAGGCCAGCGCGCTGCGTTCGCATGAAGAGCTGGTCGGCACCCGCAAGCAGGTTCACGAAGCCGAAGACAAAATCAAAAAACTGGAGCAGGAACTCGCGCAAGTCAGCGAGCTGGTGCATCAGGATCAGCTCACCGGCGCGCTCAACCGTCGCGGCCTTGACGAAGCATTCGATCGGGAGGCAACGCGCGCCGACCGCAGCCACACGCCCGTCTGTGTCGCATTGCTCGATATCGACAATTTCAAGCGGCTCAACGATACCAGGGGGCACCAAGCGGGCGACCAGGCGCTCGTGCACTTGAGCCATGTCGTCAAGGAAGCATTGCGCCCCAGCGACATGGTGGCGCGCTACGGTGGCGAAGAATTCATCATCGTTTTGCCCGGCATCGGCATTGTAGAAGCTGCTGCAACCGTCGAGCGCCTGCAGCGCGAACTGACCAAGCAATTCTTCATGCACGATAACGAACGCATCCTGATCACCTTCAGCGCAGGCGTTGCGCTGCGCGCCCCGCAGGAGCCTCAGGACGATGTTATCGGGCGTGCCGACAAGGCCATGTACCAAGCCAAGAAGACCGGCAAGAACCGCGTGGTCGTGGCGGAGTAGCCCAGGAAGCCACAACTGCGATCCGCAGATTACGCAGATTTAAAAACTATCGCCGGTGATGAATGCATCACGCGTATGGTTATCTGATCCCTGTCAAGGATTCATTGTTTAATCTTGCGTAATCTGCGGACAGTTGCTTTTTTCCGCCAATGAACATACATAACGCTCACAGCGTCGGCCATTGTTTCCACTGCGGCCTGCACATACCCGCCGAGGCGGATTACCACGCCTTGCTGGACGGCGCGGAACAGCGCTTTTGCTGCTTTGGCTGCCAGTCGGTGTGCGGCGCCATCTTTGAAGCCGGGTTGCAAGGCTATTACCGGCGCACCCCGGAAGGCGCGCTGCTCGGCCCGCCGCCAGAACCGCCCAAAGACATCGAGATCTACGACTTCGACGAAGTGCAGCAGGAATTCGCCACCTGTTCCGGCGCTATCCGCGACATACACCTGCTCGTCGAGGGTATCCACTGCGCGGCCTGCGTGTGGCTGATCGAGCGCGGCCTGCAGCGCGTTCCCGGCGTGCAGTCGGCCCACGTCAACCTGGCCGCCAAACGTCTGCACTTGCGCTGGGACAACAGCCGCAGCAGGCTCTCCGAGATGCTGCGCGCGCTGGCCAAAATCGGCTATTCCGCCGTGCCCTATGACCCGGAAAGCGCCGAAGGCATCATCAAGAAAGCCAATCGCGCCATGCTCTACCGGCTGTTTTTCGCCGGATTCGCGATGATGAACATGCTGTGGGTTTCCGTCGCGCTTTATAGCGGCGCGAACCGCGACGAGTTCCGCGAGTTTTTCCACTGGATCGGTTTGGCTTTGGCTACGCCGACTTTGCTGTATGCGGGCTATCCTTTTTATCGCGGCGCATTCGGCGGATTGCGCGGCGGACGTTTGACGATGGACTTGCCGATTGCCATCGGACTGGGCGTCACTTACGCCTATTCGCTTTACGTCACGGTCAGCGCCAGTCGCGTCGGCGAGGTGTATTTCGACACTGTTACCAACCTGATCTTCGTGATCCTAATCGGCCGCTATCTGGAAGGCTTGTTTCGCCACCAGGCGATTTCCGCGACCAAACGGCTGATGGAATTGCAGCCGCGCGCGGCAATCGTGATGCGCGACGGGGAGGAGCAGATGACGCCGATACGTGGTGTCAAACTTGGCGACCAAGTGCTGATCAAGCCCGGCTACAAGGTGCCGGTGGACGGTATCGTGTTCGAGGGACACAGCTCGGTGGACGAATCCATGCTGAGCGGCGAATCCGCGCCGGTCGGCAAAGCGGCCGGTGCGCAGGTCTTCGCCGGCACACTGAACACGACCGGCGCGTTGCTGGTGGAAGTGCGCACCTTGCTGCAGGACACGACGCTGGCCAAGATCATCCGCCTGGTCGAAGAGGCACAATCCTCCAAGGCGCCGATCCAGCGCCTCGCCGACACCATCGTGCCGTGGTTCGTGCTGGTTACGCTGGTGTGCGCTGCGCTGACCTTCTTCATCTGGAATGCCTGGGATTTTGAGATCGCGCTGATGGCGGCTACCTCGGTGCTGATCATCACCTGCCCGTGCGCGCTGGGCATGGCGACGCCGATGTCGATCGCGGTAGCCTCCGGCCTGGGCGCCAAGCACGGCATCCTGATTAAGAACGGGCTGGTGCTGGAAACCCTGTCCAAAGTGACGCATTTCGTGTTCGACAAGACCGGCACGCTGACCGAAGGCAGGATGGGCGTCGCGCAACTGCATGTCGCGCCCGGTACAACGAACGAAGAGGTATTGCGAGGCGCGGCGGCAGTGGAACGCTACAGCGAGCACAGCGCGGCCAAGGCGATCGTCGCCGAGGCGGAAGCGCGACAATTAAGCTATCGCGACATCGCCGTGTCCGGCTTTCAGGCAAGCGCTGGTTTGGGCGTGGAAGCAACGGCAGATGGAAAAGCAGTATTGCTCGGCAGCGCCGAGTGGCTGAAGCGGCGCGGCGTCGAGCTCAACGCGGAACTACAGGTTCAAGCGCATGAGCTAGAAGCGCAGGCGATGAGCTGCGTGCATGCCGCAATCGGCGGCGTACATGTGGCAGTGTTTGCGCTCGCAGACCGGCTGCGCGGCGATGCCCAACAACTGATAAACGAGCTGCGCGCGGCGGGCATCCGTACGACCCTGCTTTCCGGCGACCGCCAGCCGGTCGCCGAGGCAGTCGCGAGGCAACTCGGCGGCATGGAAGTGATCGCCGAAGTGCTGCCGCAGGACAAGGACAGCGTGATACGGCAGTTGCAGCGGCGCGGCGCGGTAGTGGCGATGGTAGGCGACGGCGTCAACGATGCACCCGCGCTGACCCGTGCCGATGTCGGCATCGCGCTCGGTTCGGGCACCGACGTGACGGTGGAAAGCGCCGACATCGTGCTGATGCACAACGAGCTGGACAAGGTGCGGCTGGCCACCCTGCTGTCGCGCCGCACTCTGCGCACCATCAGGCAGAACATCGGGCTGTCCTTTGTTTACAATGCAATCATGGTGCCGCTGGCGATGCTGGCCATGGTAACGCCGCTGGTGGCGGCGATCACCATGCCGATCAGCTCGCTGGTGGTGATTGGCAACGCGGCGCGCATACGTACGTTATTCGGGAAATCGCAGGGGTTGCCATGGATGTGATCTACAGTCTGATACCAGGCATGATGTTCTTTGGCCTGGTGCTCATCGCAGTGCTGATCTGGGCGGTAAAAAAGGGGCAGTACGAGGACATGGAAGGCAATGCCAGCCGCATTCTGTTGGACGACGACGAAGATATGGCCGATCAACCGGTTGTCAATAAGGATGGCGGAGCAAACGAGGAAAAGCCCGAATCGAAATAGCCGCTGGCCGGGCTATCAGCCGGGCGCGTTCGGCGCGGGGTGCTGGACGGTGGCGGGACACACCGGGCATACTTCGCGGTTATCGGCTTCTGCGGTAAGACCGTTCATGGTCGCCGCATTGGACAAAAGACCGAAAAAGAATTTTCGGAACATGCAAAGTTGAGGATTGCCATGACTACAGATACGCCGCGTAGGAAGCGCCCTACGAAAACCGCCAAGGCAGATGTCGAAAAAATAGGCCTTGCCACCGCGCACCTGCACCGTTTGCTGAAAGAGCTTGGCCATACCCGCAGCCTGGAAAAATCCGCTTCCACCATGCCGGATGCACGTGAACGTCTCTCTTTTATCGACAAGTCCATGCACGAAGCATCGGAAAAAACCATCAGCGCGGTTGAAACTACAATACCGTTGACCGGCGCGACCCGCGCCATCTGCAGCGACCTCTCGAACCGGCTGGCAGATGCGGCCTTCAGGGAAAACACGGCCCTCATCGAGGAGGCGATTTCCAGGCTTGGCGAGATCGCTGCCGCAGAAGAGGCCATCTACCGCAGCCTGCTGCACATTCTGGAAGCGCAGGAATTTCGCGATGTCGCGGGGCAAATGGTCAACAAGATCGTGGGAGCAGCCGTCGAAGTAGAAAGCATTCTGCTCGACATTCTCAAGGAATACGCCCCCGACACCAGGGACTCGCTGATCGGATCGGAGGGGCTGACCGCCGGCCCGTCCCATAAGCCGGGCGGAAACACTGCCGGGCAGGACGACGTAGACGATTTACTTTCCTCGCTCGGGTTCTGACAGCACAGTTGGGCAAAAAGAAAGAGATGAAAGACATTGCCGGGAATTTTGCGGCGCATTCGGCGCAGGTCGGCTTTTGCAAAAAATGGCAGGCGGCGGCATGGACATTGAAACAATAGTTATTTTGATCCTGCTCGCAGCCGGGTTGCAGCTGCGCCGCCGCGCCAGCCTGAAAAAATGATGATGCACATTTCACAGCTTGCCGCTTGCCCTACACGCCGCGCCCTTCATGGCAAATGGTTATTCTGTCTGGCGATTGCCCTGGTTGCGTTAGCGGCGGCTTGCTGGCCGGACCGTTTGGCGTACTTGCGCTATGCCGCTCCGCTCTGATGGATGGGGAGTGGTGGCGCGTGGCGACCGCACATCTGGTGCATCTGAACATCACGCATTTGCTCCTGAATCTGCTCGGGTTGCTCCTGATTTGCGAACTGCAATGGGGGAAATGCCACTGCGTCACGGCATCGGCCTGCTCGGCTTCTCCGGGGCGGCGGTCAGTGCCTGCCTGTGGTGGCTGCAACCGGAGCTTGCCTGGTACGCGGGGCTATCCGGCGCCCTGCATGGCTTGTGGATAGGCTGCATATTTTACGGATTGCAACACGCGGCGAACGTATCGCCGCGATCGCGCCTTCATTATCTGGCGTGAGCCTTCCTGCTGACGGCCAAATTGATTCTGGAATTTTACGACGGCTCTGCGGCAAGCACCGCCCACCTGATAGGCGGCGAAGTGGTGAACGCATCCCACCTTTATGGCGCGCTGGCCGGGGCGGTGTATGCGCTGATACCGGAGCGCGCCAAACATGGCATTTCAAATAATGCGGCTTAATCCGCGCTGCACCAAACGGAGGTTGCCAAACTTAGCGGGGCGCTTTTCCATTTGCGAGCAAGGGCTGCAACAGTTTGTCGAAGTCCTTGGGCGGGACATATTGCAGCACGGGTTTTTCTGCGCCGCCCAAGGTAATATCCAGGCCATGCTGCGGATACAGCCAATGCACCGCGCCGCTTTCCTTCTCGCTGATGCGCTGGCCCGGCTGGCCGAAACGCTTGAGGAAAATTTCTTCTTCGACCCGCACCGACGGCATATAGGTCAGGCCGCTGACCGGCAGCGCGCGCAGTCGCAAAATATCTCCCGGCGCCGGCGTGATTTTCCTGCCGCCGCCGGTCGCGCTGATGCGCAGGCCGCGCTCATGCATGGCCTGCAATTCCGCTGCGGGAACGGCGATAATGGCGACTATCCTGCCTTTCAAACCGGCCGGTTCGACCTGTTCGAAAAACATCTCGGCGACCAGTTGTCCGCCCGGCGACCTGAACAGGCTGTACTTGGCCTCCGCATGGAAACGTTGCTCCGTTTCGCCGCCTGTGCTCGACCCCAGTGTCAGGCCGAATATGCGGATCGTGTCCGGGGTGGGATGCTCGATTTGCCATGGCAGATCATTGTCCACGCCGGATTTTCCCGGCACAAAAAACGATCCCACGAAAATCAGGGCCGAAAGAATAGCGACGCTCCAGTACAGCTTGCGTTCCATGGTTGCTATTTATGATCCTGCAAAAAAACGGGTTTGTGAGCCATCCGGCAAGTATGGTGCGGATTCTGGCATATATCCAACCGCTTGAGGCGACTAACGGGCGGTAAACTGGCATAATGCTCAGCTCATTATGGAGAAGTTTATGAATAAGGCAGTCAACCAACTGGTGGTGGATCTGGAGCTGATACGCAGGCTGGATAAAAACGGGCCGCGCTACACCTCCTATCCTACCGCAGACCGATTCAATGACACTTTCACGGCCGAAAGCTACCGGCAGTGGATAGAAAAACGTAAGGCGGAGGGTGGTGCCAAGCCGCTGTCGTTGTATATCCACATCCCGTTCTGCAACACGCTGTGTTTTTACTGCGCCTGCAACAAGATCATCACCAAGGATCGCAGCCAGTCCGCCGAATACGTGCGCTACCTGATCAAGGAAATGGAGATGCAGGCGGCATTGCTCGGGCCGGGACAGGTGGTCGAGCAGTTGCACTTCGGCGGCGGCACGCCGACCTTCATGAGCGACGACGAGTTCCGCCAGATCATGGCGGCGATCCGCCGTCATTTCAAACTGGTGGAGGACGGCGAATATTCGATCGAGATCGACCCGCGCAAGGTGAGCAATGAAACCATCGAGCTGCTCGGCAGCGAAGGCCTCAACCGCATCAGTGTCGGCGTGCAGGATTTCGACGCCGAGGTGCAGCGCGCGGTGAACCGCATCCAGAGCGAGGAAGAAACCTTGCGCATCATCCACGCGGCGCGCGCCAACGGCTTCAAGTCGGTGAGCATCGACCTGATCTACGGCCTGCCCAAGCAGACGCTGCAAGGCTTCGGCGCGACATTGGACAAGATCATCGCGGTCGATCCGGATCGCCTGTCGATCTACAATTACGCGCATATGCCGACCATCTTCAAGCCGCAGCGCCGCATCCACGAGGATGACCTGCCCGCGCCGCAAACCAAGCTGGACATCCTCAGCATGGCGGTGAACAAGCTGACCAAGGCGGGTTATGTCTATATCGGCATGGACCACTTCGCCAAACCGGAAGACGAACTCGCCGTGGCGCAGCGCCAGGGCAGGCTGCACCGCAACTTCCAAGGTTATTCGACACATTCCGATTGCGACCTCGTTGCGCTCGGTGTCAGCGCCATCGGCAAAATCGGCCCAACCTACAGCCAGAATTACCGCGAGGTGGAAGAGTATTATGTCGCGCTGGACAAGGATGAACTGCCCATCATGCGCGGCTTGGAACTGAACGCCGACGATCTGGTGCGGCGCGAGATCATCCAGGCGTTGATGTGCCACTTCGAGATTTCAAAGAAGTCGTTCGACACCGGCTTCCAGATCGATTTTGACAGCTATTTTTCCACCGAAATGGGGGAACTGCGCGAATACGAACAGGAAGGGCTGCTGGAAATTACACCGGAGCGGATCGGCGTTACGCCCAAGGGGCGCATGCTGATCCGCAACATCTGCATGGCGTTCGACAAATACCTGCGCACGCGCACCGAACATGCGCGCTATTCCAAGGTGATTTAACCGGGCGGCGGAGCCGCGTGCATTCGCCTTTACCTCCCCCGTCTTGCATAGGAGGCGATCATGAACAAAGCCCTTAAATACGTTGTGCTGGGTACGGTCGCCGTCGTTGGCGCCGTCGCAGCAGGCGCCGTATATCTGGCAGCGACCTTCGATCCCAACGATTACAAGGATCGGATAGTCAAGGCGGTGAAGGATGGCGCGCAGCGCGATCTGCGCCTCGACGGCAAGATCGCGCTGACGTTCTTTCCAAACATCGGCGCGAATGTCGGCAAGGCATCGCTGTCTGAATTCAACAACGACAAGCAATTTGCCGCGATCGATTCGGCGCATGTCTCGCTGGCATTGCTGCCGCTGTTCTCCGGGCAGGCGGTGGTGGATAAAGTGACGCTGAGCGGCCTGCAAGTCGCGCTGGTGAAGCGCAAGGATGGCACGACCAATTTCGACGACCTGCTTGGCACAAAAGACGAAAAAGCGGCGGGGCAGCCCCCGTTAGCTGTCCCGCCGGTCAAGTTCGACATCGCCGCAGTGTCCGTCGAAAAAACCAGCCTGGATTACCGCGACGAAACTACGGGTGCGCAATACGCCATCAAGGATTTGAACCTGCACACCGGGCGCATCGCCAACGGCGTGCCGGGCAAGATCGACCTGTCCGCCGCAGTGCAGGCCAGCCAGCCGAAACTGGATATCAATATCCAGCTGAAAACCACGCTGACTTTCGATCTGGAAAAGCAGCAATACCGTCTGGAAGGACTGGATTTGCAAGCTGGCGGCGCGGCGCTGGATATCGGCAACCTGAATGCCAAGGCGGGCGGCGATGTATATGCAGATATGGCAAAACAAGAATTCGGCGCACAGAAACTCTTATTGAGCGCGACCGGTGCGCAAGCGCAAAATACTTTCGAGGCAACGCTTAATGTGCCCGAATTGCGCATCGCCGGGGACAAGTTTTCGGGCGACAAGCTCACGCTCGACCTGGTGGTAAAGCAGCCGGAGCAAACGTTCAAGGCGAGGCTCGCTTCGCCGTTGACCGGCAACATCGAGGCGCAACAATTCAGCCTTGCCGGCTTGGTGCTGGCGCTGAATGCGACCGGCGAAAGACTGCCGGGCAAATCGGTGAGCAGCGAGATGAAAGGCAGCGTGCGGGTCGATGCGGCTAAGCAGAGCGTGCAGGTCAAGCTGACTGGTGGCTTGTTGCAAAGCCAGGTCAAGGCCGAAATCGGCGTGGTCGGCTTCACCGAACCTGCGATCCATTTCGATGTGGAGATCGACCAGCTCGATGCCGATTTGTACCTGCCGAAAAAGGCCGAAGGAGCAACCAAGCCAGGCGAACAGCCCGAGCAGCCCATTGACCTGACTGCCTTGCGCAAACTTAATCTGGATGGCAGCCTGCGCATCGGTTCGCTCAAGGTAGCAAACATCAAATCCACCAACGTGCGCCTCGATGTGAAAGCGCGCAACGGCCAGGTAAACATAGCACCGCTGTCCGCCAATCTGTACCAGGGCAGCCTGAAAGGCAACCTGAGCGTGAACGCGCAGGCCACACCAAGCATCGCCATCAATCAATCCCTCAGCGGCATCAATGTCGCGGCACTGACCAAGGATGCTGCCGATTTAGATACGCTGGAAGGCAAGGGCAATGTCGCCATGAACCTCGCGATGCAGGGCAACACCATCGCCGCGATGAAGAAGGCGCTCAACGGCACGATGTCGCTGAATCTCGCCGACGGCGCGATCAAGGGCATCAATATCGCCAAGAGCCTGCGAGAATTCGGCAAGGGCAATGCGGCGAAAACGCAGGGTGCCAACAAGGAGGAGAAAACCGACTTCAGCGAACTCAAGGCAAGCTTCAAGGTGAACAACGGCGTGGCGCACAACGACGACCTGTCGCTGAAATCGCCGCTGCTGCGCCTGACCGGCAACGGCGACATCGACATCGGCCAGAGCAGCATGAATTACGTTGCCAAGGCCACGCTGGCCAAGACGCTGGAGGGGCAGGGCGGCAAGGATGCGGTCGGCGGCATCACCGTGCCGGTACGCGCCAGCGGCCCGTTTGCCGACCTGAAATACACGCTGGATTTTGGCGCGATGGTGGGCGAAGCGGCCAAGCAAAAGGTTGAGATGAAGAAGGAAGAGATCAAAACACGCTTGCAGGACAAACTCAAGGGGTTGTTCAGGTAGCGTAGGGTGCCATAAGCGTAGCGCATTGCCCCGGATGCGCGGATTCATGCGGCGCAATGCCCGTTGGTTATCTTGAAGAGGTTCTTGCACACCTCGGGTGTTGCGTCCTACATTTTTTGGTTCCGGCTTGGGCTTTCCACATATGTCCGATTTTTCCTCGCGCCTGATCCGCTGGCAGCGCACCCATGGCCGCCACGACCTGCCGTGGCAGGGCGCGGACGCATACCGCGTATGGCTGTCCGAAATCATGTTGCAACAGACACAGGTTGCCACCGTCATTCCCTATTACCTGCGCTTCATCGCCGCCTTTCCGACTATCGCAGCACTTGCCGCCGCCAGCGAGGAGCAAGTGCTGACACACTGGAGCGGCCTCGGATACTACGCGCGCGGGCGCAACCTGCACCGTGCCGCACAGATCATCGTGGAAATACATCGCGGCGAATTTCCGCGCAAATACGAACAGATAGCCGAATTGCCCGGCATCGGTCGCTCCACCGCCGCCGCGATCTGTGCGCTGGCCTGGCACGAGCGCCGCGCAATCCTCGACGGCAACGTCAGACGCGTGCTGGCGCGCTATCGCGGTATCGAGGGATGGGCAGGGGAGAAGAAGGTAGAAGAACAACTCTGGGAACAGGCAGAAGCCTTACTCACTCTCCCTTGCAGGGGTAGGGGTGGGGAGGGAGCAGGCTCTTTGAAAAGTAACGACATCGCCACCTATACCCAAGCCCTCATGGACCTGGGTGCGACCGTTTGTACTCGCAGCCGCCCCAGATGCGCAGTCTGTCCGGTGCAGGCGGATTGCGTGGCCATGCAGACAGACCGTATAGCCGAACTGCCCACGCCGCGCCCGAAAAAGGCCGTACCGGAAAGACACGCCACCTTCCTGCTGCTGACGCACGGCAACGACATCCTGCTGGAGAAACGCCCCGGCAGCGGCATCTGGGGCGGACTGTGGTGCCTGCCGCAGTTCGAGGATGAGATTGCGGCGAGAGATTGGTTCTTGCGCAATGGCATGGAGGCGAGGGACGGCGAGAGGTTGGCGACGTTCACGCATACCTTTACGCATTTCAAGTTGCATATCACGCCGTTGAAGGTTGAGCTTGCGCGTAAGCCGTTGCGGGTGGAGCAGGTGGGAAGTGTGTGGCTGGAGGTGGGGGAGGCGTTGGGGGCGGCGATACCGACGCCGGTACGCAGCGTGCTTCTGCAACTCCACCGTAGGATGGGTGGAGCGTAGCGATACCCATCAATCAAAATCAAAACCGTCGGGGGTTGCCCGACAGCAAGTTCCTTTCTTTTGCTTCGCCAAAAGAAAGGAACCAAAGAAAAGGCGACCCCAGCTTGCCGCCGCTACGCGGTTCCCTCGACCAGAAACAAACTAGCGGGGCTGCGCAACTCGCACGATCCGCTACGCGGCCACGTGCTCAAACAGTGCTCGCCTAACATCACCGCTAGTTTGCTTCTGATCGAGGCGGCGCACAGGGGGAGGAAATTCAAAACCGTAAGCCCTGATGGCGTGCAATGCCCGCCATGCTTGTTTTGTGGGGTGCAATAAGCATAGCGCATTGCACCGAATGCAAATTACATACGGCGCAATGCCCGTTGGTTATTGCGCCCTACGCGAGCTTATGATTGCAAATCGACTTCTTGATTTGCGTACAGATGTCGAAGGAAGTCAATCTCAACCTGCCGATGCTGCCATCCCACTAGTGAGCCAGATGGAAAAAGCTCAGCGTTGGAATTGTTAATGGGAATGTAATTCGGAAAATCTTTTTTTCGGTTCTGCTCGGCTGTCATCAGCACTGTCTCATCATTCTTGAGAAAGATATGAATGAACTCATCAAGCATGATTGGCGTAGGGCGGTCGAATAATTGGCGGGCTGTCTCTACGCGGTTGATCTTATGCCCGCGCTGGATTAATCGAGGAGGGCGCTTAAAGTTATTTTGCTTAAACAGATCAAGTGCTTCTGGAGTGACGCCAACGACCTTCCATGACCAAGGTTTGCTTCCCATGAGCGCAGTCAGCAACCGGGTTGTGTCGTTGTCGCGAAACCCCTCTGGGCACGTTTGTTTGGCATTGAAGATAGCCACGTAAACTGAGTGGAGTGCTGCGCGGAGGTTGTTGTCGGCGTGAATTGCCATTTCACCCCCCCCACTTTTTCATTAGAGTCTGCTCGACACCCAGATGATCGAGCACCCTAGCCACCACGAAATCCACAATATCCTGCACGCTCATCGGATGGTGATAAAAGCCGGGATTGGGCGGCATGATGACCGCTCCTGCATGAGTTAGCTTCAGCATGTTCTCCAGGTGAATCGCTGAGAACGGCATTTCGCGCGGGACTAAAATCAATGTCCGCCTTTCCTTAAGCATCACGTCGGCGGCGCGGGCGATCAGGTCGTCGCTGATGCCACTGGCGATCTTGCCTAGCGTGCCCATGGTGCAGGGGCAGACCACCATCGCGTCGCCGGGGTTGGAGCCAGAGGCCATCGGCGCGTACCAGTCCTGGATGCCGAACACCTTGAGTTCACCGCTGAATTTCCCGTAGCGCTCCACGAACATCTGCTCCGCATCCTGCGGGCGGTTCGGCAGCGTGAAATCCAGCTCCTGCTTGGCGACGATCTGCGCGGCCTGCGAGTACACCAGATGCACGCGCTGCCCGCTTTGCAACAGGCATTCCAGCAAACGTATGCCGTAGGGCAAGCCGGAGGCTCCGGTGAAGGCGAGGGTGATGGTTTTCATGGCAGTCGTTCCATGTTTGATTTGCCGTCATTATCCATGAAACGCGCCGCAATAAGACCGTTCGCCGTGCCGAACACCAGCGCGGCGGCGGCGAAGATCGGAATGAGATAGGCGATACCGGCATGCGGGATCAGCCACAGATACACTACCACCATCTGCCCGGCGATATGCGCGAAAGCGGCGTAGATGCTGTGGCTGACCGGGCCGAACCAGCACTTCGGCAAATGCTGCGCGAAGGCCAGCACGAGCAGGCTGAGCACCGCGCCGGACAGGCTGAGAAAGAAGCCGGGAGCAAGAAAGTTGCCGAACAGCAGGCTGCCGGCGACGACGCGCAGCAGCGACACCCAGGCCGCCGCGCGCCAGCCGTAGCGCGCCAGCACGATCAGCGTGACGATGTTGGCCAGCCCCGGCTTCACGCCGGGCAGCGGCGAGGGAATGGCGTTCTCCAGCACGGTGAGGCCCAGCGCCACCGCCGCCATGCGCGCGATGTGGTGGTCTTCGGCAGTGGTATCCAGGAGGATCGAGGATGGCTTCCCCCCTTCTCCCTTCCCCCTTCTCCCTTCTCCTATGGTTTCAGTAGTTGAGGCTGTCATATTTCTTGACGCTACCGGTCAATTCGACGCTGACCTGGTTCGGCAGGCAGATGGCGATCTCGCCGGACTGTTGCAGCCAGCCCTGGCGCACGCAGTATTGTCTCGGGCTCGGGTCAGAGACGATGCGCGCGCGGCGTTTCTCGATTGCGATGACGCTCACGCCGAGCGGGCCGGGGACTTCGATCTGCTGGTCGCGCGACAGCGGCACTTCGCGGAAAATCTTCCCGCCGCTGCGGATGACAGCCTTGTCGGCAAGGCCGCCGTTCCATAAATTGAGGGTGAGCAGCACGACACAGATGCCGCCGAGCAGCAGCGTCAGCCAGTCGCCAGTTTTGATATGCGGCAGAGCCGCGCCAATGGGATCATGCCAGCTCACGGTGGCGCACCAACACCTGCTGCTGGTTTTCAAAGTGGCGCGCAAGCTTCTCGGCGAAATACACCGAGCGGTGCTGTCCGCCGGTGCAGCCGACGGCCACGGTGAGGTAGCTGCGGTTGTCGGCGATATAGCAGGGCAACCAGCGCTCCACAAAATTGCGGATGTCGCCGAACATGTCCTGCGCGGCAGAGGTGTTTTCGAGAAATTCGATGACTGCCGCATCGCGTCCGGTGAGCGGGCGCAGGTTTTCGTTGTAATGCGGGTTGGGCAAACAGCGCACATCGAATACCAGATCCGCGTCCAGCGGGATGCCGTGCTTGAAGCCGAACGACTCGAACAGCAGCGTCAGGCGAGCGCGATCCAGGTTGATGAACTGCTTGATCCAGGCGCGCAGCGCATTGGCGTTGAGCTCGGTGGTGTCGATATGGTGGCCGATGCTGCTGATTTCGGCGAGCAATTCGCGCTCGTAGGCAACACATTCTGGCAGCGTGCGCACCCCATCGTTGAGCGGATGCAGGCGGCGCGTTTCGGAAAAACGCTTTACCAGCGTTTCGGTCTGCGCATCGAGGAACAGAACGCGTACCGCCATTTTATTTTGCATAAGCTGCAGCAGGGAAGGGAGCACCTGGACGCTGCGCGCGTTACGCACGTCCACGCTTACCGCAATGTTCCTGAAACCGGCAGGCAGGAGCTGCTCGACGAGGCTGGAAAGCAGTTCGGCGGGCAGGTTGTCCACGCAATAAAAACCTGCGTCCTCCAGCGTTTTGAGCGCGACGCTCTTGCCGGAGCCGGACAGGCCGCTGATCAGGAAGAGCTGCATCTCAGTTTCCGTTATTCATCGAGCAGCAATTGGTCATGCCGCGTGATGAATTCCTGCATGCTGTCGATGCCGCGCTGCTGCATGACAAAATTGCGCGCGGCGGCTTCCACCAGCACCGCGAGGTTGCGCCCTGCGACCACCGGAATATTCACGGTGTTGATGTCCACGCCGAGTATTTCCTGATAAGTGGCGTTGAGCGGCAGACGCTCCATGTGCGAGAGGTCGCCGCCTTGCGGGCGATGCAAGTGCACGATGAGCTTCAGGCTCTTCTTGCGCCGTACCGCCGTTTCGCCGAACATGGTGCGGATGTTCAATACGCCGAGGCCGCGCACTTCGAGAAAATCGCGCAACAGCTCCGGGCAGCGCCCTTCCAGCGTATCCGGCGCGATGCGGTGCAATTCGACAATGTCGTCGGCAACCAGCCCGTTGCCGCGCGTGATCAATTCCAGGCCGAGCTCGCTTTTGCCGACCGCGCTTTCGCCGGTGATCAATACCCCGACCCCCAGCACGTCGAGAAACACGCCGTGGCGCGTAGTGGATTCGGCCAGTTCCTTGGCAAGGTAGTGGCGTACCAGCCACATCAGGTTCACGCTGGGCCTGGGCGAGCGGAACAGCGGAATATGCGTTTGGTCGGCAAAGGCGACCAGTTCGGCAGGAACGTCGCTGGCGCCTGCAACAATCAGACAGGTCGTGATGCTTTGCCCGATTTGCCGGAATACGCCGCCGCGCTCCTGATCGCTCAAATCGCGCAGGTAATCGAGTTCTGGATCGCTCAGCACCTGTATCCAATTCGGGTGCATCAGGTTAAGGTGGCCGATGAGTCCGTTGTTGGAGGCATTTACTTTGTCGCTGTCGATGATGCGATCGGTGCCGTCCGCACCGGCAATATGCGCGAGTTGCAGTCTCTGTTGCTTGTCCTCGAACAATTGCCGGATGTTGATCTGGCTCATGCCGTGCTGTTCCAGTCGTAAAACAGCTGATGGAGGCTGGCGGCGTCATCGCAGGCAAGCAGGCGGTTGCGGAATGGCGCATCGCTGAACATCTGGGCCAGTTCGCCGAGGATCTGCAGGTGCAGATCGGTGGCGCGCTCCGGAACCAGCAGCACAAAAATCATGTTGACCGGCTGCCCGTCCGGGGCATCGAACGGGATCGGGTGGGTGGTTTTGACGAACGCGGCAGTCGCATCGCGCAGTTTGGCGATGCGGCCGTGCGGGATCGCCACGCCCTGGCCCAGGCCGGTCGAGCCGAGCTTCTCGCGGGCAAACAGGCTGTCGAACACCTGGCTGCGCGCAATCTGCTGGTTATTTTCAAATAACAGGCCGACCCGTTCGAACACGCGTTTCTTGCTGGTGGATTCGGAATCCAGCAGGATGTTGTCGGGCAGCAGGATTTTGCTGATCAGGTTCATTTGGATGTCGTGCCAAAGAGGCGGTGCCAAGGCCGCCTGTGGTTATTTATTCGACTGCGGCATGTTTGCCGGAATCGTCATGGCGCCGCGCCGAGAGTTTTTCCTTGTGTTTCATCACCTGGCGATCCAGCTTGTCCACCAGCGCGTCGATTGCAGCGTACAGATTCTCGTCCTCGCATTCCACGAATACGTCCTTGCCGCTGATGTGTATGGTCGCTTCGGCCTTCTGTCTCAGCTTTTCCACCGACAACGTGATGTTCACTTCAATCACGTTGTCGAAATGGCGCTTGATTTTGCCGATTTTGCCGGTCGCGTAGTCGCGAATGGCGGGTGTGATTTCCAGGTGGCGTCCGGTCAGGTGGATGTTCATGATGTGTTCCCTTGTTAAAGTGATTTACGGAGATTCACCGGGGGAATATGCAACGCTTCCCGGTACTTTGCAATGGTACGCCGGGCAACGACAATGCCCTGCTGTGCCAAGATTTCCGACATGCGGCTATCGGTTAGCGGTTTGCGCGCATCTTCCGTGCTGACCAGCTGCTTGATCAGCTCGCGTATCGCGGTGGAAGAACAGGTGCCGCCGCTTTCCGTGGACAGGCCGCTGCCAAAGAAATATTTAAATTCGTATATGCCGCGCGGAGCCAGCATGAATTTTTGCGTGGTGCTGCGCGATACCGTGGATTCGTGCAGGTCGAGCGCCTCGGAGATTTCGCGCAACACCAGCGGGCGCATGCCGATCTCGCCATGCTCGAAAAAATTGCCCTGCCTATCCACAATCGCTTGCGCGACGCGCAGGATGGTGTCAAAGCGCTGCTGCAAATTCTTGATCAGCCATTTCGCCTCTTGCAATTGCGTGGCAAGTTGCGATAAGTTTTTGTCGCTGCGCTGTTGCAGGATGTTGGCATAAACCCGGTTCACGCGCAGCTTGGGCATCGCGTCGGCATTGAGCCGCACCTGCCACTTCCCCCTGTGCTTTTCCACGATCACATCGGGCACCACGTAGTCGGCGACGCTCCGGTCGAACTCCGCGCCGGGCTTCGGGTTCAAGCCGGTGATTAAATGCTGTGCGGAGCGCAACTCATCGTCGCCGCAGTGCAACAGCTTTTTGATTCTGGCAAAATCATGGGCGGCAAGCAAATTCAGGTGGTTGCTCACCAGGCGGATCGCCAGATCGCGTTGCGGCGTATCTTCCGGCAACGCCTTGAGCTGCAAGGCCAGGCATTCGCCGAGATCGCGCGCACCCAGGCCGGGCTGGTCGAGGTGTTGCAGCTGAACCAGCGCGGTTTCCAGATCGTCCAGCGTGATGTCGAGTTCGGCTGGCAACAGCTCCGCCAGTTCCCCCAGATCTTGCGCCAGATAGCCGTTCTCGTCGAGCGCGTCGATCAGCAGTCCGACCACCTTGCGGTCTTTGCCTTCCAGCGGGCTGGTGGACAATTGGTCATGCAGGTATTCGCGCAGGCTGGCCTGTTCCGCTGCCTGCTCCGGGTAATTTCCTTCTTCATCGTCAGAGCCGTGCACGGCACCACCGCCGAGGTTCCAGTCCGGCTGCTCGTTGCTGAAATCGTCCGTGCCGCTGTCATCGGCACGGCTCGCTTCGGGTGCGCCGCGCTCTTCGCTTTGCGTTGCCGGGTGCGGAGAATCATGGGGGAAAACGCCGGGCGCGGATTCATCGGCCAATTCCAGCATGGGGTTTTCGTCCAGCATTTGCGCCACTTCCTGATGAATGTCCTGCGTGGAGAGTTGCAGCAAGCGGATAGCCTGCTGCAACTGCGGGGTAAGCGTCAGTTGCTGGGATGTCCTAAGTTGTAGTGCGGGTCTCATTGCATGATGTTTGTTCCGGGGCGCATTCTTTATCAAAGCCTGAAATGCTCACCCAGATAAACTTTCCTCACGCCCTCATTATAAATGATTTCATCCGGCTTGCCTTCAGCCATGACCGCGCCGGCGTTGATAATGTAGGCGCGGTCGCAGATACCCAGTGTTTCCCGCACGTTATGGTCGGTGATCAGCACACCGATATTGCGTTCTTTGAGGAAGCGGATGATTTTCTGGATATCCAGTACGGCGATGGGATCCACGCCGGCAAACGGCTCATCGAGCAGGATAAAGCGCGGGTTGGTCGCCAGCGCGCGCGCAATTTCCACGCGCCGCCGTTCACCGCCAGACAGGCTGATGGCCGGATTGTTCCGTATATGCGCGATATGCAGGTCTTCCAGCAATTCTTCCAGGCGATTCTGCAAGTCGACGTCGGATAGCTCCTGCAATTCCAGCACCGCCTGAATATTTTGTGCCACGGTCATGCGGCGGAAGATCGAGGCTTCCTGCGGCAGATAACCCAGCCCCAGGCGGGCGCGGCGATGTATCGGCAGGTGGGTGATATTTTGCCCGTCGATAAAAATCTCACCTCCGTCGGCTGCGATCAGGCCCACGATCATGTAGAAGGCGGTGGTTTTGCCCGCGCCGTTCGGCCCGAGCAGGCCGACCACCTCACCGCTTTCCAGCGTCAGTGAAGCATCATGCACCACGATGCGTGAACCGTATTTTTTCTTGAGGCCAACCGCGCGCAATTCGCTCATGGCTATTCTGCGGGGCGGAGCGTGTCGCTCGGAGTGATAGGCAGCGTATCCGGAACGGACGACACCGGCGCCGCGCCGCCGGGTTTGGGTTGCAGCACCGCATGCACCCGTTTCGGCGGGCCATTTTTCGTGCCGTCGCCGCCGTTAACTTGAAAAATTTCGGTTTTCGCGTTGTAGGTAATATGCTCCCCGCGCACTTCGTCCAGCTCGCGCTTGAGGCGCGCCCGGACATAAAAATCCAACGTTTCGGCGCGCGTGTCATATTCGATGCGCTCGCCGTAGCCTTCCACGTACTCATCCAGCCCCTCGCGTTTTTGCCGGAAGCTGGCAGTCCTGCCGTATGCCGTGCCGCGTTTGAAGCCGTCTTTATCCTGCATCACCACAATCTTGTCGCCGAGTATCAGCATTGTGCCTTGGGATAACTTCACGTTACCGATGAAGGTGCTGACCTGCCGCGCGTCGTCAATGACCACCTGGTCGGCTTCCAGATACAGCGGTTTTTCGCGGTCGGCGCGCTCGGCAAAGCAGGCGGGCGCCCAGGACAGTGCAAGAAAAACTGCTGCCCATAATTTATTAATTGGCTTTTGCATGTTCGCTTCTTACCTGTGAAAGGAGTTTCAGGGTGCGCGCCTTGTTGTCCATTTCCAGCCCCACCGCATGCATGGTGTTGCGCGCATTCACAACAGTGACGGCATGGTCGGTTTCCGCCCAATCCCGATCCGGAACGACATGCAGAAATTCGGTGTGCAACGTGAGTTCGCTTTGCTGCACATCCGCTTCGCGCAGTACCTCGACATCATCGTGCAGGTAAATTTCATCTCCCTTGCTGGAGACAATGCCCCGCTTGGCGATGAGGTGTATGGCCGGATGTCCGGCGGACAGCGCGGTCAGGCGCGGCACTTCCAGCAGAGTGCTGTCGTCGTCCGGGTAATGCTGCATTTTCTTGGCAGACATGATAAAGCGCGGCATTCCCTGCTCGTTCAGCCTGACCGCGGAGAAATTTTCCATGATGGCATCCGGGTCATGGCGCTTGCCGTTATCCGGCTTGCCATCCTCAGGCCGTACCTGCTGGCTCAGCCAATAGGTCACGCCGAGCAAGCCGAGCAAGGGTAATAGCGGGAGCCAGTGGCGGGCGCGAGACACCATAGTCATTTCAGATAGGGAGCCAGTTGCGCGTCCAGCGTGCCTTGCGCAGACATGACCAGCTCGCAGGCTTCGCGCACCGCGCCGTGGCCGCCGTGGCACTGCGTCACATAATCGGAATGTTCGCGCACCAGCTGCGGAGATTCGGGCACGCTGATCGCCAGCCCGACATGACGCATCACCGTCAGATCGACCACATCGTCGCCCATGTAAGCGGCGGCGTCGCGCGTGAGCTTGAGCCGGTCGAGCAGGCCGAGCATCGCGTCAAGTTTATTTTCCACGCCTTGAAAAACATGCAGGATACCGAGGTTCTGCGCGCGCGACGCGACACAGCGCGAAGTGCGTCCGGTGATGATGGCAACCTCTATTCCGCTGGCGCGCAGCATTTTCAGGCCATGGCCGTCGAGTGCATTAAAGCGTTTGAATTCTTCGCCCGAATCGGACAGATACAGCCCGCCGTCGGTCATGACCCCGTCCACATCGAAGGCCATCAGGCGGATCAGCTTGGCGCGGCTCGATAACATGGCTTGCTCCTCAAATAACCTTGGCGTGCAACAAGTCGTGCATATTCAGCGCGCCGACCAGCTTAAGTTGCTCGTCCACCACCAGTATCTGGCTGATATTGTATTGCTCCATCACCTGCACCGCTTCGGCGGCCAACGCATCCGGGTCGATGCAACGCGGGTTGGCGGACATCACGCTGCGCACCGGGGTGGCGCTGAAATCCAGCCTTTTTTCCAGCGTGCGGCGCAGGTCGCCGTCGGTATAAATGCCCAGCACGCGTTGTTCCGCGTCCACGATCGCAGTCATGCCCACGCCTTTTTTGGAAATTTCCAGAATCGCGCCGCTCAGCATTGCGTCTTCACGCACCATCGGCAGTCGCTCGCCGCTGCGCATTATGTCACGCACATGAGTGAGCAAACGCCGCCCCAGGTTGCCGCCCGGATGGGAGCGGGCAAAATCTTCCGCACCAAAACCCTTGGCATCCAGCAACGCCACCGCCAGCGCGTCGCCCAGCGCCAATGCAGCAGTGGTGCTGGCGGTGGGAGCCAGCCCCATCGGGCAAGCCTCCTTATCCACCGCTGCGTTGAGATGCACATCGGCCGCCTGCGCCAGGCTGGAAGCGGGATTGCCGGTTATGCTGATAAGTTTGGCACCCTGCCGCTTGATAACCGGGACGATGGTCATCAGTTCCTCGCTCTCGCCGGAATAGGACAGCGCAATAATGACGTCCTCGCTGGTAATCATGCCCAAGTCGCCGTGGCTGGCATCGCCAGGATGAACGAAATAAGCGGGAGTGCCCGTGCTGGACATGGTAGCGGCGATCTTGCGCGCGATATGCCCGGACTTGCCCATGCCGCTGACAATGACGCGCCCCTCGCAACGCAAAATCGTTTCCACGGCGCGCAGGAAGTCGTTATCGAGCCGTGCAGCGAGGGTTTGGATGGCAGCAGCTTCAATCCCCAGGACTTCGCGGGCAAGCTCGAGTGCGCGCGGTGCGGCAATAATGTGTTTAATCATATGCTGCATTATAACAGCGGGAATTTTCCGGGTAACCGGCAAAATAGGCCAGCCGCAGGCTGGAGGAGGCGGTCATTCGCCAAGGGGTTGAGCAGGTTCTAATTACCGGGTTTACGCCTCGTTTTTCAAACGCTGCATGTTTGTCACATAGCGTTGCAGCATGACGCTGGAAGCGCTATCGAGATTCCTGAATTCGCACCCCACCCGCTTGATCTCCTGACCGGGCTTGGGGGATACCGAAACCAGGTTTTTCACCATGAGAGTGACGCTGATCTTGCCCACTTCCGGCAAGTCTATCTGGCAGCCGGCATAAGTCTGGCCTAACACAAACTCAATATCGTTTTCCGCATACGACAGCCTGACGCCGCCGCCGCTGATATCCATGACAGGCGTTTCGACCTGGACTACCGGCCCCTTGCCGATCGGGATAATGCAACGCAAGCGTTCGGAGGAGGGGATCGCGAGCCGGAAATACTCGCGGCGTTGTATCCGGCAGAGGCTGGCCGGCAGCGGCAGGTAAAAGGCCGGGTAGCCTTGGTGCGTTACCGCTCGGATGGCGGCGACGGGAAACTGGATCTTGACATGCTTGTGCAAGCTGACCAAGGTGATTCTTTTGCTGTCTGCGATGCGCCGGTTTATCGGTGCGTCTGTGCCTTGCTCTACCCAGAACCCCTTTTCACCTACGTCCAGCAGAGATGTCATGATGAAATCCTTCGCGCCGTCGTAATAAAGCGCGGCGGGCGATCCGCTTTCCGCAATGTCGTGCAGCAAGGCAAGGATTTGCCGCGCAGATGCAACGCGGCACTCTCCCTCCTGCTCATCAGAAAGCCTTTCGATTGTTAGAGGAACGTTTTCTTGCATACTCTATAACAATAGCCACCCAAACGGTCCGTCTGAGAATCCTTTTAGATTTTGTAAGTGCCACATTAAATGACAAAACGCCGGATACGGCGCAAATTCGCACTTAACGGGCAGAACATCGCGCCTCCCGATAGCGGGCTTGTCATGCCGGTCTGCCTTGCTGCCGGTCGCATATACTGCACCGGCGGGTTCCAGCAAATCTGCTAGGGACGCGCTGATTTATTCGGTTTCGTCGTTCCCGCGAAGGCGGGAACCCAGTTAAGTAAAGGCACTGGATCCCCGCCTTCGCGGGGATGACGAATAAATCAGCGCCTCCCAGCAGCCTGTCGGACTTAAAGGAAATCGGCTGCAAATCCGCCTGGCCGGTGCATATTGCGCCGCTTTTTTGGTCAATAGAACAACTATTGACCTGCAAAATCGGCAAAATCTGCCCTCGCTCAGCCGAATTTTGCGAGCAACCGCTGCGCGGCTTGCCTGCTTGACCCGCTTCGCTTCGATTCTTCAAGCTCGACAGGCTGCTAGGCACGGCAAGTGTTCTTTACTGGCCGACTTTTATCCGCTGCATCTTCGTTATATATCGTTGCAGCAAAATGCCGGTCGTGTTGTCGGAATCCTTGAATTCGCACCCTATGCGCCTGATAATTTGCCCTAGCTTGGGAGATATTGAAACCATCTTTTTCACGATTATTGTAACATTAATCTTACCCAGCTCCGGCAAGTCGATCTGACAGCCCGCATAGATTTGCCCCGCTGTAAACTCAATATCGTTATCCGTATAGAACAGCCTCACCCCGCCGATACTGATATCCATGACGGAAATTTCAACGAGACGTTGCGCAGGCGGTTCGATGACTGGAACAAGACAAGTCAGAGGCCGGGAATGTGGAAGCATGAGACGGTAATACTCTCGCTGTTGCAGGCGGTAGAGATTACCCGTAAATGGCAGGTAAAAGGCTGGATAGCTTTGATGCGTAGCCGCTCTGGCCTCGTTGCCGGAAAACTGTATTTTGACTTGGTCAAGCGCGCTGACCAGTATGATTTTATGGCTTTTGGCAATACGCCGGTTTTTCGGTTCATCCACCCCCTGCTCCACCCAGAACCCCTTATTGCCCACGTCCAGCACGGAGGTCATGATGAAATTCTCCGCACCGTCAAAATAAAGTGCAGCGGGCAACCCCTTTTCCATGAGGCCGCGCAGCAGGGACTGGATTTGCAGCGCAGAAGTGACGCAAAAATCCTTCTGTTGCGTGTCGGAAAGTCTTTCGACAGTGAGCGGGATATTTTCTTGCACCTATAAGCCGCTTTTGGGATGCAGCGTTAGAGCCTCTGCTTTATCAGCCGCTAAACTACACTGTTTGGCAAACGCCAGTACCTGCCGCGCATCTTTAAACGGGCCAGCCTGAAACAGGGTGTCGATGCAATTTGGCCAATATTTCCCACGCGACTGGCCGGCATCCAGGACGGCGTCGAAATAGGGCAGGCCGGGCTGCTGGGGTGGAATGTCAGTACTCATTTGAGGTGGTCGGGCTTCATCCCAGAAAATACAGCCGGGCGCAGGATGCACGGTTTGCTATTTGGGCAACGGCAGAATGGCGGGCGCATCCACATGCTCCAGCCGATACAGCCAGGCCAGCAGTTCGGCTACGGCCATATATAGTTGTGGCGGAATTTGCTGATCGAGCTCGACCTGCATCAGCATGCCCACCAGATCCTCCGATTCATGCACATAAACGCCATGCTGTTTGGCACGCTCGATAATCGCCTGTGCGATCAAGCCGCGCCCCTTGGCAACCACCGTTGGGGCGCTTCCCTGGTTTTTGCCGTATGTCAGCGCGACGGCGGCTTGTCGTGAGGTGTAAGGGGGATGTTTCATTGCTTTTCTACTGCGGCGGCAATCAGCTGAACGTCAGCATCGGCCAGCGAATTCTTGAGATGGGGCAGGTTACGATTGAATATCTCGACGGTGGCCGAGTCGGCGGCTTTCAGCGCCAGGCTCAGCCCGTTTGCGGAAAATGCCAGCCTGGCGCGGACATTGCCCAGCCTCGGCAAAGTAAGCTCCATCTCGGTGCTCCACTGTCGTTCATCCTGTTGCTGGTGCCGATGCTCGGGCTGCCCACGAATTTCCCAATGCATCTCCTGATTTGGCCAGACTTGTCCTATCCAGGTAATCTGGTGTGTTTCCAGAGTATGCAATTGCTGCTGCACCAAAGGAAGCAGCTCGCGCGCGATGGGCAATCCGGAATCTCCGGCTGCTTTGGCTTGTGCGGCAGATGATGGGGTCGAATTTGCGGGTGGCGCGAGACGTTCGCCAGTTTGCGTTTGCTGTAGTGCCGACAAAGCCGGTGCGCGCACAGTGGCCAATCCAGAATCTCCGGTAGTTTTGTCTTGCGCGCCGGTCGCAGGGGATGCGTTGGCGGGCGGCGCAGGGCGCCCATCCATCGGTTTGCCTTGGGATGCCTGATTTTGCCCGGGAACCGGCGGACTCTTTCCGGTGAGTTGGTTTTGCGGTTCGACAAGCAACTGCAATGTGCTGCGTTCGCCGCGCACCCATTGCGCCTGGTGCGATTCGTAAAACAGCCCGCTGTTGCTCAGTGCTTGGCGCAACGCGCCGGCAAGCTGCTTGCTGTCAGGTGCTTGTCCGGCGCTTTGCCAAACGATGTTGCGCGCGATTTGCTGAATGGTGGGCCGTTCGAGCGGCCGGTCGGCAAGGCTGGAGAGCATTCGGGCCGACGAGCCGATCTGTTCGGGTGTAGAAATCGGATTGAGCGAGGCGGAAATGCTGAAAGTCAGGCGTGGGTTGGTCGAAACGACACGCAGGTTGAGCGTATCGCCGCTCTGGATATTGCCCGGCAACCGCATCTGGATCGTTTGCCCGGCAAGCTGCACCTTGAACAAACCCTCGCTGACCTTGGCTTGAACAGTGCCCTGCAATTGCTGGCCGACCTCGAACTGGCCGGCCTGTTTGGGCGTATCTTTGGCCGCCTCGATCGGCTGCCGGTTGGGGTTGGTCAGAACCTGAAGCGCGGTAATCAGATTGGTCGGCAGCATATCAATCCGGATGTTTCATAAACTGGCGCTCCAAACCTCGGGTTTCAGCAACCCCTACATGCTAAACACCATATGCCCGATTCAACCGCTGCTCCTGACGATTGCTCTGCATGACACGCTGCAATTGCGCCATCCACGATTCGGTGCGGCTGCGTATCTCGGCATCGTCGGCGAGTATTTTTTTGATGATCTGCATCTTGCGCTGGCGAGCCGGCCCATCCAGCTTGGCGATGGCATCCAGCGGCTTCATTGCGGCGACGCACTGGCTGCATTGCTGCTCCAGTGTGATCAGTGCGTCCCACTCCTCCTGTGTTGCAGCGTCGAGCATTTTGCCGGTAAGCGCGGCAAGCGACTCGTAATTCGCGATGACCTGTGCATTGTTCATTCGATCACGCTCTTCCATAGACCAATTGCGGGGAAACGGCGGGCCTAGATGGTGCTGCAGCTGCAGGCGGTTGTTGCATCACGGCCGGGCGGATGCTCTCCCAAGCGCCTTTGATATCGTTCAGCAGGTGAGACACTTCATCCAGTGCGCCAGTGTCATCTTTCAGGTTGGCGTCAATCAGGCGCATACACATATATCCGTACAACGAGGACAGATTCTGCGCCAATTCACCGCCTGCATTTTTGTCCAGACTGGCAATCAGCCCTTCATTGATGATCTTGATGGCCTTGGAAATCGCTGCGCTCTTTGCGGGAATATCCTTGCGCAGGATGCCGCTTCTGGCATTGGCGATTGCCAGCAACACTCCCTGATATAACATGGAAATCAATATGTGCGGGTCGGCCGCAAGCACGCCAGATTCGACCCCAACTTTTGTATAATTTCTGATTGCGCTAGCGGCGTTCATAATAGGACTCCTGAATTACATCTTGGAAAGTTGTTGAGTCAAGTAAGAGCTGGTCTGGTTCATGCCGGCCATCGTCATATTGAGCGAACTGAATTGCCTGCGATATCGCGCCTCAATGCTCTTCAATCTTGTCTCCCAAATGTCGCGTTGCGAGGCAAGCGACTTGATGGAATTGTTGAGGCTGCCGGTTTGATTTGCGATAGTGCCGTCAAATGCCAGAGCGGAGGTTGCCCAGCTGTCGAATCTTGTGGCGAAGCCGCTCGCGGAATTGAACAGGCTGGCGACATCGCCGAAATTCGCTGACATGGCGCTATTCAGTTTAGTGCTGTCCAGTTGCAGCGTGCCGTCCAACTTGGAGGTGATGCCTACCTCGGAAAGGCGGCTCAATGCGCCGCCGCTCGCCGAAGTCGCTAGAATATCCCGCATCTGCGTCTGCAACGCGCGCAGGGTAGGATCCGACTCCAAGGCCGACCCTGAATTGCGCGCATACGAGTTCTTCATCGCGCCGTATAAATCGTTATATGCCGCAACGAGATCGGATATTGCCTTGCTGACAGTGGCGGTATCACGGTCCACGGTCAGTGTTACGGGCGCGGTCGTTTCCTTGGCCAGCGTCAGCGTGACCCCCTCGACAGCATCGGTAATTGTATTGGAAGCGCTGGTAATTTGAATGCCATTCACCTTGAACACCGCATCCTGGGCGGGAATGGGCGTGGTCATCCCGGTAACAAACAAGGCATGTATGGCGGCATCGCCTGCGTCAGTGTCAATTGTGAAACTATTGCTGGTGCCGGAGGCATCCGCAGACAGCGCGAGGCGATAAGGGGTGGCGCCGCTGCCGTCGTTGACAATGGTAGCGGTCACGCCCATGCCTTCGGCATTGATCGCGTCGCGTATGTCTTGCAGCGAATTGTTGCTTCCGTCTATAACAATATTATTGGCGACGCCGCCGACAGTGAAAGTGACCGTGGTCGAACTGCCGGTGCCGATGCCGGTGGTAGTATCCGATTGCCCGACGGCAGCCGACTTTTGCGCTTTCGCAAGGCTGGTCACCTCCAGAGAATAGGTGCCAGCGACTGCCGTGCTGCCGGCAGTAGCGGAGAATATCGTGGTATCTGAAGAAGTCGCCTTGAATGCGACCAGGCTGCTCGAACTCGAACTGCCCAAAGCTTTGGCAGCGGTTTGAAACGCGGCCATTTTGCTCTTGAAGAGGCCAAGCGCGGTGATTTTCGCTTTATAGCTGCTTTCCTTGGAGGCAAGCTTATCAAGCGGCCGACGCTCGATAGACATCAGGCCACTGACAACGGCATCGACATCGATGCTCATGCCCCCCGTCGCTGATGATATCGCCATGATGCCTCCCGGCCTACGCCTTCTGGTTCAACAAAAAGCTCTGCTGAAACTCGTCTATTCCGCGTGCAATCGCCAGCACCGCATCCGATGGATACTGGATCAGGGTATCACCCGTTTCCTTATCGGTCAGCTTGACGATTTGCTTCCTGGTGGCTTCGTCCACGCTGATACTCAATTCCACATCCTTGTTGTTTTGCCGCAAAACCGAGTTGATTTTCTCTATCTCGGTCGACAACTGTGCAGTCGACAACTGTGCATGCGTGGGCTGCTGTGGCTGTTGAGCGGCCCGTTGTTCCACTGCAGCGCGCGGAGCCTGAGCGGCAACAGCCGGAGACCCGCCATTTCCGGCAAGCCCCGCAGGCGTTGCGGCTGTATGCGTTGCGGCTGTATTGCCAACATTTTGGATAAGCATTTTGCCTCTCCTTGGTTATAAAGCCCCGACCTGTTTGCAGGCCGGGGTTTGTTACTCCTGCATATTAAAGCACTCTACCGTTAACGCAGCAAGCTCAGGACGTTATTCGGGAGCTGGTTCGCCTGCGCCAGCATCGCCGTGCCCGCCTGTTGCAGAATCAGGTTGCGGGTCATGTTGGTGGTTTCAACCGCATAATCGGTATCCATCACCCGGCTGTAGGCCGCTGCGGTGTTCACCGACTGGGATTCCAGATTGTTGATCGCGGACTGGAACGTCGCCATGTCTGCACCGTACTTCGCACGCGCTTCAAGCACAGCGGTGATAGCCGTATCCATGTTGGCCACGGTACCAGTGGCAGTGGCGGCGCTCACATCCGCTTTTACGCCTGTGCTGGCAACGGTAGCGCCCGTCGCACTGACTACCACTGCAGCGGTAGCGGCATTCGCCAGCCCCGTCAGGCGGGTGTTTTCTGCGACCAGCGCTGCGGCCTCCACGTTGTTTGCCGCAATGGTGCCGCCATCCGCTACGGCGATTTCACGCATGCGCTGCAGGTTCTCATAAACCTGTTGATGGACACCATCGTTGATCTGAGCTGTCGAAATACCGTCAGCGGCACCGCGGGCAGCTATGTTCGCGCCGCGCATGGTTTTTTCATAGCCGGATGCCTTCACCATGCCTGTGGAATCGTCCTTGGCGCTATTGATGCGCACGCCGGAAGACAGGCGTTGCATAGCGGTTTGCAGGGCATTGTTCGATTTGTTCATCGCCATGCTGCCAAACAGGGACGGCAAGTTGGTGTTGATTACTTGTGCCATGATAATTCTCCTTAAGTCTGATTTGAATTCCGGCCTGGTTGCCGTTCACTTTGGTTTGCCAAGCTTGGCATCCGCAGTTGTTTAGATTATCGGTTGTGGCCGGGAAAACTTTAGGGCCGATTCAGGATTTTTATGTGCCATTCCATTTTTGCACGTATTCGGTAGCCACGTGGTGTAGTTTAATACTATGAATTATATGGTATTTATACATCGATTGGTCAAATTCATGGGGAATCCGTGCCGGGCCGATATGCCTAAGCCGAACAAGCCGGAGCCAAAAAGGCGGCGGTTTCTGTAGGTCGGAAAACGAGCGTAGCGAAGTTTCGAGCTTGCGGTCAAAGCGTAGCGCCTTCCGACACCTCCATGTCGGATAACGCTGCGCTCATCCGACCTACAACGACACAATTTTTATCACGTTTAACATGAGTTAACTTGTAAGTGCCTAATCGCCCTTCTCGCACCAGTTTTTCCACATGCGACGATAGGCTTCCTCCACCCTGACGGCAAAGCCTTCCTCATCCCTTAACGGACTGCGCTCAATTTGGCCGCGCAATGCGGAGCGCACTTCCGCCAGATGGTCAACGTCGCCCGCCAATCCAACGGCCTTGGCAACGTAGTCTGCTTCGCTCTCGGCGATCCATTCCGGATGCCCCGCCCCATGCAGAATGCTGCTGCCCACCCTTCCGACCGAAGGCCGCCCAGCCAGGGTGATGAACGGCACGCCCATGTACAGGGTCTCAAACAGGGTGGTGCCGGAATTGTGCGGAAAGCAATCCAGGCCAATGTCGATGCCGCGCAGCACATCCCAAGGCGGGCTGCTGCAGCCAATTTCCAGCCGGTCGCGGGCAGTTCCATGTTCCGCAAAGCGCGCCGCCAGCCGCTCTTGCATTGCAACATCATTGAAATTAAAGCTGTTTATGACAAGGCGCGAGTCTGGTACTGCCTGAAGAATCCCCGCCCATGCCAGTATCGTGCGGTGATTGATCCGTATCGAGCGGGTCAGGGTGCCGAAGGTGATATAGCCTCGCTGCCGCGCAGGAAGGTCGTTGACCTCGCCCATGCCGGTGGCAGGACGGTAAGCGTAGGCTGGAGTGGTAATCCGCCATGGCAGTTCCGCAAACAGTCCCTCGCTGCCCGCCGGAACTAGAGCTTCATCGGCAAGATAATAGTCGATCGCGCTCAGCCCCGTGGTATAGCCATAGCCCAGCCAGCTGAGCGACACGGGGGCGGGTTTGCGCGCAAAAACAAGCAGGCGGTTGCCTGCCGTATGTCCCGCCAATTCGACCAGGATATCAATGCCATCGCGGCGGATTCGCTCCGCAAGGGCTGCATCGCTCATGCCCCTGGTCGGCACCCAGTGCTCAACGTAATGTTTGTAGCGGGCGGTCATAGGGTCTTCCATGGACAGTTCCGCGTATGCGTAAACTTCGACCCGGTTTTTGTCGTGGTGCGCCAGCAACGGCTCCAGAAAGGAGCTGCATGAGTGCTGCCGGAAATCAGGGGATACGTAGCCTATCCGCAGGCGTCGGTCCGGATTCCTGTCATTCCCATGCGCGCACCAGGTTGACCTTAATGGAGCACCCATTTGCGCATCGTACTCCTGATACGCCCGGTAAATTTCCTCGGCGCTCAGATCAGGGTGGTAGTTCAGGACGAACAGCAGATTGTCGTGCGCCTCGGCGTAATCCGGCTTTATCTCAAGCGCCCGCCGGTAGCTGGCTTCGGCCTCGTCCAGCCGCCCCAATTCATGAAGAATAACGCCGAGATTGCTGTGCGCCATGACAAAATCCGGCTTTATCTCAAGCGCCTTCCGATAGCAGGTTTCGGCCTCGATTACCCTGCCCTGGTCTTGAAGAACGGCCCCCAGGTTGCAGTACGCCTCGGCGTAATCCGGCTTGACCTCAAACGCACGCCCGAGAATCGCTTCCGCCTCGCCCAGCCGCTTCATATACCTGAGTGTTATCCCCAGATTGTTATATGCCTCGGCGTAATCCGGCCTGATTGCCAGCGCCTGCCGTAAGCTGGTTTCGGCCTCGTCCAACCGGCCCAGACTTGTAAGGGCGGAGCCCAGATTGTTATATGCCTCGGCGTAATCCGGCTTGATCGCCAGCGCCTGCCGGTAGCTGGCCTCCGCCTCGTCCAGCCGTCCCAACTGCTGAAGAACGAGACCGAAATTGCTGTGCGCCATGACGTAATCCGGCTTGATCTCAAGCGCACGACGGTAGCTGGCCTCCGCCTCGTCCAGCCGCCCCAACTCTTGAAGAACAACGCCGAGATTGCTGTGCGCCATAACGAAATCCGGCTTGATCTCAAGCGCCTTACGATAGCTGGCTTCGGCATCGCTTAACCGGCCCAAGTCTTTAAGAGTAGCGCCCAGGTTGTTGTGAGCCTCGGCGTAGTCCGGCTTGAACTCAAGTGCACCCCTGAGGCTCGCTTCAGCCTCGTCCAGCCGCTTCATGTCTCTAAGCGCAAGCCCCAGGTTGCTGTGCGCCTCGGCGTAATCCGGCCTGATCGCCAGCGCCTGCCGGTAGCTGGCTTCCGCTTCGCCTAGACGGCCCATATCTTTAAGGGCAGTTCCCAGGTTGTTGTGCGCCTCGGCATAATCCGGATCGATCGACAGCGCGCTGCGGTAGCAGGCCTCTGCCTCGCCCAACCTGCCCTGATACTGGAGAACGTGGCCAAGATTGAAATGCACCTTGACATAATCCGGATCGATCAGCAGCGCCTTCCGGTAGCTGGCTTCCGCCTCGCTCAGCCGGTTCATTCCCTGCAGGGTCGATCCCAGGTTGCTATGCGCCTGCGCATAGTCAGGCCTGATCTGCAAAGCCCGCCGATAACTGGCCTCGGCCTCGGCCAAGCGGCCCAGGTTCTGCAGGGTGAGGCCCAGGTTATTGTGTGCCTCCGCATCCTGGGGCAACAGGTCGGCCGCTTTTTGCATCGGCGCCAATGCATCTTCATACCGCCCCAGCTGCTGGAGCACCACGCCCAGCATCTTCCAGCCTATCCAGTTCAAAGGGCAGCGCTCCGTCATCTCCTGCGCGAGGCTTGCCGCTTCAGTGAACCGCCCTTCGTTGAACAGGGCTACCAGTGTATTAATCTTCTGGGGGCTGGGGGCATTTCCCTGGTTTTTGGCCGGTTTGTTTGGCTTGGCAGGCTTGGCCTTGAAGTTTTTCTTGCTGTTTTGCGAGGTTACCTGCGAAATTTGAAGCGATTCTCCGAGTTGCCGCACAGCCTGTGCGCCGCCTTGCAAACGCAACGCCAGCGCTTCCACATCATCCCCCTCCAGTCCATGCTGCCGGGCAAGCGCCAGCACCTGACGCGCTTCTTCCGGCTGGCCGTCCTCAAGCAGCGCATCGATGTAACTCAGCCAGTATGGCCCGCGCGACGGATCGGCATTCAATGCCGCTATAAAATAGGGCAGACCGGCAGCAGGCCCTTTTATCCGGGTAGCCAGCGCTCCCATGCCGTGGTTGGCTTCCGGGTGTTCCGGCTGGGTCTGCAGGATCGCCAAATACAGCCGTTCGGCCTCCTGCTGTTGACCCGCGCGCTGCAAGTCGATTGCCTGGTGGAGAATTTGATCGATATTCAAGGCGGGGTTATCGTTATTAATTTAGTCTGGCTTCTGAATCCAGAACTGGTACATGCCAGAGAATGTATCGGGGTTTTCACCCTCAAAAATCTCCCATCTTTCAAGGTCGACGGCAGCCCGATCATCGGGGAAGCGCCGCTTGAAAGCATAAAGCACATCGGCATCGATTTCAAACCCCAGAAACGACTGTTTGTTCTTCTGAAGAAATGCATCGATTTCGGCCAGTGTCATGCGTTGTTCCTGCACGTGGAACAGCAGGTCGCGACAGGCGCTGATACTGAAGAAATCCGGCGACTTGATCGTCGTCGCGAAATCCTCGCTATTATTTAAATCAATCAAATCCTGGCGGCATTGCCGAATTTCGCTGGCAGTCTCCCCGTAATTTTGCCCGGCAATAAAGTTTCGCGCCCGGGCGATATTCCGCCGCGCCGCTGCGCTGTACAGCCCGAGTTTCATGTACCCGCCGGGGCGCAGCAGGGATAGCAGCACTTGCCACCCCGCCCACGGATCGGCCAAGTGGTGCAGCACACCAACCGATTCGATCACGTCGAAGCTGCGCCCGAGTGAACCGAGTTTCAGCAGGTCGGCCTGCGCATATTCGATCGAGGTTATGCCCAGTTCCCGCGTCTTGCGCTTGGCGTAACCCAGGCTGGTCATGCTCAGATCAATAGCCAGTATCCGCGCTCCCTGGATGCGTTGCGCCGTGCCGATGGGGTGCTGGCCGGTGCCGCAACCGGCAACCAGAACGTCAATGTTGCCGCTCGTGCTGGAAGGGCAGGCCAATGAATAGTCGCACTTGAAAGAAGCCAGCGGAAACTTCTGGTGCAAATATGCGGCAAGGTTCTTTGCTGCGGCAGCGGGAGCGGTTTTGACCCAGCGTGGATAGGGGTTCTCCTCATATTGTTTCTGCACCAGCAGCGACACCCCGTCACCGATGCCAGTCAGATGCGGAATGGTGGCGCGAAGTTGCTGTTCTTCCGCTGGCTCCAGTATCTGTTGCTTCAGCACGGCCGCAACTTCATCGGGCCATTGCCGCTGCAGAAGCCGGGCGGAAAGCGGGAGGAAACCGAGCGGAAAATAGGCCGCTATCGCTACCGGCCAAAGGGCTGGCACCGGTGTGTCGGCTTCCAGCGCCGCCGCCAGCGAGTCGCGCAAATCATTCGCTTTTTCGATTTCGGCATCGGAGCAAGCGAACACATATTCGTTGATGAAGCATTGGCGCGCCAAGGCGCTGTAGAAACTCAGGGCATTGCCGGCCTCGCTGCCCGTAGCCGTCACGGCGGCTTCAAGCAAGACATGCCGTGCCATGGTGAGGAAGCGTTCCATTTCGATATCACAGATGGGCGCCGCATCGAGCAGGGCGCGCAGCAGCGCATCGGCAGCGAGCGCAGCGCGGCCGTTTGTGCCGAACAATTCTTGCGCCGCCAAGCGCTGAGGCCAGGCATCGACTGCCCGCGCCACGCATTCCGCAATGTCCGGGTCGAGCCTGACAAGGCTGATGGCAGCTTGCACCAGTTCGCTGGGCCGCCCCCACGGCTCTGCCAGGGCGCAAACCATGGCTGACCGGGTCGCATCGTCGTCCTGCGTGAAGCGCAGATGTTTGGCGCAGGCGACAAAAGCGCTTTTGGCCTCTGCCGTTTCCTTGACTTGCAGGGATTGTTTGATAACATTCAAAGCCACCATCGATTTGCCTTGCATATTGAACAGCGAAGCAAGGTTGTTAAGGGTGTCGGTGGAATCCGGTTTGAGCTCAAGCGCCCGCCGGTAGCTGGCTTCGGCCTCAGCTATTCTGCCTTGGTCCTGAAGGACGGCGCCCTGGTTGTTATGTGCGTCAACATAATCCGGCCAGATTTCCAGCGCGCGTCTGAGGCTGGCTTCTGCCTCGTCCAAACGGCCCAGATATTGGAGGATAGCGCCCAGATTGCAGTGCGCCTTGGCGTAATCCGGATCGATCAGCAGCGCCCGCCGGTAGCTGGCCTCCGCCTCGCTCAGCCGGTTCATTCCCTGCAAGGTTGATCCCAGGTTGCTATGCGCCTGCGCATAGTCAGGCCTGATCTGCAAAGCCCGCCGGTAGCTGGCCTCGGCCTCGGCCAAGTGATCCAGGTTCTGCAGGGTTATGCCAAGGTTATTGTGCGCCTCCGCATCCTGGGGCAACAGGTCGGCCGCCTTTCGCATCGGCACCAATGCATCTTCATACCGCCCCAGCTGCTGGAACACCACGCCCAGCATCTTCCAGCCTATCCAGTTCAAAGGGAAGCGCTCCGTCATCGACTGCGCGAGGTTTGCCGCTTCCGTGAACCGCCCTTCGTTGAACAGGGCCACGAGTGCGTTAATCTCCTGGGTACCGGGATTCTCATTCTGGCGCTGCTCTGCCCGCGTTCCGCCACCTGTATTCACATTTCCCCCTGGGGTATCTTTTATTGGTCCTTATGGTCAGGCATGGGCTCGGAATACTGCAAGCCGTAGTCAAAACATTTTTTGCAAAATGGGTGCCGGTATTTCAATGTCTGAATTTCATCGTGCGATGCCTCAATGAAATTAACACCCAGCATGTTCTGATAATCGTATACGCCGCAGCATAGCGCAACGCTGCCGTCGTAATTGATCGAGGTCATGTTGAAGCGCAACTCGCAATCAAGATCATTGTTGATGGTTTTTCGTTTCGCGGCAAGAGCGTCAAGCGGATGCACGATGAAGTCAGCCAGAAAATCAGCCTCATTAGCGGAAACCTTTTTCTCAATCAAGTCCCTCATCTTTTCGAGAGGCTGATAAAACGCCGGTATGGAGGTATAACCAAAATTCAACGCCTCGCACGCCTTTTTTATCGTGGCGCATTCCTGCATATTGTGACGATAGACGTGGTGGCCGACCCAGACTCGGATTGATACATTAAACTTATCGATGAGATTCCGAATAAGGCTCATGTTTTCTTTGACTAATTCAATGTTTCCTTTGGCGTGAGTTCTGGAATAAATCTCCTGGGAAAATCCGGAAAGGGAGATTTTTATTTCGTCCGGGCCCGAGCGGATTACTTCTTCAAGATTCTTTTTGATGTTCAAATTGGTTGAAATCATCACATAGAGGCCCCTCTGCTTGAGGGCGGAGATCATTTCCGGGAGCTTCGGATGCAACAGGGGCTCCCCCCAGTTGAATAGCCATACTTTCGGATTGTCCACAACGTGGTCACGTTTGATTTTCTCTACGATGCTGTGAAACAAGTTCAAGTCCATAAACCCCTTGGGGCGGTTTGCATCCGGGAAATTTCCAACCGGGCAGGACGGGCAGCGCAAATTGCATGTCCCCGCAATTTCAATAACATAAATAAACGTATTCGATTCACGAGGAAAGTATCTCTGTAACAGGCGGCCATTTGCAAAATCGAAGACCTCTGGCGCCAGGTAATCAGGCAGTAAACCTTGCTTCTTCAAGGTGTCATTGAGAAGATTCTGTGCGGCAGCATTATCCGGTTTGATTTGCAAGGCACTACGAAGGCTCGCTTCAGCCTCGTTGGGGCGCCCCAGATCATTGAGAATGATGCCGAGGTTGTAATGCGCATCAGCAAAATTCGGGTTGATCTGTAGTGCGCGCCGGAAGCTGGGCTCGGCCTCACCCGGCCGATTCAGCCCCTTGAGCGCGTTGCCAAGGTTGTTATGCGCCTCGGCGTAATCCGGTGATATCTGCAGCGCACGACGAAGGCTCGCTTCGGCCTCTTCCAAGCGGCCCAGATACTGCAGGGCGACACCCAGATTGCTGTGAGCCATGGCGTTATCCGGATTGATTTGTAGTGCGCGCCGGTAACTTGCCTCGGCCTCGTTGAGCCGCCCCAGGTCATACAGGATGACGCCCATATTACTGTATGCATCCGCATACTCCGGATTAATTTGCAACGCCCGCCGGTAGCTGGCCTCGGCTTCACGCAGACGTCCCAACCCCTGAAGGGCCGCACCCAGATTGCAATGCACCTGTGCATCGCTCGGCGACAAACTTGCCGCTTTTTGCGTGGCCGCCAGCGCATCGGCATTCCGTCCCATTTGCTGGAATACTGCCCCCAGTGCCTTCCAGCCAAACACGTGATAAGGAAAACGCTCCGTCATCGACTGCGCGAGGCTGGCCGCTTCTGCGAGCCGCCCTTGGTTGAACAGCGTCACCAGCGCGTTGACCTCCTGGGGGTCGGGGCTATCATCCTGGCGCTGCGAAGCCTCCCCGGAAAATTTGCCGCGTCCGGGAGATTGTGTTTGGGGAGGCTGGGGTTTGGAAGGTTTTTCGTCGGTTTGCTCCGCGTTTCGCCCTGTACCTTGCAGACGTAGCGCCAGCGCTTCCACATCATCCCCCTCCAGTCCATGCTGCCGGGCAAGCGCCAGCACCTGACGCGCTTCTTCCGGCTGGCCGTCCTCAAGCAGCGCATCGATGTAACTCAGCCAGTATGGCCCGCGCGACGGATCGGCATTCAATGCCGCTATGAAATAGGGCAGGCTGGCAGCAGGCCCTTTTATCCGGGTTGCCAGCACCCCCATGCCGTGGTTGGCTTCCGGGTGTTCCGGCTGGGTCTGCAGGATCGCCAAATATAGCTGTTCGGCTTCCTGCAACCTACCTGCCTGGTGATTTGCAGCCGCTTGCCGGCATGATTGCTCCACGTTCAATGAAGTGGTTTGCAGCGGGGTTTCGGCGTTTTTCATGATGAGCTTTCAGTTGATTCCGGCCAGCTTGTGAAATATACGCCAGAACTGTGCGTTGGTGTGATTCGCAACAACTCTACTTTTTGATTATATGGCTTATGCTGCCTTCACGGTCGCCGGGGAAGCTCAGCTTGTATGCATGCAGGATATCGGCACGGCCTCGAAGCCGAGAAGCTCCTGGTTGTTCCTCAGGAGGAATTCATCGATACCGGCCAGCGCCATACGGCGGCGCTTCTTCTTAACATGGAGCGGCTGGGTCGTGGCAGGAGCAGGTGCTGAAGATCATGCGGCTTTATTGTTGTGCCGAAATTTGCGCTTTTGTCCAATATCGGCAAAGTTTGGTTAAACTTGCCACAATAAGACAGACGTTCGCCTGCCGGGTTTTATGGGATAAAATCTAACCAACACAAATGACCACTAACATTCCACCACAGCAATCCGAGTCGCTGACGATAGAGCAAACCTTGCGCCAAGCCGTCGCCCATCATCAGGCAGGGCAGCTTCAGGAAGCAGGAACGCTTTACCGATCCATTCTGCAAGCACAGCCCAATCATCCAGAGGCAAGCCACAACATGGGTGCCCTGGCGGTGCAGATGAAGCAACCCGCTACCGGCCTGCCCTATTTCATAACGGCATTGAATGCCGATCCGTCGCGCGGGCTATACTGGCTGAGTTACATCGATGCGCTGCTTGAGGACGGCCAGCCGGAAGAAGCGCGGCAGGTGCTGGCGCTTGCCCGGCAGCATGGATTGGAGGGGGATGATGTGGAAGCGCTGGCGCTGCGTTTGAACGGCGGCACGCAAATCGCCGCGCAGCCCGCTGCAGAGAGCCCGCAAATATCCGGTGGATCGTTACCCACCGCACCGGTAGCCCCGCGAAGCAGCCAGAAGCCCGTCAAGACCAAGCACACCAAGGGTAAATCGGCCGGCAAATTTACCTCGCCTAAGGGAAAAGAGCCAAGCCCCCAGGAGGTCAACACACTGGTGACGCTGTTCAACAAGGGGCGGCTCGCAGAAGCGGCGGCCCAAGCACAAGCGATGACGATGCGCTTCCCTTTAAACTGGTTTGGCTGGAAGATGCTGGGCGTGTTGTTCCAGCAGATGGGGCAGAATGCGGATGCGTTGGCTCCCATGCAAAAAGCGGCTGCGCTTTTGCCGGGGGACGCTGAGATGCACAACAATCTGGGCATCGTCCTCCAGGAGTTGTGCAGACTGGGCGAGGCAGAAGCCAGCTACCGGCGCGCGCTGCAGATCAGGCCGGATTATGCTGAGGCGCACAACAATCTGGGCTCCGCCTTTCAGGATATGGGCAGACTGGATGAAGCCGAGGCCAGCTACCGGCGCGCACTGCAGATCAAGCCGGATTACGCCGAGGCGCATTACAACCTGGGTGTCACCCTCAAAAAACTGAATCGGCTGGGCGAGGCCGAGGCCAGCTACCGGCGGACGCTGGAGATCAAGCCGGATTTAGCCGAGGCACACAATAACCTGGGCGCTGCTCTCAAGGAACTGGGCCGGTTAGACGAGGCTGAAGTGTGCTTCAGGCGGGCGCTGCAGGTCAGTCCGGATTTCGCCAATGCGCATAACAACTTGGGCACCATCCTTAAGGATCTGGGCCGGTTAGACGAGGCTGCGGTGTGTTTCAGACGGGCGCTGCAGGTCAAGCCGGATTTCGCCGAGGCACATTACAACCTGGGCATCACCCTTCATGGCTTGGGCAGGTTAGACGAGGCCAAGGCCAGCTACCGTAAGGCATACCAATTAGGCTTTTATGCTGCCCGCATCAAAGAAGCGTTAATGCTTCCAGCCATCATGGGCACCAGACAGGAAGTACTCGAAAGCCGGGCGGAATTTGAGCGGAATCTTGATGAATTGATTGCGGATAAGATTATCCTTGACAACCCTTTGACGAGCTTCGGGATGACCAATTTTTATTTGGCTTTTCATGGTTTAAATGACCGGGATTTACAGGTCAAGGTGGCGAAATACTGTGAACAAGCCTGTCCGTCCCTGCTTTACACCGCACCCTACTGCACCAAACCGATACCAGATGCCCAAAAAAAGCTACGGGTCGGGTTTTTATCCAAGTATTTGTATAACCATTCCGTGTCACTCTGTTTTAGCAAAATAATCGAAACGTTGTCACTGAAAGAGCAATTTGAAGTGGCCTTGATTTCCAACGGCCCCATCGATGAAAAAATCTATTCCGGGTTTGCCGGTAGGCGTGTGCGTTTGCAGAATAACCTGGTTCGAGCCAGGGAAATGGTTGCTGCGCTGGAACTGGACATTCTGGTATATCTCGATATTGGCATGGAGCCGTTAAGTTATTTCATGGCGTTCTCCCGCCTGGCGCGGGTGCAGTGTGTTATGGGCGGACACCCTGTCACGACCGGGATAGCGAATATGGACTATTTCTTGTCCAGTGACCTGCTGGAGCCGGCCGGAGCGGATAAGCATTACAGCGAGAAACTGATTCGTTTACCCTTGGTGGGGGTTTTTTATTTCAAGCGGCCCGCATTGCCGGCCGCATTCAAAACGCGTGGCGAATTGGGGTTGCCAGAGGCGCGACGCATTTACATGTGCCCCGTGAAGCTGCAAAAAATTCACCCCGATTTCGATGAGGCGATAACCCGCATACTGCAGATCGATAACAATGGAGCGGTGGTATTTTTTGAAGACGATAAACATCCTTCCTGGAAAGCCATGCTGGCGAAACGCCTTGAGAAGACGATGCCAGAGGACGTGCGGGAACGGATACTGTTCCTGCCGTGGATAAATGAGTACACGGATTTTATTAGTGCCAACGCGGCTGCCGATGTGGTTCTGGACCCATTTCACTTCGGGCTTGGCTCAACGATAATCACTACTTTTGCGGTCGGTACGCCGCTGGTGACTAAACCGGGGGAGTTTTTACGCGGTCGGGCCGGGATGGGGCTTTGCAATATAATGGACTTGCATGAATGCATCGCAGAAGACACTGAGGCTTATGCACAAAAAGCGGTGCAAATCGCCAGTAATCGGACTCTGCGGGATACCATCAGCGCGAAAATACTGAAAAACAACCATGTCTTGTTCGAAAATATGCAGCCTGTCGTTACTTTAGCGGATTTTTTCTGCTCGTTGACGGATCGCTCGGCGAAACAGCCATGACGGGATCCCGGAAAACGCCGCCGATTTATGTTACCCAGCCCAGCTTGCCAGAGCTGGAGGAATTCATCCCATATCTGCGACAAATTTGGGACAGTAAATGGCTGACCAATAGCGGCCCGTTTCACCAGCAACTTGAACAGGCATTGTGCGACTACCTGGGCGTAAAGCATCTTGCCCTGTTCGCCAACGGCACCCTCGCACTGGTTACCGCCCTGCAAACCTTGCGTATTACGGGCGAAGTCATCACCACACCGTATTCCTTCGTGGCCACCGCACATTCCTTGTTGTGGAATGGCATCAAACCGGTATTCGTGGACATTGATCCGCTCACGCTCAACCTCGATCCCGACAAGATTGAGGCTGCCATCACTCCGCAAACTACCGCCATCATGCCGGTGCACTGCTACGGGCATCCGTGCGATGTAGACCGCATACAGAAAATTGCCGATAACTATGGGTTGAAAGTTATCTATGATGCCGCCCATGCTTTTGGGGTGCAATGTCATGACGGGAGTGTACTTAACCACGGTGATCTGTCGGTGCTGAGCTTCCATGCCACCAAGGTGTTCAACACCTTTGAAGGCGGAGCCATCGTCTGCCATGATGCAAAAACCAAACAACGTATCGACCACCTGAAGAATTTTGGTTTTGTGGATGAAGTGACCGTAGCCGCCCCCGGCATCAACGGCAAAATGAGCGAAATCAATGCCGCCCTTGGTTTGTTGCAGCTCAAGAGTATTGACAATATTCTGCAGAAGCGCAAAGCCATTGACAGACGTTACCGTGCTGCGCTGGCCAGCGTTAAAGGTATCCTTTGCTTGTCGGCTGCGGGCGAAAAGGTAGCTAACTACGCCTACTTTCCTATTCTGGTGCAGCCGGACTATCCGCTCGTCCGTGACGCTCTATATCAAAAAATGCAGGACGCCGGTATTTATGCGCGCCGCTATTTCTACCCGTTGATAAGCGATTTCCCGATGTACCGGGGGATGCCTTCGGCGGCGCGTGCGAATTTGCCGGTGGCGAGAAAAGTGGCGGAGCAGGTGATTTGTTTGCCGATTTACCCCGCATTGTCCAATGAGCAAGTTGATTACATTCTTGATCTGCTTCGTGAAGCCGGCTGACTTGTTAGCCAATTCTTCCAAATGCAATAAATACCCATGACTGATACCAGGCTGCTCATTTTTCCTCTGGATCTGGATGATGCCGAGCCGTTTATTCGAATTGCAACAGCACTGGGAGTCGAGGTTATTGGCGCCAGCTCCGCCATGACCGGGCCAGGGGATCGCGCGGTGAACCACTTCATCCGGCTTCCCTTTGTTACCAGTCCGGCCTTTAACCTGGCTCTGCGGGATGCTATTTGCCAGTACGGTATCACGACCATTTTTGCACCCCACCAAGGCGTTTGGCGGCACCTGGATACACTATTGCGCATGTCGCCGGATGACTACTGTTTCAAACTGTGCAGGCCTGATCCTTTTACCGCAACCTCGCAGCTTTATTCCCGCCACGAGGAATGGGCAGTTGATGCTTTGCATAGCGTCATGCCCGAGCGGATTGGCGTGTGCCCTGTACGCACACCCCTTAGCAGAGGTTCTTACGCTGCGCTTCACCGCCTATTTTCTGGTACACCGGGACAATGCGATGAAAATAAACTGCAGGCTTTAAGCGATATCGTTCGCTTGTTACCACCGGGTGACATGCTTGAAGTTGGCTGTCTTTACGGAAGATCTGCTGTTGCGCTGGGCTATCTGGCGGGGCAACACAGGATTGGCAGCCTTATCTGCGTTGATCCATGGAATATTACGGATATAGTCGATCAAGGCACCCAGGCAGCTGTGCTCAATGTTGAGCGAGCCAATATTGACTTCGAGAAGATTTTTCGTATCTATCTATCCGCTGTTGCTCCGTTAGGCAACGCAGGTTATATCCGTAAAACTTCGGAAGCAGCGCACCCTGTTTATGAAGCTGCCCGGGTGAATGGGCAGCTAGATAGCCCGGAGTTGGGCAGTATTACTCTTTTGCCACATTTGAGCCTGCTGCATGTGGATGGCAACCACCGTTACGACCAGGTTCGAATGGATGTTGAAATCTGGAGCCGCCATTTAGCGCACGGCGGGTGGCTCCTTCTGGATGATTACGTATGGGCCTTCGGGGATGGCCCCAGGCTGGTCGGTGATGAACTGCTTGCCAGCCCTCTGTACGATTCTGCCTTTGTTGACGGGGACACGCTTTTTTTACGCCGCAACAGCGTTGTCGCCGACTATGTGAACACGAAGAAATCTGGTGAAACCTGAAATAACGCAAAGAGTATCCAAGACGACTGCTGTTCGTTGAATTATCCGCGTTGTGGATTAGAACTACGTTCTTTCACGTTCAAATTGCAGTTGCTGATTGCACCAGCAGGCGCAGCCTGCAAGACGGAGATCATCAATGTACAACGTACTGTTAGTCGATACCAATTTTTCTGCCGCGCCAATCTACAATTACCTCGTACAAGCCGGAAACAAAGTGCATGTGATCGGAGGTAACCCCAACGACTTCCTTGCCAGGTCAGTCAAAAATTACATCCAGATCGACTATTCGGATGCCAATCAAACCCGTGAATTAATCGATAAACTGCAAGCTGATTTTATTGTCCCAGGGTGTAACGACCGCTCTTATCAAGTCTGTGCCGAACTTAATTCAAGCGGCAAATTTTATGGCATAGATACGCCTGCTGCCGCAGAAACGATCCATAACAAAGAAAAATTCAGAGAGTTTGCCAGCAAAAATGGCTTACCCGTGCCACAAACATTCACCATCGAGCGGATAGATAATATCTGGCCGTTGATAGTAAAACCGGTAGATGCATTCAGTGGCCGCGGTATAACCATTGTTCACGAATTTGAAAAAAAAAATCTGCCAGCAGCAATGGATCGCGCGAAGGAATTTTCGCGATCCAAGGCATGTATCGTTGAAGAATATGTGGAAGGACAGTTATATAGCCACACCGCGTTCATTTCGGACGGCACTATAGTCAAAGACTTTATCGTCGAAGAGCATGGCACCGCAAACCAGTTTGTTGTTGACACAAGCTGGGTAGTTTATGACTTTCCAATGGAAATTCTGGCCCGTATCCGCGAGAGCATCACCATGATGGCCAACAAACTCAACCTTGTTGATGGATTGGTTCATACTCAATTTATAAAAAACGAAGAAACATTCTGGATAATTGAAGTGACGCGCCGTTGCCCGGGGGATTTGTATAGCCAGTTAATCGAGCTCTCGACGGGCTTTAATTATGCTGAAAATTATGCAAGGCCATTTGTAAGGCAATGCCTTTCAGGCGAAAAGAATGAAACGAATCTATCTTGGATAATGAGACACACCATCTCGCAATCCGCAGACGGCATCTTCGGGTCAATCCAGTTCAAAACGCCCCTGCAAATAGAAAAACTGGTTCCCATTAGCCTGGCGGGCGACCTGATAAAGGCCAGCCCATTTGGGCGAATAGGCATATTATTTGTCAAATCGGCATCAAAATCCGAGCTCGATATTTTATGCAAGAGAACTTTAAACAGAGACCTTTATACAATTAATCGATAACTTGCAGCGCAAGCAAGAAAGCAGCACAAATGAACACCAATAATTTTGGCTCTTCGCGTAATCGAGTGGGTAAATTTCATGGTTTTCAGAGCGCCGGGAGCGTTGACGTGAGTATTTTCAGCCGCAGGTATTCTTCATCGCGCAGCCCATACGCCCGGCG
>Ga0209343_10000399_pt1 | contig 60586 bp, 49 predicted proteins | sample RifCSPlowO2_02_FD_184026 | JGI IMG/M metagenome (GOLD analysis project Ga0209343, IMG submission 184026) | Groundwater microbial communities from Rifle, Colorado - Rifle CSP2_plank lowO2_0.2 (SPAdes) (version 2) | ecosystem: Environmental > Aquatic > Deep subsurface > Groundwater | place...
GCTGGTCGTTGCCACCCTCGGTACCGCCCGTGACGCCCAGCTGCTCGACACCCTCGAAGGCGAGCGCAAAGACCCCTTCATGCTGCACTACAACTTCCCGCCGTACTCGGTGGGCGAGTGTGGTCGCATGGGCGCCACTGGCCGCCGCGAAATCGGTCACGGCCGTCTGGCTCGTCGTTCGGTCCAGGCCATGCTGCCGGCTGCCGACGTGTTCCCGTACACCATCCGTGTTGTGTCGGAAATCACCGAGTCCAACGGTTCGTCCTCGATGGCTTCGGTTTGCGGCGCTTCCCTGGCTCTGATGGATGCCGGTGTGCCGATGAAGGCGCCGGTTGCCGGTATCGCCATGGGTCTGGTTAAGGAAGGCGAGAAATTCGCCGTGCTGACCGACATCCTCGGTGACGAAGACCACCTGGGCGACATGGACTTCAAGGTAGCCGGTACCGCTAACGGTGTTACTGCGCTGCAGATGGACATCAAGATCCAGGGCATCACCGAAGAGATCATGGAAATCGCCCTGAACCAGGCCCTGGAAGCACGCCTGAACATTCTCGGTCAGATGAACAAGGTCATCGCCACCTCGCGCAGCGAGTTGTCGGCCAACGCCCCGACCATGATTGCGATGAAGATCGACCAGGACAAGATTCGCGACGTGATCGGCAAGGGTGGCGCAACCATCCGTGCCATCTGCGAAGAAACCAAGGCCTCGATCGATATCGAAGACGATGGTTCGATCAAGATCTTCGGCGAATCCAAGGAAGCGGCCGAGGCGGCGCGTCAGCGCGTCCTGAGCATCACCGCGGAAGCCGAGATCGGCAAGATCTACATCGGTAAGGTTGAGCGCATCGTCGACTTCGGTGCCTTCGTCAACATTCTGCCGGGCAAAGACGGTCTGGTACACATCTCGATGCTCAGCGATGCGCGGGTTGAGAAGGTTACCGACGTGTTGAAAGAAGGCCAGGAAGTGAAGGTTCTGGTGCTCGACGTCGACAACCGCGGCCGCATCAAGCTGTCGATCAAAGACGTTGCTGCCGCAGAAGCGCAAAACGCTAGCGCCTAATCGCGCGAGTGGCTAACGGAAAAGGGCCCTTCGGGGCCCTTTTTCATGTCTGCGATTTAGTACAATTCGGCCGCGCGGCAAGCAGATGCCGGCCGTACAATGCGGCCTTCAAGCGCGCCCCGAGCCAAGCGAGAACCCCTTATCCATGCGCCTCGATAAATACATTGCCCAGACCACGGATCTATCGCGCGCCCTGGTGAAGTTGGCCTTAAGAAATAACCGCGTGCGGGTCAATGGCGAGCCGGTAAAAGACGCCAGCCTGCACCTGGCCGCGAGCGATAGGGTGGCGCTTGACGGCGAAGCACTCAGCCCGCTTGGGCCGCGTTATTTTATGCTGCACAAGCCCCTCGGCTACGTCTGCGCGACCGTCGATAACGATCACCCCACGGTGCTTGAGTTGCTCGATGAGCCGAACCAGAAAATCCTGCACATTGCCGGCCGCCTCGATATAGACACCACGGGGCTGGTATTGATTACCGATGATGGCCAGTGGAGTCATCGCGTGACCTCACCGCGGCATGACTGTGAGAAAACCTATTGCGTTACCTTGGCCAATGCTTTGCTCGCCGATGCCGAAGCAAGGCTCCAGGCCGGCATCTTGCTCAAGGGTGAAACACAACTGACCAAGCCGGCCACGCTCGAACGCCTATCCGGCAACCAAGTGCGCCTGACGATTAGCGAGGGCAAATACCATCAGGTGAAAAGAATGTTTGCCGCCCTCGGCAACCGGGTTGTCGAGTTGCACCGCGAGCGTATTGGTCTTATCCGCCTGGATGACGCACTGACCGTGGGGCAGTATCGGCGGCTGAGCGAGGCGGAAATCCGCAGCATTGAGTAATCGCCACCGGCCAAATAAACAAGCCAGCCGGCAATCGAAAACCAACCTCGGCCGCCCGGTATTGCTCGACCGATTACGCTGCCGAGTGTCTGGCGCCGGCGCTGATGCCGCCACGCTGGCCGTTGTGCCGCGTGCGGGGCTTTCTCGTTGCCGCCAAGCGTTCCGCGCAGTTTCCTTAAGGGCGGCGAGGGGCTGAAAAGTAGCTCCGGTCATTCTTGGCTACGCTGTGTTGTGCGACGGGTTGCTCAACATATCGCCGGGGTTGCCGATAAGTTGCTACCCCGTGTGTTACCCGGCGAGCCAATACTGAGGAATGAATCGTGCGCCTTACCTTGAAAAGCAAAGTCCTGTTGTTGGCCTTGTTGCCGGTTATTCTGTTTGCCGCCGTGCTCAGTGGCGCGGCGGCCAAGATTCTCTTGGGCCTGGCGGAGGATGAGGTCAGGGCGACGCGTGAACGCCTGATGCTGGAGAGCCGCCAGGAATTGCAGAACTACATGCAGATTGCCCTGGGCTCGGTACAGCGTCTGTACGATGCTGCCAGTCCGGGCGATATGGCCAGCCGCGAGCAGGCGTTGGCCATTCTGGCGCAGATCAAGTACGGCAAGGATGGCTACTTTTTTGGCCATGATTCGCAGATCGTTCGCCTGTTTCGCGGTACCAGCACCGTAGATATTGGCAAGAGCATGTCCGATCGCAAGGACCCCAACGGGGTCTACACCAACCGTGAGCTGGTGCGCGTGGCCAAGGACGGTTCCAATTATGTGCAGTACACCTCGCCCCTGCCGACCGACGAAAGCGTCTTGGTGCCCAAGTTGGCCTACAGCTATTACCTGCCCAAGTGGGATCTGGCGCTGGGCACGGCGGTCAACCTGGATGGCGTCGAGGCGCAAGTGGCAGAGGTCAAGGCAGCTATTGATGAGCGCGTTGAGACCATCCTCACCAGCATCCTGATCATTGCCCTGGTGATGCTGGCGGTGTTCGGCGTCGTCGGCCTGGCCTTGAGCAATGCCTTTTTGCGTCCGCTGCAACAGATCAAGGCCAACCTCGACGATATTGCTGCCGGTGAGGGTGACCTGACCAAGCGCTTGCCGGTGAGCGGCGATGACGAGCTGGGCCAACTGGCGGCTTCGTTCAACCGGTTTGTCGAGAAGATTCATGGCCTGGTGCGGCAGATCGCCGAGATGACAGGGCAACTGACGGACTTGGTCGGTGAGGTCGCCACCCAGACCCAGCGCTCCGAGCAGGCCATGGAGCGCCAGCGCCATGAGACCGATCAGGTGGCAACGGCGATCAACCAGATGTCCGCGGCTGCCCACGAAGTGGCCCGCAGCGCCCAGGGTGCGGCGCAAGCGGCGCAACAAACCGATGGTGAAGGCCAGGCCGCCAAGCGTGTGGTGGATGGCAGCATTCAGAGCATCCATGCCCTGGTTGAAGACATCCGCAGCAGTGGGGTCTCCCTCGACGCCCTGCAGCAGGATGTGCAGTCCATCGTTAGCGTGCTTGATGTGATTCGCTCCATCGCCGAGCAAACCAACCTGCTGGCGCTCAACGCAGCCATCGAAGCGGCGCGTGCCGGTGAGGCCGGGCGCGGTTTCGCCGTGGTTGCCGATGAGGTGCGCGCCCTGGCCAGTCGCACCCAACAAAGCACCCAGGAAATCCAGGGCATGATTGATCGCCTGCAGGGCGGCACCCGCGAGGCGGTCACATCCATGCGCCGCTCCAGCGATGCGGGCGACGCGACCAGTGAACAGGCCAACCAGGCGGGGGCTTCGCTGGATGCGATTGCCCAGTTGATCGGCACCATCAATTCGATGAACGCGCAGATTGCCAGTGCCGCTGAACAGCAGACGGCGGTGGCCGAGGAAATCAACCGCAGCGTGCATCATATTGCCGTGGCGGTAGAAAGCGTGGCCGAGGAAACCCGCCATGGCGCCGAGACCTCGCGCAGCCTGGCCGGACTTGGGCAACGGCTGGGGCTATTGGTGCGACAGTTCCGTATCTGAGTTGGCAGCGCGATGAGCGGCTGGGCGCAAGCTCGGGTCGATCAGTCAGCCCACGGGGCTCGTAATAAAACAAAATCCGCACCTAGACTGGCAGCGGATTTTTTTTGCCCGGACAATAGCGGCTTATCGCACAAGGATGTCAGCCATGGACAAGACCCACTGTCATTACCACCCGGCGCAGCCGGCCACCTGGCATTGCCCGGCCTGCCCGCGTGATTACGGCGACTGCTGTCTGCCGCAGAATGCCGACGCCAGCGATGATGACCCGCGCTGCCCGTTGTGCCGCGGCGCGCTGACCTTTCTCGGCGCGGCCAACAGTGCGCAGCCGTTCTGGGAGCGTATCTCGCGCTTTTTCCTGTACGCCTTGCAGCCGGGGCCGTTGGCCTTTGCCGGCTTGCTGACGCTGGCCAGCCTGTTTATGCCCAGCTCGAAGATTCTCTGGATTGCCCTGCTCAGTGTGGCGACCAAATACCTGCACAGCGTCATCGAGGCCAGCAGCCAGGTATTGCCGGAGGCACCGAGCTTGCAGAGCGCCTTTGTCGGCGAAGGCTTTGGCCTGTTCTTCAAGCAACTGGCGGTGTTTCTTCTGGCCGGGGCCGCACTGTGGCTGGCCGCCGACTTCGACTCTGAGGCGCTGTTCTGGGGCGTCAACCTGCTGATCATGCTGGTGATGCCTGCCAGCATCATTCGCCTGGCCCTGGACAAGGAGCTGGGCGCGGCCCTTAGCCCGGAGTTGGTAGGCCAGGTGATCAAGGCCATGGGCTGGCGTTATCTGATTCTTTGGGTCTTCCTGTTTATCCTCTGGCAATCGCCAAGCTATGTGACCTTTATGCTCTCCCACGGCCTGCCGCGGGTGGTGCTGATGCCGCTGGCGGCGGGTCTGTTCGCCTATTTCGCGGTGGTCATGTGCGCCATGATGGGCTATGCGGTGTTCCAGTATCAGGGCGCCCTGGGCTACGTGATCGCCGATGACAGCCGGCAGAACCATTTCCCGGCGGCGGAATATGCCCGGCGCAAGGCCTTGGCCGAGGCCGAGATCCGTCTCAAGGAGGGACAGAGTGAGCAGGCGCTGGAGATTCTGGCGACGGCGCTGGAGCGAGCGCCGGACGACCTCAAGCTGAATGAGCGCTTTCATCAGTTGCTGTTTGGCTTGCAGGCCCGCCAGCGTTGCTTGCGCCACCTGGCCCATTACCTGCCGCTGGCGGCGCGGCAGACCCCGGCGCTGGCCGCCACGGCGCTGCTCAATGCGCGGCAACTGCAGAGCGATTACCTGCCTGACGATGCGCTGCTATGCGAGCAACTGGCGGGCGCCTTGCTGGCCCGGCACAAGACCCGTGAGGGCCTGAGTTTGCTGCGCAACCTGCATCAGCGCTTCCCCGACTATCCGCATATCCCGCGGGCTTATCTGCTGGCGGCGCGCGGTTTTGCCGAAGGCCTCGGCCAACTGGAGCCGGCGCGGCAGTTGCTGGGCTTTATCCGCCAACGCTACCCGGCCTCGCCCTTGCTGGGCGAGGTGGCCAGCCTGGAAGCGATTATCGCCAAGCTGGCGGCGGTGCCCTCTTAACTCAATTGGGCGCGCAGCAGGCCGATTTGTGCCGCCTGCTCGGTGGCCGGGTAGGCCTGTTGGAGAAAGGCGGAAAGTTCACCAAGGGCACGTGGTTGCTGGCGGGCCAGTTGTTTGGCCAGCGCCAGGGTCAGGGCCGGCAGTTGTGCCGGGCGTTGCGTGCCCTGGCTGAGCTTGCGCCAGGCGCCCAGTGCCCGCGCCGGTTCCTGGGCGCGCAGCAGGCCCTGCAGCAGGTGTAATTGAATGGCCGGGTGCTGCAGCAATTTGGCGTCGGCGGCCTGGCTGTCATCGGCCAGCTTTTGCAGCAGGCCGAGCTGGCCACTGGCGGCGGGCAGGGCGAACAACTGCTTGAGTACGGCGCTGAGCAGGGCCGAGTCCTGGCGACTCTTGGCGACCGGGTAGAGGCGTTCGAGCAGGGCCAGGCGCGCCGGGTAGCGGCTCAGCAGGTCGAGGCCACGGCTGGCGGCCTGGTCCAGGGCGAAACTGCCGATCAGCGCATCCAGGGCCGCCAGCTCCCGTTTGAATGGCGCGTCCGGGTCTTCCTTGAGCAGGAAACTCTCATCCACCTTCAAGCCGCCGAACTGGCGCGGCAGCCACACCAGCACAAAGCCGGCAACCAGCCCGCCCAGGTGGGCGTAGCGGTTGACGTTGTCGGCGCTGAGCATGCCGAACAGCTCCTTGCCCATCCATAGCGGCAAGATCCACAGCGCCGGTGCGCGAAAGTAGCCAAACAGCGGCCCCAGCCAATAGAAGAAGTTGATCCGCCGCAGGCCGTAGACGCCCAGGTACATGCCCATCAACCCGGAGACGGCCCCCGAGGCGCCGATGCCGGTCTGCCAGGACAGCTCGAAAGCCCACCAGAACAGGTGCGAGGCCATGCCGCTGACTAGGTACAGGCCGAGAAACATCCAGCGCCCCAGGGCGATTTCCAGGGCAAAGCCGAAGATAAACAGGAACACCATATTGCCCAGCAGGTGATCGCTGCTGCCGTGCAGGAACATCGCCCCAAACAGCCCCTGCCAGGTGAACTTGGCCGGCACGAAGCCGAAGCGGAAGTTGCTGATGCTGTCGCGGGCCGCTTCGGCGGGCGCACGGGCGGCCTGCCAGGCGGGGTCGGCCAGATAGGCCGGGTCGCGGTGCAGGTGCTGCTCGAAGCGCAGATCCTGCAGGATCATCACGGCCAGGTCAGTTTGCCGTTGGCGCGCGAGGGCCTTTTGCTGATCGGCGTCCAGCTCATGTTCGGCGCTAAAGGATTGGATAAAGGCGGTTTTTTCACGGCTCAGCAGACCGGCATCGAGGTAGGTGCGCACGGCCTGCTCTTCCCGTGCCGGGTCGTTGCCCTGATAGGCGAAGTAGATCAGGGTGTTGAGCACGATCAGCAGCAGGGTGATAAGCGGCGGACGTTTCCAGTCCAGGGGGTGTTCGGCGGGTAGAATCAGCATCGGGGACGTCCGTGTCGGGGCGGCGTTTATTGGCCGCGTTTGCTTTCAATCGTGATCAGGCGGTTGGCTTCGAAGCGCAGGTAGTAATACATGCCGTTGCGCGGGCCGTAGCTCCATTCCTCGATGGGCACCTGGGTGGTGCCTCCGTAGTAGTCGATGACTTCGCGATAACCCAGGAACTGGCGGGTGACCGGCTCGCCGCATTTGCTGTGTACTTCACTGAGGTGGTCGTCGCTGCTGATCAGGCTGCTGCCACAGCGCAGGGTGGCGGCCTGGCTGAGCGGGCTGAACAACAGGGCGAGCGCCACAAGGAGGATTTTCACGGCTTATCCAGGTTGTTGCGTGGGGCCGTCAGCCTACACCGCGGCCCGCCGCCTGTCAGCGGCGGGCGCGTGCTTTACTCGGCGCCCAGTTGCAGGGCGCTGGCAATCCGCCCGTCGGCGTCGCTCTGGCCAATGGCGACATCCAGCAGGTAGACGCGTTGGTCCGCCAGACCGCCGTTGTCGACCAGGTATTGCTTGATGCTGGCGGCGCGGGCCTGGCTCAGCTGGCGCAACAGCAGGTCGCTGCGAGCCCAGGAGTCCAGCACTCCGGCGCGCAGTTTGTCCGCGCGCAGCTCGTCGTCCAGTTCGCGCCAGTCGGCCGGCGGTTGCTGCTTGAGGCGCGCCCGGTAGATGCCTTCGAGCATGACCATTTTCTCGTCTTCAGGCACGTCGAGGCTGCTGGCATCGGCCGGTACCTGATCGCCGCGGCGCTGCAGGATCTTGTAGTAGGTGCTCTGGTATTCGCGCTGCAGGCGTTGTTCGGCCAGCAGCGGGCCGTCGCTGGCCTGGGCGCTGACGCCCTGAACTTCCAGGCGCAGCACCGGGCGCTCCTTGAGGGCCGCGGCCAGGGTGTCGAGGCTGCCGCGTGCCTGTGGGTCCAGTTCGCTGCTGCCGGCGCTGAACGGCACCCGGTCCATGTTCACCTCGTCGCCGCCGCTGACCAGGCCGCCGATAAACTTGAACGGCGCCTGGGCCGCACGCAGCACCAGGTTGCGCAGGGTTTGCCAGACAATCGGCATGACGCTGAACTGCGGGTTGTTGAGGTCGCCGGAGATCGGCAACTGGATATCGATCTTGCCCTCGGTGTCCTTGAGCAGGGCAATCGCCAGGCGGATCGGTAGGTCGACGGCGTCCGGGCTGTCGACCTGTTCGCCCAGCTCAAGCTGTTCCAGCAGCACCTTGTTCTCGGCGGTCAGCTGGCCTTGTTTGATCTGGTAATGCAGGTCGATATTCAGGCGGCCCTTGCGGATGCGATAACCGGCGAACTTGCCCGAGTAGGGCGTCAGGGTGGTCAGCTCGACCTGTTTGAAGCTCACCGCCATGTCCAGGCTGGCCAGCGGGTCGAAGGGGTTGAGGCTGCCATTGATGGTGGCCGGTGCGTAGCGATCGACCTTGCCCTGGATCGCGACCTTGGCCGGTTTCGGTTGGCGACTGTCGATGCGGCCGATCTGGCCATTGAGTTGCTGGATGGCGGTGGCGAAGTCCGGGCGCAGGCTGAGGTCGGCAAAGTTGGCCGAGCCGTCTTTCAGGCTGATGCCGCCAATGGCGATGCCCAGGGGCTTGCTCGCTGTGCGCTTGGCGGTCGCCGGCGAGGTCGGTGCGGCGGGTTGCGGGATCACCAGGTCGCTGACGTTGGTGCTGCGGTCTTCGTTGATGATAAAGCGCGCATAGGGCTGTTCGAAGGTGATCGCCTTGATCGCCAGGCTGTCACCGTGGCGGTAGTCGAGGCCCTGCACATGCAGTTGGCGCCACTTGAGGAAATCCCGCGACTTGAGGGTGTCGAGGGTATGCAACTGGTTGATCCGCGTGTCGCCGCTGATGTTGAACGCCAGCGGTGCAGTGCTTTGCAGGTCGATGGCCAGCTCGCTGCTGAGCAGGCCGCTGCGCAGCTCCAGGCGGATAAACGGGTTGATATAGGCCTGGGCCAGGCGCAGGTCGAGGTTCTGGGTGCTGGCCTGCAACTTGGCGCTAACCGGGTTGAGGTTGACCTGGCCGCTGAGGGCCAGCTTGCCCAGCTTGCCGACGCCGGTATCGAGCTTGAGGTCGAAGGGCGTCTGGTTGAGGCTGTCGAAATTTTGCAGGTCAAGGTTCAGCGGGCCGACCTCAAGCTTTACTGGCGGGCTGACGCCGCGGTCGGCCAGGTGCAGTTGATAACCGCGCAGTTGCACATCCTTGAGCAGCACTTGCCAGGGTTTGGCGGGCTCGCTGCTGGCGTTGTTCGCGCTGGCGTCCGCCGTCTGGCTGGCGGCCGGTGCGGGCGCTTCTGGCTTGGCGAATAGGGTTTGCCAGTCGAGTTGGCCGTCGGCCTCGCGGGCGGCCCAGGTTTCCAGGCCTTGGCTACGGATCTTGCCGACCACCACCTGTTGCTTGAGCAGGTCGAGGCTGGTGTCGCTGACGTTCAGCTCGGCCAGTTTGACCAGCGGGCGGCCGTCGGGCGCCTTGATGGCAAAGGGCGCGAGGGCAAGGCTGAGGTTACTCAATTGCAACTGGGTGCCATCGGCCAGGCTCAGTTGGTAGTCGGTGGCCAGGTTGAGGATGCCTTCCTGCAAGTCCAGGGGCAGGGCGTCGCGCACGTAGGGCCAGATGCCTTTGAGCTGGCCATCGCTCAGTTGCAGATGGCCGCTGGAGCTGAGCGGGCTGAGGCTCAGGCTGCCTTGCCATTCGAGCTTGCCGCCATTGGGGCCGGTGGCCTGCAGGCTCAGTTCGGCATTGTCGTCGGGCAGGGTGCTGAGGTTGCTGAGGCTGAGGTCGAGGCTGTCGTAGACGAATTCGATCGGCTCGCTGGGGCGCAGGTCTTCGAAGTGCAAGGCGCCGCCAGCCAGGACGATGCGCTCGATGCGCAGCGGAAAAGGTTCGCTGGGCTCTGTCGGTTCAGGCGTAGCAGGGCGCTCGGGCAACTTGAGCAGTTGCGTCAGGTTGAGCTGGCCGTCTTTGCTGAACAACAGTTCGACCTTGGCGCCGTCGAGTTCGACCCTGGCCAGGTGCAGGGCGCCGCTCCACAGGCTGTCCAGTTGCAGGTCGGCATACAGCCGAGCAAAGCCCAACTGCGCCTTGTCGGCCTCGCCCAGGTGCAGGCCCCACAGGCTCAGCTCCAGGCTGAACGGGTTGAGTTGCAGGCGCTCCAGGCGTGCCGGCACGCTGCTGAGCTGGCCCAGTTGCTGGTTGATGACGCGCAGGGCGATGCCGGGGAGGATCAAAAAACCCAGCAGGCTGTACAGGGTTACCGCGATCAGCATGGCGCCCAGGGCGCGTTTCAATCCTTTGTGCATGGCAGGCGCATCTATGTCGGCTGTAGATGGCCTGAGTATGGCACGCACGCAGCGGATTTTAGAGCTGCAGAATCAGGGTTTTCAGCGGCGGCTGGCCGTCCAGCGAAGGGAAGTCGGCGGCCGGCGCCAGCACCTGGCAATCGCGCACCAGGCGGCCGAGTTTGCTGGCGCAGCGCAGCACCTGCTCGCGCCAGTCGGCCATGGCCACTTTCGCCAGGTTGTTGCAGCAGATCAGCACGCCATCTTCGGCGGTGGCCAGCAGCGCCGGTTTGAGCAGGCTCTGGTAGTCGCGCAGCAGGTCGACGGTGCCGAAGGCGCTCTTGGCCCAGGCTGGCGGATCAAGCAGCACCAGGTCGAACTGGCGCGGCTGCAGGCGTGGGTAACTCGGTAGCTTCTGCCCACGGCGTTGGGCAATCGGCAGGCCGGCCAGTTGGCGAATGGCCGGAAAATAGTCGGACTGGATAAATTCCATCTCCGACAGTTGCGGGTTGAGCAGGCCGTTTTCCTGGCCGACGGCCAGGTTGCCTTCGGCAAAGTCCAGGTTGCACACCGCGCTGGCGCCACCGGCCGCCGCAGCCAAGCCTACGCCGCAGGTGTAGGCGAACAGGTTGAGAACCGACTTGCCGGCGCTGTGCTGTTTGACCCAGCCGCGGGCATTGCGCAGGTCGAGAAACAGCAGCGGGTCCTGGCCGGGATGGCGGCCGCGTACTCGGTAGTTGAGGCCCCATTCATGGCCGATCAGGTCATCCAGTGCCGCCGGTTCGGCCGGGTAGATCGGGTCGCTGCGATCGATGCGCGAATTGCCCTGGCTGCGGTCGTTGTAGATCAGTAGCAGGGGCTGATTGAGGTGCGTGCAGATCAGCTCATGGGCGCCCAGCAGTTCAGCGCGGCTGAGCTGTTGGTGAAAGCTCTGCACCAGCAATTGCGGGCCGTAGCGGTCGATGGTCAGGCCGCCAGCACCTTCCTGGCTGCCATGGAACAGGCGGTAACAGTCGGTGCCTTGGCGGTGCAGCTCGGCCAGCAAGGCGTCGCGGTTGGCGAGGGCGGCGCGCAGCGCCTGATTCAGAGTGGACATGCGCGCGGCCTCGAAATGGGGGCGGGAGTTTACCAAGAAAAGCGCCGGCACTTGGCCCAATGTTGTTCGTTTAAGGCGCCACAGCGGTAGCCCGGATGAAATCCGGGGGCGAGTGCGCACGTCAACGAACCTCCCCGGATTTTATCCCGGCTACAAAAATGCCGTTCACTTGGCTTAAGCGAACGGCATTGCGGCACTTGGCCGGCGTTTTCATAGGTTAAGTGGGTCGTTGCGAACTCGTAGGATGGGTGGAGCGGCAGCGCCGCGATACCCATCAGCGGAGTCGATGGGTATCGCCGCTTTGCGGCTAACCCATCCTACGGCAAGGGGATTTACTCGCGCTCAAGCGCCAGAGCTACGCCCTGACCGCCACCAATGCACAGGGTGGCGAGGCCTTTTTTGGCGTCGCGCTTGAGCATTTCGTGCAGCAGGCTGACCAGCACGCGGCAGCCCGATGCGCCGATCGGGTGGCCGAGGGCGATGGCGCCGCCGTTGACGTTGACCTTGCTGGCGTCCCAGGCGAGTTCCTGGCCAACGGCCAGGGCCTGAGCGGCGAAGGCTTCGTTGGCTTCGATCAGATCCAGCTCGCCGAGCTGCCAGCCGGCTTTGGTCAGGCAGCGCTGAGTGGCGGACACCGGACCGATGCCCATGATGGCTGGATCGACACCGGCATTGGCGTAGGCGGCAATTTTCGCCAGCACCGGCAGGCCCAAGGCCTTGGCCTTGGCGGCGCTCATCAGCAGTACGGCGGCGGCACCGTCGTTGAGGCTGGAGGCGTTACCGGCGGTGACCGAACCATCCTTCTTGAACGCGGGCTTGAGCTTGGCCAAGGATTCGGCGGTGGTGCCGGCGCGCGGTTGTTCGTCGGTGGCGAAGGCCACGGGCTCGCCTTTGCGCGACGGGATCAGGATCGGGGTGATTTCAGCGACAAAGCGCCCAGCTTCGATGGCGGCCACGGCTTTCTGCTGCGAGGCGGCGGCGAAGGCGTCCTGGGCTTCACGGCTGATGGCGTACTTGTCCACCAGGTTTTCGGCGGTGATGCCCATGTGGTAGTCGTTGAAGGCATCCCACAGGCCGTCGCTGATCATGGTGTCGATGACTTTGCCGTGACCCATGCGCAGGCCGGTGCGCGCGCCGGGCATGACGTAGTTGGACAGGCTCATGTTCTCCTGGCCGCCGGCGATGATCACCTCGGCATCGCCGCAGCGAATGGCCTGGGCGCCCAGGTGCAGGGCCTTGAGGCCTGAGCCGCAGACTTTGTTGAGGGTCAGGGCCGGGACGGCATGGGGCAGGCCGGCCTTGATCGCGGTCTGGCGGGCCGGGTTCTGGCCGGCGCCGGCGGTCAGCACCTGGCCGAAAATCACTTCATCGACCTGAGCCGGATCAAGCCCGGTTTGCTCCAGCAGTTGGCGGATCACGGCCGCGCCCAGATCCACCGCGGGCACAGTGGCCAGGGCGCCCTGGAAGCTACCAATGGCGGTACGGGTGGCGGCGACGATAACGACTTCTTGCATGACGCAATTCCTCATGACGGCTGCGAGCGGTCAGTGACTGACCCAGATGGCGCTTATGGTCGCACAATGAACCCCTGGCGAACCAGCCGTGGCCTGTTAACCGCGATGACGACCGCGGAAGTAGTCGATCAGGCCTTGAGTCGAGGCGTCTTCGGCCGGTTCCGGGTCCCAGCTGGTCATGCGCTGGTAGACGTTCTTACCCATCTCCTTGCCCAGCTCAACGCCCCACTGGTCGAAGGCGTTGATGCCCCAGATCACGCTCTGCACAAACACCTTGTGCTCGTACATTGCCACCAGCGCGCCCAGGCGCCGCGGGCTGACCCGCTCCAGCACCAGGGTGTTGCTCGGCCGGTTGCCGGGGATGACCTTGTGCGGCGCCAGGCGCTGCACTTCATCTTCCAGCAGGCCCTTGGCGCGCAGTTCAGCCTCGGCTTCGCTGCGGGTCTTGCCGAGCATCAGCGCCTGGCTCTGCGACAGGCAGTTGGCGTACAGCCACTGGTGGTGGTCGGCCACTGGGTTGTAGCTGACCACCGGGACGATAAAGTCGGCCGGAATCAGCTGGGTGCCTTGGTGCAGCAGCTGATGATAGGCGTGTTGGCCGTTACAGCCGACGCCGCCCCAGATCACCGGGCCGGTGTCGCTGGCCACTGCGCTGCCGTCGTGGCGCACGCTCTTGCCGTTGGACTCCATGTCCAACTGTTGCAGGTGCTTGGTGATGTTACGCAGGTAGTGGTCGTACGGCAGGATCGCGTGGCTCTGGGCGCCCCAGAAATTGCCGTACCAGACCCCGAGCATGCCGAGGATGACCGGCATGTTGCGTTCGAACGGCGCACTCTGGAAGTGCTGATCCATGCTGTAGGCGCCGGACAGCAGCTCCTTGAAGTTGGACATGCCAATCGCCAGGGCAATCGGCAAACCGATGGCCGACCACAGCGAGTAACGCCCGCCGACCCAGTCCCACATCGGGAAGATGTTCTCGGCGCGGATACCAAAAGCCTGGGCCGCCTCACGGTTGCTCGACACGGCGATAAAGTGCCGGTGCAGCGACTCTTCGCTGCCGCCCTGGGCCAGGTACCAGGCGCGGGCGGCCTGGGCATTCTTCAGGGTTTCCAGGGTGCCGAAGGTCTTCGACGAAACGATAAACAGGGTGGTCTCGGCGCGCAGCTTGCCGACCAGTTCGTGGAACTCGCTGCCGTCGATATTGGCCAGGTAATGGCAGCTCACGCCTTTCTGGGCGAACGGCAGCAGGGCTTCAGACACCAGTTGCGGGCCGAGGAAGGAGCCGCCGATGCCGATGTTGACGATGTCGGTGATCGGCTTTTCGCTGTAACCGCGCCACATGCCGCTGTGGATGCGGCCGACCAGCTCGGTCATCTGATTGAGCACGCGGTGCACTTCCGGCATCACGTTGACGCCGTTGACCGCCAGGCGCTCGCTGACCGGCCGGCGCAGGGCGGTGTGCAGGGCTGGGCGACCTTCCGAGCTGTTTACCAACTCGCCGTCGAACAGGGCGCGAATGGCCTGCTCCAGGCCGCACTCGCGGGCCAGGTTGACCAGCAGGGTGCGGGTCTCACGGCTGATCAGGTTCTTCGAGTAATCGAGGAACAGGCTGCTGCTGGTCATCGAGAATTCGCTGAAGCGCAGCGGGTCCTCGGCAAAGGCCTGGCGCAGGGTGAAATTGTGCATGGCATCGCGATGCTCACTGAGCGCCCGCCAGGCCGGCAGGGTCGTGGCGTCGAGGGGGTTCTGGTAATACGCCATGTGGCGGCTTCCTTGAATTGTGTGCAGCCTTTGAGCATGAAAAAGCCCGGACGGTTCCGGGCTTGCAGTCTAGCGTGCGGGCGCGTTAGGCGACCTGCACGGGAATCGCATTGCTGGTGTGGCTCAGTTGGTTGCCCGGCGCCATATACAGCATGCGCGGCTCGAAGTTGGCCAGCTCGGCTTCGCTGTAATGGGCGTAGGCACAGATGATCACCCGGTCGCCGACGCTGGCTTTGTGCGCGGCGGCGCCATTCACCGAGATCATCCGTGAGCCGGCTTCACCGCGGATGGCGTAAGTGGTGAAGCGTTCGCCGTTATCGACGTTGTAGATCTGGATTTGCTCGTATTCACGGATGCCCGACAAATCCAGCCATTCGCCGTCGATGGCGCAGGAACCCTCGTAGTCGAGGACCGCATGGGTCACCTCGGCGCGGTGCAGTTTGGCTTTGAGCATGATGGCGTGCATGGCGAACTCCTTGGAGCGGATTCAATGGCGGCTGGCGCGGGGCTCAGGCCGGCAGGTCGAGATCGAAGGCCAGGTTGTCGATCAAGCGGGTGCTGCCGATAAAGGCGGCGGCGAGGATCACCAGTTGGCGGTCTTCGTGGCTGGCAGGCTGCAGATCATTGGCGTTGCGGATTTCCACATAGTCCGGGCGCAGGCCGGCGGCTTCCAGGCTGGTTCTGGCGCGGGCTTGCAGTTGGGCAAAGTCGCGCTCACCGGCCCGGATGACTTCAGTCAGGTCACATAGCGTGCGGTAGATCACCGGCGCGCTGCTGCGCTGCTGGGCATCCAGGTAGCCGTTGCGCGAGGACAGCGCCAGGCCGTCATCGGCGCGCACGGTCGGTTCGCCAATGATCTGGATCGGCATGTTGAGGTCATGCACCAGGGTGCGAATCACCGCCAACTGCTGGTAGTCCTTTTGCCCGAACACGGCCAGGTCCGGCTGGACCATGTTGAACAGCTTGCACACCACCGTGGCCACCCCGGCGAAGTGCCCAGGCCGACTGGCGCCGCACAGGCCCTCGGCAACGCTTGGCACGCTGACCAGGGTCTGGCCGGCCATGCCTTGCGGGTACATTTCTTCCACGCTGGGGGCAAACAGCAGGTTGCAGCCGGCATTCAGCAGGCGCTCCTGGTCGGCTTCCAGGGTGCGCGGGTAGCTGGCGAGGTCTTCATTGGCGCCGAACTGCAGCGGGTTGACGAAGATGCTGGCGACCACGAAGTCGACGCGCTGGGCGGCTTTTTCCACCAGGGCGGCGTGGCCGTCATGCAGGTTGCCCATGGTCGGGACAAAACCGATGCGCTTGCCTTCGCCACGGGCGCGGGCCACTGCGGCGCGCAACTCGCGCACCGTTCTAACTGTATTCATGCAGAGAATCCGTGTTCGGCGGCCGGGAAGCTCAGGCCTTTGACGGCGCTGACATAGGCGCTGATGGCGGCGCCGATGCTGTCCTGGCCGGCCATGAAGTTCTTCACAAACTTGGGCGCGCGGCCGGTCAGGGACAGGCCGAGCATGTCATGCAAGACCAACACCTGGCCGTCGGTGGCGGCGCCAGCGCCAATCCCGATTACCGGGATTTTGACCGCCTGGCTGATCTCTGCGGCCAGGGCGTTGGGCACGCATTCGAGCAACAGCATGGCGGCGCCGGCCTGTTCCAGGGCCATGGCGTCGGCACGCATCTGCCGCGCCTGGGCTTCCTGGCGGCCCTGGACCTTGTAGCCACCAAGGATATTCACCGCTTGCGGGGTCAGGCCCAGGTGGGCGCAGGCCGGGATGCCGCGCTCGGCCAGTAGGCGAATGGGTTCAGCCAGCCAGCCGGCGCCTTCGAGTTTGACCATGTGCGCACCGGCCTGCATCAGGGCGGCACAGTTGTGCAGCGCCTGTTCGGTGGTGGCATAGGCCATAAAGGGCAGGTCGGCGAGAATCAGTGCGCCACGGTTGCCGCGTTTCACGCAGGCGACGTGGTAAGCCATATCGGCCACGCTGACCGGCAGGGTGCTGTCATGGCCTTGCAAAACCATTCCCAGGGAATCACCGACCAGCAGCACCTCGACTCCGGCCTGGCTGGCGGCCTGGGCGAAGGTGGCGTCGTAGCAGGTCAGCATGGCGATTTTCTCACCGCTCTGCTTGAGGCTTTGCAGGGTGGTCAGGGTTACATCAGGCATGGAAATCGTCCTCTTCTGCGCGGGCGCAGGGCAACGGGACGCCTATAGTCGTGATGGGCGGGCGTGAAGTCAATTGCAGGTGTTACCGGCTTGTTACTGGCGTTACCGGCAGACCAGCGAATTGTTCGTGTCGTCGGGCGTCAGGCGCTGCAGGCCGGTAAACGGGCACGCGGCCAGTAACGCGCTGAGTTGGCGGCCATCGGCCAGGGTCAGTTGCGGGGCCAGTTCGGCCAGCGGATAGAGGACAAAGGCGCGGGCGTGCAGGTGATAGTGCGGTACCTGCAGGCGCGGCTCGTCGATCAGCCGTTGGCCGAACAGCAGGATGTCCAGGTCGAGGGTGCGCGGCCCCCAACGCTCGGCCTTGCGCACCCGGCCCTGGTCGCGCTCGATGGCTTGCAGGGCGTCGAGCAACTCCAGCGGCGCCAGGGCGCAATCCAGCTCGGCGACCGCATTCAGGTAGGGCGGCTGGTCGGCCGGGCCGAGCGGGTCGCTGAGATAAAACGACGACACGCCTAGCAATTGGCAGTGCGGCAGTGCGCCAATAGCTTGCAGGGCGCTGTGCAGTTGCTGGCGTGGCTCGGCCAGGTTGCTGCCGAGACCGATATACACCCGTTCCATCATTCGCCTGCGGGAGCGCCGGCGGCAGGGCGGCGCTTGCGTGGGTTGCGCTTGCGTTTGCGCGGTGCGCCGCTGGCCTCTTCCTGCTGGCTGAGGTTGCGGATCATCGCCCGGCGCTGGCTGTCGTTGACTTCCTGGTAGTCGGTCCACCAGTCGCCCAGGCCGCCGGTGTCTTCGCCGGCGTCTTCACGCAGCAGCAGGAAGTCGTAGCCGGCGCGAAAGCGCGGGTTTTCCAGCAGCAGGTCGGCGCGTTTGCCCTGGCGCCGTGGCAGGCGCTCCTGCATGTCCCAGATTTCGCGGATCGGGATGGTGAAGCGCTTGGGGATGGCAATGCGTTGGCATTGCTCGGCAATCAACTGATGGGCGGCTTCCTGCATGGCGGGAATGGCCGGCATGCCTTTGTCCTGCAGTTCGCTGACCCGGGCCGGCAGGGCAGGCCAGAGCAGGGCTGCGAAGAGGAAGGCCGGGGTCACGGTCTTGCCTTGTTCGATGCGCCGGTCGGTGCTGGCCAGGGCCAGGCGGATCAGCTCACCGGCGTACTCCGGGTCGCGCTTGAGTGCCGCCGCCGCCGCCGGAAACAGCGGGGCAAACAGGTCGTATTCAAGCAACAGTTCGAAGGTGTACTCGGCATTGCCAGCGAGGAACAGCTTGAGCACTTCCTCGAACAGGCGCGCCGAGGGAATCTCGTGCAGCAGGCGAGCCAGGCGCGGAATGGGCGCGGCGCTGTGTTTTTCAATCTCGAAGTCGAGCTTGGCGGCAAAACGCACGGCTCGCAGCATGCGCACCGGGTCTTCCTGGTAGCGTTTTTCCGGGTCGCCAATCAGGCGAACCAGGCGATTGCGAATGTCGTGTACACCGTTGGCGTAATCGAGGATGCGTTCGCAGCTGGCGTCCAGGTACAGGGCATTGATGGTGAAGTCGCGGCGCTGGGCATCGTCTTCCAGGCTGCCGTAAACGTTGTCGCGCAGGATGCGGCCGCTCTCGTTGCGCGATGACAGGTTGCTGTCTTCGTCTTCGTCGCCCTGGGGATGATTGGCGCGGAAGGTAGCGACTTCGATGATTTCGCGGCCGAAGTGGACGTGTACCAGCTTGAAGCGCCGACCAATCACCCGGGCATTGCGAAATTCGGCCCGAACCTGCTCCGGGGTGGCGCTGGTGGCCACGTCGAAGTCTTTGGGTTCAAGGTTCAGCAGCAGGTCGCGCACGCAGCCACCGACCAGGTAGGCCTGGTAGCCGGCCTGTTGCAGGCGGTCAACGACGCTCAGGGCGTAACGGCTGATTTCGCCGCGACGCAGTGGGTGCTGATTGCTGTTCAGCACTTCGGGGGTGCTGCGCTTGTGGGCGGCACGACGTAATGGGGATCGGAAAGACTGGAACAGCTTCTTCAGCATGGGCGGCACTGTTTGACGGGATAGGCGGCCACAACCAGGGATGGCCGCAGGATAGGCGCGGATTCTAGCATTGGCCGGGAAGATGGTGTAGGAAGCTTGAGCGACTTGGCAACGCTACTGGGGGAGCCGAAGCTCCCCCCTAAAGTAGGTGCGTGCTTGTTTCTTATTATTGTGGCGGGCTTATTGTTTTTATCGGTTGACCCGTTCCCTTGCCGCTAGGGCTTCAGGAAAGCTCCCCAAGTATGGGGATTTAAGGCAAACGGATTGCTTTGGATGCTGATGTTGCCGCGATCTTCGAAGCCTTGTGAGCTTGTGCAGATCTAACCAGTTCGGGCGCTGCCTTGGGGCAGTTTTATTATTCTCGGCCTGGTATGGGGCGAACCCCTGAGGCAACTCCTCTCCAAAAGAATCAGTTAGCTGCGCCTCCGCATTGTTGTTTTTGTTGTGCTGGAGTCGATGTGTCTTGTTTTTATTGTATTGGGTGGTGCTTGTTATTGTTTTTGTACAGATGACATAGCAGAAGCCGTGCCAGCTTTTTAGAATCCTTTAAAAACAATGACTTACGTTTTTTTGTGTGGATTTGCAGGCACAAAAAAGCCGGGGTCTCGTTACCGCGGGCCCCGGCTTTTGTTACTGGCTATTGCTTGGGTAACAGCCTGTTGTGTGGTGTCTCCCGGCGGTGTAGCGGACTAACTGCTCACCGCGCCCGACTTGCGCCGCGGAATGCCCAGGCGCTGGCGGCGCTCCCATAGGCACTTGCGGCTGATGCCGAGCTTGCGCGCCAGTTCGGTCTCGGTCATGTGGTCCTGGTGTTCGAGGACGAAGTGCTGGAAGTAATCCTCCAGGGACAGGTCTTCGGTCGGCTCGTTACCGCTGTTGCTGGCGCTTGCTGGCGGCAGCAGGCCGATAAAGTCGTCCTCGTCGAGGTCGTCCAGCTCAATGTCGATGCCCAGCAGTTCGGCCGAGATTTCTGCGCTTTCACACAAAATGACCGCGCGCTCAATGGCGTTTTCCAGTTCGCGCACGTTGCCCGGCCAGTTGTAATGGCGGATGGCTTGCTCGGCGTCGGCGCCGAAATACAGGTCGCTGCGGCCCATCTTGGCGCTTTGGCGGGCCAGGAAGGCTTGGGCAATTTCCCCCACATCGCTGTCGCGCTCGCGCAGGGCGGGTAGTTTCAAGGCGATTACGTGCAGGCGGTAGAACAGGTCTTCGCGGAACTGGCCGGCTTTGGCCAGGCTCTTCAGGTCGCGGTGGGTCGCAGCGATCAGGCGCACATCGACCTTTTGCGCCTGCACCGAGCCGACCCGGCGGATTTCACCCTCCTGCAGCACACGCAGCAGGCGTGCCTGGGCTTCCAGCGGCAGTTCACCAATTTCATCGAGGAACAGGGTGCCACCGTCGGCCGCCTCCACCAGGCCGGCGCGACCGGCGCTGGCGCCAGTGAAGGCGCCTTTCTCATGGCCGAACAGTTCGGACTCGATCAAGGATTCCGGGATGGCCGCGCAGTTCACCGAAATCATCGGGGCCTTGGCGCGCCGCGACAGGTTGTGCAGGGCGCGGGCCACCAGCTCCTTGCCGGTGCCGGACTCGCCCTGGATCAGCACCGTGGAGTCGGTTGGTGCAACCTTGCGGATCTTGCCGTACAGCTCCTGCATCGGCGCGCAGGAGCCGATGATGCCGATTTCGCCATCGGCTGCGCTGCTGGTTTTGTCGCTGCTGCGGCTGGTGCTGTTGCCGGCGCGCTCTGGCGACTGGTGTTTGGCATCCTGGCGGTCACGCAGGATGCGCGCCACGGCCTGGAGCATTTCGTCGTGATCGAAGGGTTTGGCGATGTAATCGACCGCGCCCATTTTCATCGAGTCGACGGCCGAGCGCAGGCTGGCGTAGCTGGTCATGATCAGCACGGGCGCGCCTTGCGCCAGCTTGATCAGCTCGGTACCCGGTGCGCCGGGCAGGCGCAGGTCGCTGACCAGCAGATCGAAGCTGGGGATGCTGAAGCGTTCCTGGGCTTCCTGCACCGAGCCGGCTTCGCTGACCTGATACTGGTTGCGTTCCAGCAGGCGGCGCAGGGCCGAGCGGATAATGGTTTCGTCTTCGACGATGAGGATATGCGGCATCAATTGGGTTCTCTCGACGGTCTCAGTTCACAGCGGACGTCGCTTCAACATGCCTGGGCAATTTCACCCGAAAACGGGTGCCGAGCTGGCGCTCGGGGTCGGCTGGGCTGTCGATGGTGATCTGGCCATAATGCTCTTCCACGATCGAATAGACCAGTGCAAGGCCAAGGCCGGTGCCCTGTCCGGGGTCTTTGGTGGTGAAAAACGGCTCGAACAAGCGGTCCATGATGGCCTTGGGAATGCCGCTGCCTTCGTCCTCCACCAGTAGCTCGACGGTGTCCTCGTTGGCTTCGGTCTTGACCCGGATGGCGCCGCCCGGCTGGGAGGCATCGCGGGCATTGGACAGCAGGTTGATCAGCACCTGGGCCAGGCGCTGGGCATCCCCGGTGACCAGGTGCTGGGGATCGCAGAGGTTGAAGAACTGCACATCGACACTGTTGCGGTTGAGGGCCAGCAGGCTGATGGCATCCTGGGTGACGTCGGCCAGGCACACGGCCTGGGCGGCGTGCTGGTGACCGCCGGCATGGGCGAAGTTCATCAGCGACTGGACGATGCGCGAGACCCGTTTGGTCTGCTCGAGAATCTGCGTACTCATCTCGTTCAGCTCGCTGTCCTCGCTGCGCTCTTCGCGCAGGTTTTGCGCCAGGCAGGCGATGCCGGTGATTGGGTTGCCGATCTCGTGGGCGACGCCAGCGGCCAGGCGGCCGATGGAGGCCAGGCGTTCGGAGTGGGCGAGCTTCTCTTCGAGCATCTGGGTGTCGGTCAGGTCCTCCAGCAAAATCACCAGGCCGCTGTTGCTCGGCGCCAGAGGTTCGCTGATGGCCGCCTTGCGCAGGTTCAGCCAGCGCACCTGGCCGTCCTGCAGCAGGCGCTGCTTGTGCAGGCGCTCCACGGGGGACTGGGCGAAGTTTTCCAGCAGGCCCCTCCAGGGTTCGCTCAGGGTGCCTAGGCGTGAGCCGACCACCTGCAGGGCGGAGATTTGCGTGAGCTCCTCCATGGCCCGGTTCCACATAAGGATTTCGCGGTCCTTGGCCAGCGAGCAGACGCCCATGGGCAGTTCCTGCAGGGTCTGGCGATGGTAGCGGCGCAGGGCGTCGAGTTCGGCGGCCAGGCCGGTGAGGCGTGAGCGGTAGTCTTCCAGACGGTTTTCGATGAAGTGGATGTCTTCGCTGACGTAGCCGCTGGTGGCGGATTTGTACGGCAGAAAGGTCTCCACCATGTCCTGGGCGACGCTTGGGCCCATCAGCCCCGAGAGGTTGGCTTCCAGGCGGTCGCGCAGGCGGCGCAGGGCGTAGGGGCGACGCTCGTCGAAGGGCAGATGGAGGTCGCGCAGGGCCTGCTCGACTTCCTTCTGGGCGGTGATCGCGCCCAGCGGTTTGGTCAGTTGAGTGGCGAAGTCCTGGGGTGAGTGGGCGAGCAGCTCACGCCGTTGCGGGCGCGAGACATTGTCGACGGCGCAAGCCTCGGCGGCGCTGAGTTCTTCGCTGCTGGCCTCGGTAAACAAGGACACCAGGGTAAACACCAGGATATTGGCGGCCAGCGAGGCAATCGCCGTCAGGTGCCAGCTGCGGTCATCGAGGACGTAGAAGACATCCACAATCGGCAGGTAAATGCCCTGCAGATGGAACAGTAGCGGCAGCAGGGTGGTCGCCAGCCAGATGGCGATCCCCACCAGCAGGCCGGCGATAAAGCCGCGCCGATTGGCGGCCGGCCAGTACAGCACCGAGAGCACCCCTGGGAGAAACTGCAAGGTGGCGACGAAGGAGGCAATGCCCAGGTTGGAGAGGTCCTGCTCGGCGCCCAGGAGCATATAGAAGCCGTAGCCGGCCATGATGATGGTGGCAATCAGCAGGCGCCGGGTCCATTTCAACCAGCGGTAAATATCGCCTTCGGCCGGTGGCTGATACAGCGGCAATACCAGGTGGTTGAGGACCATGCCGGAGAGCGCCAGGGTCATCACGATGATCAGGCCGCTGGCCGCGGACAGGCCGCCGATATAGGCGATCAGGGCCAGCAGGCGATTGTCGGTGGCAATGCCCAGGCCCAGGGTGAAGTATTCCGGGTTGGTTGGCGTGCCGAGTTTCAGGCCGGCCCAGAGGATCGGCGGGATGGCCAGGCTGATCAGTAACAGGAACAGCGGCAGGCCCCAACTGGCACTGACCATGGCACGCGGGTTGAGGTTCTCGGTGAAGGCCATGTGGTACATGTGCGGCATGACGATGGCCGAGGCGAAGAACATCAGCAGCAGGGTGCGCCACGGGCCCTCCTGCAGCGGGGTGTGCAGGGCCTGGAGGGCGACCTGGTTCTGCTGCAGCCAGCTTTGCAGCTCGTCCAGGCTGCCAAATACGCCGTACACCGCATACAGACCGACGCAAGCCAGGGCCACCAGCTTGACCAGCGACTCGAAGGCAATCGCAAACACCAGGCCCTGATGCTTGCCGCGGGCGGCGATATGGCGGGCGCCAAAGAGGATGGTGAACAGCGTGATCAGGGCGCAGAAGCTCAGCGCCACGCGGTTTTGCACCGGCTCATGGGTGAGGATGCTGATCGAGTCGGCCACCGCTTGAATCTGCAGCGCCAGCAGCGGCAGCACGCCGATCAGCATAAACAGGGTGGTCAGGGTGCCGGCCCAGGTGCTGCGAAAGCGAAAGGCAAACAGGTCGGCCAGGGACGACAGCTGATAGGTGCGGGTGATGCGCAGGATCGGATAGAGCAGCACCGGCGCCAGCAAAAAGGCGCCGGAAATGCCCAGGTAGATCGCCAGGAAGCCATAGCCGTATTGGTAGGCCAGGCCCACCGTGCCGTAGAACGCCCAGGCGCTGGCATATACGCCCAGCGACAGGGTGTAGGTCAGTGGATGGCGGATCACCCAGCGCGGGATCAGGCCGCGCTCGCTGATCCAGGCCACGCCAAACAACAGCAGGAGATAGCCAGCGCTGATAAAGACCAGCTGACTCAGGTTAAAGCTCGTCAGCATCACGTTGGCTCTGCGGATAGAGGTAAAGGGCGGTCAGCGAATAATGCTGGCGCAGGTCAGCGTTCATCGGCATTCCGTTGGTTCTGCGAGTCAAGCTCAAGGGCGGTCACCGAATTGTCTCGGCGCAGGTCAGAGTTCATCGGCATCCCGTTGGCTCTGCAGGATAAAAGTCACCACGATCAGAATCAGCCACAGCACATAGGGGCGATACCAGGCGCCGTCGGCGTCGATCCACCAGTCCATGATGGCCGGGGAGAACAGGTAGATCCCCACCACCAGGAGCAGCACCAATCGGTAGATGTACATGGGCGGGTTCTCGTCGCGAAAGAGTCGCGATGGTAGCGGAAGGCAGCGCGTATAAGCCAGATGCGCCCAGGGTCTCGGCCGGTTGTCAGCGCAATTGCGCTTCGGCCAGGCTCAGCGTGCGCGGGATGCGGGCGACCTGCCAGTGCTGGCTGGCCCAGGCCAGGATGGCGTTGGGGGGCAGTGCCAGCAAGTCTTCTGGCGCGTCCTGGCCAAGGGCGCGCAAGGCCCGCAGTAACAGCGGGCGCGCCTGCTCGGCGGGCAGCGGCGGCGAGCGGTAGGACTTGCCCAGCTTGTGACCGTCGGGCTGAGTGAGCAGCGGCACATGCAGATAACTCGGTGCGGCGACCCCGAGCAGCTCCTGCAGATAGAGTTGGCGCGGGGTCGAGTCGAGCAGGTCGGCGCCGCGCACCACGGCGTTTACCCCTTGCCAGGCGTCGTCGATGACCACCGCCAGTTGGTAGGCATACAGGCCGTCGCGGCGACGAATGATGAAGTCGCCCACCTCGCGCCCCAGGTGCTGGCCGAACTCGCCCTGTACGCGGTCAATAAAACGGTATTCCAGTTCCGCCACGCGCAGGCGGATGGCGGCATTCTCACTGCCATGGCCGGCATTGCGGCAAAAGCCTGGGTAGACGCCCTGGTGCTGTTCCAGTTGTTTGCGCGAGCAGGTGCAGGCATAGGCCAGGCCCTGGCTCAACCAGCGCTGCAGCACCTCGGCATAGGCGTCGTGACGTTGGCTTTGGCGCAGCAGTGGGCCGTCCCATTCGAAGCCGTAGGTTTCTAGGCTGCGCAAAATGGCGTCCTGGGCGCCGGGCATTTCCCGTGGCGGGTCGAGGTCTTCCATGCGCAGCAACCAGCGGCCGCCGACTGCGCGGGCGTCAAGGTACGAGGCAAGGGCGGCCACCAGGGAGCCGAAGTGCAGATAACCGCTGGGCGTGGGAGCGAAGCGGCCGATGTAGGCGGGTGAGGCGGGCTTGGACATAGGACTGCAGGCCAGAAACAACACGGGGCGCCGTAGCGCCCCGTGCTGGGATCAGGAACCGATCTGTTTTTCGCGGATTTCTGCCAGGGTCTTGCAGTCAATGCACAGGGTCGCGGTCGGGCGGGCTTCCAGGCGGCGGATGCCGATCTCGACGCCGCACGAATCGCACCAGCCGTACTCATTGTCTTCGATCAACTGCAGGGTCTCGTCGATCTTCTTGATCAGCTTGCGCTCGCGATCACGGGCACGCAGTTCCAGGCTGAATTCTTCTTCCTGGCTGGCACGGTCGGCCGGGTCGGGGAAGTTGGCCGCTTCGTCCTGCATGTGATGCACGGTCCGGTCGACTTCCTGCATCAGCTCCAGCTTCCAGGTGTTGAGGATGCCGGTGAAGTGCGCGCGCATCTCGTCGCTCATGTACTCCTCGCCCTTGGATTCTTTATAAGGGGCGAAGCCACGAGTCAGTTCACTGCTGTTTTTTGCTTTTGCTTTTGCTTTGGTGGGCATGGATGACCGCCTCTCACTTTCTCTAATCCACTGCGCAGGAACGCTATCCTTTGCCAGCTCGGGCTGGCCCTGCGGCTGCAAGCGGGCGAACTTACCAGAACGCTACTGGCGGCGCTACTCCCGGTTGTCATGCGGGCTACTGCCCGGTTCGGTGGGCGGGTAGAATCGTGCCTTTTATCCCCGCAAGGAAGGCCCATGGCCCAGCCCTACAGTGCGCGCAGCCGCGCCATCGAACCTTTCCATGTTATGGCCCTTTTGGCCCGCGCCAACCAATTACAGGCAGACGGTCATGATGTGATCCATCTGGAGATCGGCGAGCCCGACTTCACCACCGCAGCCCCCATTGTCGCCGCCGGGCAGGCAGCCCTGGCCAATGGGCATACCCGTTACACCGCGGCGCGCGGTTTGCCGCAGCTGCGTGAAGCCATCAGTGGTTTTTATGCCCAGCGTTACGGCGTGAATATCGACCCGCAACGCATTCTGATTACCCCCGGCGGCTCAGGCGCGCTGTTGCTGGCCAGCAGCCTGCTGGTTGACCCCGGCAAGCACTGGCTGCTGGCGGACCCCGGTTACCCGTGTAACCGCCACTTCCTGCGTCTGGTGGAAGGCGCGGCGCAGCTGGTACCAGTTGGCCCCGAGGTGCGTTACCAGTTGAATGCCGATCTGGTCGAGCGCTACTGGGATCAGGACAGTGTCGGTGCCCTCGTGGCCTCGCCGGCCAACCCTACCGGCACCCTGCTCAGTCGCGATGAACTTGCGGGCTTGTCGCGGGCCCTGCGTGAACGCGGCGGCCATCTGGTGGTGGACGAGATCTACCACGGCCTGACCTACGGCACGGACGCGGCCAGCGTGCTGGAAGTGGACGACGAGGCCTTTGTGCTCAACAGCTTCTCCAAGTATTTCGGCATGACCGGCTGGCGCCTGGGCTGGTTGGTGGCACCGGAGGCGGCGGTGCCGGAACTGGAGAAACTGGCGCAGAACCTCTATATCAGCGCCTCGAGCATTGCCCAGCACGCGGCGTTGGCGTGTTTTGAGCCGGCTACCCTGGCGCTTCTCGAAGAGCGTCGGCATGAGTTCCAGCGTCGCCGCGACTTCCTCCTGCCGGCCCTGCGTGAGCTGGGTTTTGGCATTGCCGTGGAGCCTGAGGGCGCCTTCTATTTATATGCCGACATCAGTGCCTTCGGCGGCGATGCCTTCGCCTTCTGCCGGCACTTTCTGGAAACCGAGCACGTGGCGTTCACCCCAGGGCTGGATTTTGGCCGCTACCAGGCCAGCCAGCATGTGCGCTTTGCCTACACGCAAAGCCTGCCGCGCCTGCAGCAGGCGGTTGAGCGAATTGCCCGCGGCCTGCAGAGCTGGCGCCCCGATGCAGTTTGAGCCACCGCTGGAGCAGGGGCGCTTGCGCAAGCGCTACAAGCGCTTTCTGGCCGACATCGAAACCGCCAGCGGCGAGCTGTTGACCATCCATTGCCCGAATACCGGCTCGATGTTCAATTGCATGCAGGAGGGCGGGGCGGTCTGGTTCAGTCGCAGTCACGACCCCAAGCGCAAGCTGCCCGGCACCTGGGAGCTGAGCGAAACCCCGCAAGGGCGGCTGGCCTGCGTGAACACCGCGCGGGCCAACGGCCTGGTGGAAGAAGCCCTGCACGCCGGGGTGATCGCTGAACTCAAGGGTTTTAGCGGATTGCGCCGGGAAGTGCCCTACGGCGAGGAGCGCAGCCGTATCGACTTTCGTTTGGACTACCCGAGCGGTCCGGCCTATGTGGAAGTCAAAAGTGTCACCCTGGGGTTTGCCGATTCCCGCGTGGCGGCCTTTCCCGATGCCGTGACCGCGCGTGGCGCCAAGCACCTGCGTGAGCTGGCCACCCTGGCGCGCAAAGGTGTGCGGGCGGTGCAGCTGTATTGCGTCAACCTGTCGGGCATCGACGCGGTGCGCCCGGCGCTGGAGATCGATCCGCGCTATGCCGCGGCGTTGCGCGAGGCGCAGGCGGCGGGGGTGGAGGTGCTGGCCTATGGCAGCGACATCAGTCCGCAGGCGATTTGCTTGGTCAGGCGGCTGCAGATTTGCCTGTAGCCCGGATCTAATCCGGGAGCGCGCCATAGGCAGACTGCACCTTCCCGGATGGTCTCCGGGCTACCTTTGCAGCCAGATACCGTCGGCGTCTTCGCGACAGTTCAGGGCTTTCAGTGACTGGCCACTGCAGGGGCCGGCCACGCATTCGCCGGACTCGATCAAAAACAGCGCGCCGTGGGTGGCGCACTGAATCAGGCTATTGCTGGCATCGAGAAACTGGTCGGGCTGCCATTCCAACGGGATGCCACGGTGCGGGCAGCGGTTCTGGTAGGCGTACACCTGGCCTTCGCGGCGCACCAGCAACAACTGCAGCTCGGCCAAGGCAAAACCGCGGCTCTGGCCCTCGGCCAATTCATCGGCGGCGCATAAACGGATCATCGGCTTCTCCACGCTGGGGCGGCATTATCGCGCAGTGCCGGGGGCGATGGAATCTCGCGGGCTGGCGGTACTGGCGGCCGCCTTATATCCTGCGGCGCAACCGCCGACCGCCCAAGGACCGCAATGACCCCAACCCTAAGTGCCCGCGTGCTGCTTGGCGCGCTGAGCCTGTTACTGCTGCTGGCCTTGTGGCTGGCCCTGGCCCTGGGGCCGGTGCGCCTGCCCTTGCTGGAGACCCTGCAGGCACTGTGGCAGTTGGCGGGCTGGCCGGCGGCGGACGGCGAGGTGAGCCAGGCCGCGCTGATCGTCGGCCAGATCCGTCTGCCGCGGGCGCTGCTGGGGTTGTGCGTGGGCGCCGTGCTGGCGTTGTCTGGGGTGGCCATGCAGGGGCTGTTTCGCAATCCGCTGGCCGACCCTGGGTTGATCGGCGTATCCAGCGGTGCTGCCCTGGGCGCGGCGCTGGCGCTGGTCGGTGGGGCGGCGTTCGGCGGCTTGCCCAGCGCACTGGCGCCCTATCTGCTGTCGGCCTGCGCCTTTGCCGGCGGCCTGGGGGTGACCACGCTGGTCTATCGCCTGGGCCGGCGTGATGGCCAGACCAGCGTCGCCACCATGTTGCTGGCCGGCATTGCCTTGACGGCCCTGGCGGGGGCGGCGATCGGCCTGTTCACCTACCTGGCCGATGACGCCACCCTGCGCACCCTGACCTTCTGGAACCTGGGCAGCCTGAACGGCGCCAGTTATGCGCGGTTGTGGCCGCTGCTGCTGGTCACGGCGGCGGTGGCGCTGTGGTTGCCGCGCCGCGCGCAGGCCTTGAATGCCTTGTTGCTGGGCGAGTCAGAGGCCCGTCATCTGGGTTTTGCCGTCGAGCGGCTGAAGCGGGAACTGGTGTTCTGCACCGCCTTGGGCGTGGGCGCTGCGGTGGCGGCGGCCGGGATGATCGGTTTTATCGGCCTGGTGGTGCCCCATCTGGTGCGCCTGCTGGTGGGCCCCGATCATCGTCTGCTGTTGCCGGCCGCGGCCCTGACCGGCGCCAGCCTGCTGTTGCTCGCCGATTTGCTCGCACGCCTGCTGTTGGCTCCGGCGGAGTTGCCGATCGGCATCGTCACCGCCTTGCTCGGTGCGCCGTTCTTTATCTATTTATTGTTGCGGGGGCGACACTGATGCTCTGCGCCGAAACGCTCAGTGTGCGGCGTGGCCCCTGCACGGTGCTCGCCGGTATCGACCTGCAGTTGCGCGACGGTGAGGTGCTCGGCGTGCTCGGTCCCAATGGCGCCGGCAAAAGTACATTGCTGGCGGCCCTGAGCGGCGATCTACCGGCGGCCCAGGGCCAGGTCAGCCTCGATCAGCGGCCCCTGGCGAGTTGGCCGGGGCCGGCCAGGGCGCAGCGCTTGGCGGTGTTAGCGCAAAGCTCCAGCCTGGAGTTCGCCTTCACTGTCGAGCAGGTGGTCGGCATGGGCCGTTTGCCCCACAGCAGCGGCCGGCAGGCGGACCAGCGGATCGTCACTGCCGCCTTGCAGGCCGCCGATGCCCAGCACCTGAGCGGGCGCAATTACCTGGCGCTGTCCGGGGGCGAGCGCCAGCGCGTACACCTGGCACGGGTGCTGGCCCAGGTGTGGCCGGGCGGTGTGGGGCAGATTCTGCTGTTGGATGAGCCGACCTCAATGCTTGACCCTCTGCACCAGCACAGCATCCTCCAGGCGGTGCGCGACTTTGCCGGGCGCGGCGCGGCGGTGCTGGTGATCCTGCATGACCTCAACCTGGCGGCGCGTTACTGCGACCGGCTGTTGCTGCTGCAGGAGGGGCGCCCATACCTGCTCGGCAGCCCGGCCGAGGTCCTGGCGCCGGCGCCGCTGCGCGCGGTGTTTGGCCTCGACGTGCTGGTGCAGGGCCATCCCGAGCGCGACCATCCGCTGATCATCATTCGTTAAGGAGTGTTTATGCGTGTGCTCGTGTGGGCCGCTCTGGCCCTGCTGACGGCTTGCCAAAGTGTTGCGCCGTTGCCGCCATTACCCGCCTGGCAAGGCCGCGAGGGCTTGCAGCATGCCGATCTGGGGCTGATTCGCGACCTGCGCAGCGGCGCGACGCTGACCCCGGCGCAGTTGCTTGAGCAGTTGGCAGACGCCCCGCGGGTGCTGATCGGCGAGCAGCATGACAATGTCGATCAACATGCACTGCAGCTCTGGCTGCTCAAGGTCCTGCAGCAGCGGCGTGAGCCGGGCAGTTTGCTGCTGGAAATGCTCAACCCCGATCAGCAGGCCAAGGTCGCTGCCACCCAGGCCGCCAGCCGTGCGCGGCAGATGCCGGTGGCTTTGCCCGCTGCTCTGGCTTGGCAAACAGGCTGGGACTGGGCGCTGTATGGGCCGATTATCCGTTACGGCTTGCTGCAGCCGGCGCCGCTGCTGGCGGCCAATCTGGATCGGGATGAAATTATGACCCTCTACCGCACGCAGCCGCGTTTGCCGGCCGGGCAGGCGACCCAGGCCTCTGTGCAGGCGGCGTTGCTGGCGCAGATCGAAACCTCTCACTGCGGTTTGCTGCCAGCGGCGCAACTGCCGGCCATGCTGGCGGTGCAACAGCAGCGTGACCGGCGTATGGCCGAGCGTTTGCTGGCCGCGCCTACTCCGGCAGTGTTATTGGCTGGGGCTTTTCATGTGCGGCGTGACCTGGGCGTGCCTTTACACCTGCAGGATCTGGCTGCGCCGGGTGGCAGTGAGCGGGTATTGATCCTCGCCGAGGTGGGCCAGGCAGTGAGTGCCGAGCGCGCCGACTTCGTCTGGTATACCCCGGCCATGCCCGCGCAGGATCACTGCGCGAGCATGCGTTAGTCGGCGGCCAGCTCCAGGCGGTTCTGCTTGTGCCACTGGAGCAGAATCAGCAGCAGGGTGGGGATGCCGAGGAGGGCGGTAAACAGGAAGAACTGGGCATAGCCGAGGTTCTCCACCAGGGTGCCGGAATAGCCGCCAATCAGGCGCGGCAGCAGCATCATGATCGAGCTGAGCAGGGCGTACTGGGTGGCCGAGAACTTCAGGTTAGTCAGGCTCGACAGGTAGGCGACAAAGGCCGCAGTGGCCAGGCCGGAGCTGAAGTTGTCGCAGGAGATGGTCAGGATCAGCATCTGCAGGTGCGCGCCCATGTCGGCCAGCAGCAGAAACAGCAGGTTGGTCGCCGCCGAGGCCACGCCGCCGATAAACAGGATCGGCATGATGCCGAAACGCACGATCAGCAAGCCGCCGAGGCCGGCGCCGAGCAGGGTCATAAACAGGCCGAAGAGCTTGCTGACGCTGGCGATCTGCTCCTTGGTAAAGCCCTGGTCGATATAGAAGACGTTGGCCATCACGCCCATTACCGTGTCCGACATGCGGTAGGTGGCCACCAACCCGAGCAGCAGGAAGGCCTGCCAGCGATAGCGCTGGATAAAGTCGCTGATCGGCGTCAGCACCGGCTGCAGACCGCGGCGCCCGGCGCTCGACAGACACAGGGCGGTCAGCACGATATAGAGGATGGCGCGCAGGAAGGCGCGGTCGTCGCTGAGCAGGTCCAGCAGGCTCTCGCCCTTGACCAGCACGCGGTGAAACTCGGTGTGGTAGAGCTGGGTGAACATCGCCGGGATGGAAATCAGCAAGACGATCAGCACCAGCACCGAGATCAGTTGATGGTTGAGGCCGAAGCGTTCGGCGGCCTGCTGGGTGCGCAGCGGCAGCGGCGATTCGCGCATCCATAGGGTGGTTATCAGCCCCGGCAGCATCAGCAGGGCAAACAGCATATAGGTGCTGGCCCAGGCGCCATGCTGGTAGCCCAGGCTCGGGGTGCCAAACCAGTCGGCAAAATACAGCGCGCCGGCAGTGGCCAGCAGGGCCGCGACCCGGTAACCGGCCATGTAGCTGGCGGCCAGGGCGGCCTGGTGGGTGTCGTCGGCAATTTCCAGGCGATAGGCGTCCACCGCGATGTCCTGGGTGGCCGAGGCGAAGGCGACGACCACGGCGATGGCGATCAGCCAGTGCAGATGTTGCTGCGGGTCGCAGAAGGCCATGCCGATCAGGCCGAGGGCGATCAGCCCCTGGGACAGCAGCAGCCAGGAGCGGCGCCGGCCCAGGCGGCCGAGCAGCGGCAGGCGCCATTGGTCGAGCAGCGGCGACCAGACCCATTTAAACGCATAGGCCAGGCCAATCAGGCTGGCGTAGCCGATGGTCTGGTGCGACACGCCGGCTTCGCGCAGCCATACCGAGAGGGTGGAAAACACCAGCATATAGGGCAGGCCGGCGGCAAAACCGAGCAGCAGCAAGGCCAGTGAGGCGGGGGTGGCGTAGGCGGCCAAGGCGGCGCGCCAGCTTTTACGCGGCAGGGCGTTACGGGGCATGGGCTGGAGACTGCCTGGGGCTGAGCGACAAAGGGCGCACTCTAACCGCTGTGCTCCTACGGACGCCAGCCATGGATGCGCAGATTGACCCTATCGTTGGTCAGGTCGATGCCTTCGCTGTGCAGGCGGGCGCGCTGTTCGGCGCCGGCCGGGCTGTCGGCCGGCAGGCTCAGGCGCCCGCTGGCGGCGATTACCCGGTGCCAGGGCAGGCGCGAGTCGCATGGCAACTGACTGAGGGTGCGACCGACCCAGCGCGCCGCCCGGCCCAGGCCCGCCAGGGCGGCTAACTGGCCATAGCTGACCAGGTTACCGGCGGGCACTTGCGCCAGGGTGATAAACAGCGCCTCCCGGCGGGCGGCCGGACTTGCCGGCGGCGCGCTGGAGCAGGCATGCTGCGGGGCTTTTCGGTCTTGGCTGGGTGGGTAATTGATCATGCTGTGGCGGGCTCTGGGGACATGTCTATTGCTGGGGCTGGGGTTGCCGGCCTGGGCCGATACCGTCTGGCTGAACAATGGCGATCGCCTGACTGGGCAGATCGTGCTGCTGGATGGCGGCAAGTTGGCGCTGAAAACCAAGTATGCCGGACGCGTGCTGATCGATTGGCAGGATATCGACACCTTGCGCTCCGACCAACCCTTGCTGGTCAAGCGTTCGGGCTTTACCGGACAGCGCAGCCAGCATCTGCAGGCCGCCGGCAAAGGCATGGTGCGGGTGGTCAATGGCCAGACGCAGACCGTGCCGTTGGCCGAAATCAAGCAGTTGGTGCCACCGCGGCCGTTGATCCAGGATCTGGTCTGGGAAGGCAACCTCGACGCCAAGCTGGACATGGAGCGCAACGAGAACGAAACCGACGAGCTCAAGCTCAAGGGCGATAGCCGGATCAGCCACGGCCGTTGGCGTCATGTCCTCAAGGGCGAGTATGAGCACGAGACCAAGAACGGCCAGAAGGTTGATAACAACTGGGAGCTGGAATATGACCTCGACCGTTTTATCACCCAGCAGTGGTTTATCCGTAGCAGCGTGTATGAACAGCACGATGAGTTCGAGAAGATCAATCGGCAAACGTCCTATGGTCTCGGCCCCGGTTATCGCTTCTGGGATGACGAGTTGGGGCGTTTTGATGTCATCGCCCAGTACGAACGCTTTCAATTGCGCGGCAATGGCCAGGAGACCGAATTCGATGCCTATGGTCTGGAGTGGGACTACAAGCGCCTGCTCTCGGGCACCCGTATCGAGCTGTACAGCACGGCGCAGCTGGCCATGCCGTTGATTGACCAGGTTGATTATGTGTTCGAGGGCGAAGCGGGCGTGCGTTACCGGGTCAACGAGTGGGCGCGGGTGTCGCTGCTGTATGAGCTCAACCAGTTGCGCGGCCTTGGTCAGACCACGTCCGAGCGCCAGTACATGCTGGGGTTGGGCGTCGGCTGGTAAATCTGCCGTGGGTAATGTGGCGCAGGCGTAGCTCGGATGAAATCCGGGGGCGAACTTAGGTGACAACGAGCTTCCCGGATTGCATCCGGGCTACAAAAAAAATGCCGTTCACTTGGCTTAAGTGAACGGCATTAGCGCAGCGCGGGGCGTTGTGGGCCGCGTGCCGATTACAGGCGCAGGCCGCCGTCCAGCTCCAGGACGCGACCGGTGTAGTAGTCGTTTTCCAGGATGTAAGCTACCGAGTGGGCGATCTCGGCCGGTTTGCCCATGCGCTTGAGCGGGATGCCGGCGCACATTTTCTCCAGGGCTTCGGGCTTCATGCTGCCGGTCATTTCGGTTTCGATAAAGCCCGGTGCCACGCCGGCAACGCGGATGCCGTAACGCGCCAGCTCCTTGGCCCAGACCACGGTATCGGCGGCCACCCCGGCCTTGGCCGCGGAGTAGTTGGCCTGGCCGACGTTACCGGCACGGGAAATGGAGGAGATGTTGATGATCGCGCCCTGGTTCTTCAGCTCGATCATCTTCGCCGCCACTTCGCGGGTGCAGAGGAACACGCCGGTCAGGTTGACGTCGATCACCGACTGCCACTGGGCCAGGCTCATCTTGGTCATCTCGCCGTCCTTGACCTTGATGGTCAGGCCGTCGCGCAGGATGCCGGCGTTGTTGACCAGGCCATTGATGGCGCCGAAATCTTCCGCCACCTGGGCGACCATATGGCCCACTTGTTCTTCGTTGGCGACGTTGCACAGGTAAGCACGGGCTTGAGTGCCGGCGGCTTTGCAGGCGGCCACGGCCTCATCGAGTTTTTCCTGGTTGAGGTCGACCAGGGCCAGTTTGGCGCCTTTGCCGGCCAGGTATTCGGCCATGGCGCGGCCCAGGCCCTGGCAGCCGCCGGTGATGATGATGACCTTGTCTTGCAGTTGCATAGCTTGTCCCCTCAAGGATGGTTCGATAGTGCCCCGTAGGCGCCGCAGACGCGAAGTTGCTGATGCCTGTCCGTTTATGACGAATTCTGTACGAGGAGTCACAAGTTGAGCGTAAAGGCGGCCAAGCATGCCCGAGAATCGCCACCCAAGGAATACCACTGGGCATTTTCCGCGCGGCCAGGCGCATCCGTTGCCGGTGGGCCGCCTTGGCCTGATTTGCTGGCGTTGCGCCGCCATTGGTCGCGTATTTGACCCTGGCCGGGCTTGCCAACATCCTGTAACACCCTGACCGACGGGCGCCAGGCCTGGCGCTTGAATTAAGCTAAGCGGCCCCTTATCTCTAAGTGGTCGCAAGCCATTCTTGCTTTGAAGGAATTCTTGATGCGCGCGTTTGTGTTCTTGTTTCTGTTGTTTCCGCTGATCGAGCTGGCGGTGCTGATTCAGGTGGGCAGCGCCATTGGCGTGCTGCCGACCCTGTTGCTGGTCATCGCCACCGCCGTGCTCGGCAGTGTGCTGCTGCGGGTGGCGGGCATTGCCACCGCCTGGCGTGCGCGGGAAAAACTGGCCCGTGGCGAGCTGCCCGAACAGGAGGTGCTGGAAGGCTTGCTGATTGCCGTAGGCGGTGGCCTGTTGCTGCTGCCAGGCTTTATCAGCGATGTGTTCGGCGTGCTGTGCCTGATCCCGTTTACCCGCCGCTTGCTGGTCGGCAAGGTGCGCCAGCGGGTGGCCGAGCAGGCGCTGCGTCAGCGCGCGTTTGCCGATGACCTGCAGGCGCGCTCGGGGCCCACTCGGCCGAACGTGATTGAAGGTGAGTTCGAGCACCGTGATTCGTAAAAAAATCGCATTTGCCCTTGAAATATCCCACCGCGGCCTTATGTAGCTTGCAGCGCGAGGGGCTTGTGCTCCTCGACCGTGAATTTCTGCGGTTTGCCTGGCGAATCGCAACCGGCCTGGCCGGCTTTGCTAACCCGTCGGTGACTGCACCGTCGGCACAAAAAACCACCTCTTGGGAGAGAATCGACAATGAAGCTTCGTCCTCTGCATGACCGCGTTGTTATCCGTCGCAGCGAAGAAGAATCGAAAACCGCGGGCGGCATCGTGCTGCCGGGTTCGGCTGCCGAAAAGCCAAACCGTGGCGAGATTCTGGCTGTTGGTACCGGCAAAGTGCTGGACAACGGTGAAGTGCGCGCTCCAGCCGTGAAAGTGGGTGACAAGGTCGTGTTCGGCCCGTACTCGGGCAGCAACACCATCAAGGTCGACGGTGAAGACCTGCTGGTGATGAGCGAAAGCGAAATCCTGGCCGTAGTTGAAGGCTAATTGGCGACGGCTGTGGTTAAACAGCCGCTGCACCGGCGCACCGGCGCCACGAATTCTGTTCCACGCAACGAATTGAGGAATACCGATCATGGCTGCAAAAGAAGTTAAGTTTGGCGACTCCGCCCGCAAGAAAATGCTCACCGGCGTTAACGTTCTGGCTGACGCGGTAAAAGCCACCCTCGGCCCGAAAGGCCGTAACGTGATCATCGAGAAGAGCTACGGCGCACCGACCATCACCAAAGATGGCGTTTCCGTTGCCAAAGAAATCGAGCTGAAAGATCGCTTCGAAAACATGGGCGCCCAACTGGTTAAAGACGTGGCCTCGCGTGCCAACGACGACGCAGGCGACGGCACCACCACCGCCACCGTTCTGGCTCAGTCGATCGTCAACGAAGGCCTGAAAGCCGTCGCTGCCGGCATGAACCCGATGGACCTGAAGCGCGGCATCGACAAGGCGACCATCGCCATCGTTGCTGAGTTGAAGAAGCAGGCCAAGCCTTGCGCTGACACCAAGGCGATTGCCCAGGTGGGTACCATCTCGGCCAACTCCGACAGCTCCATCGGCGACATCATTGCCGAAGCCATGGAAAAAGTCGGCAAAGAAGGCGTGATCACCGTTGAAGAAGGCTCGGGCCTGGAAAACGAACTGTCGGTTGTTGAAGGCATGCAGTTCGACCGTGGCTACCTGTCGCCGTACTTCGTCAACAAGCCGGACACCATGACCGCCGAGCTCGACGGCCCGTTGATCCTGCTGGTTGACAAGAAGATCTCCAATATCCGCGAACTGCTGCCGGTTCTCGAAGCCGTGGCCAAGTCCGGTCGTCCGCTGCTGATCGTTGCCGAAGACGTTGAGGGCGAAGCCCTGGCGACGCTGGTAGTGAACAACATGCGCGGTATCGTTAAGGTTGCTGCCGTCAAGGCACCGGGCTTCGGCGACCGCCGCAAGGCCATGTTGCAGGACATCGCTGTTCTGACTGGCGGCACCGTGATCTCCGAAGAGATCGGTCTGAGCCTGGAAAGCGCCACCCTGGAGCACCTGGGCAACGCCAAGCGGGTGATCCTCAGCAAAGAAAACACCACCGTGATTGACGGTGCCGGTGTGCAGGCGGACATCGAAGCCCGCGTTCTGCAGATCCGCAAGCAGATCGAAGACACCTCGTCCGACTACGACAAAGAGAAGCTGCAAGAGCGTCTGGCCAAACTGGCCGGCGGTGTTGCCGTGATCAAGGTTGGCGCCGGTTCCGAAGTGGAAATGAAAGAGAAGAAAGCCCGCGTTGAAGACGCTCTGCACGCCACCCGTGCAGCCGTTGAAGAAGGCGTGGTACCTGGCGGCGGCGTGGCACTGGTACGTGCCCTGCAAGCCATCAGCGAACTGAAAGGCGACAACGCCGACCAGAACGTCGGTATCACTCTGCTGCGCCGTGCGGTTGAAGCACCGCTGCGCCAGATCGTGGCCAACTGCGGTGACGAGCCAAGCGTCGTGGTTGACAAGGTCAAGCAGGGTTCGGGCAACTTCGGTTACAACGCCGCCACCGGCGAGTACGGCGACATGATCGCCATGGGTATCCTCGACCCGGCCAAAGTGACCCGTTCTGCTCTGCAGGCCGCGGCCTCGATCGCCAGCTTGATGATCACCACCGAAGCGATGATCGCCGAGATCGTGGAAGACAAACCAGCCGCTGGCGGTATGCCAGACATGGGTGGTATGGGCGGCATGGGCGGCATGATGTAATTCATCCAGGCCAACTGACCTAAAAAAACCCGACCTAGTGTCGGGTTTTTTTATGGCTATGCCCCAGTTACGTGTTGCGCGGCGCATGACCACGCCCCAGACATCGCCCGGTCCACAGGCCTCAACAGATAACGGCTACATCGCCTTTTATGGTGGCGCCAGGCATGCTGCTATGGTGGCGCCAGGCATGCTGCGTTGCGCCCAAGCGCGACCGGCTTGGCGCTTGGCGTTCTCTTTTGCGTGTCATCCAGGGGCTCGTCGACGCAGGTCAAAAGGCGGCATCATGGCCTTACCCCGTGCTGTGTTGTGACATAGCAAGACCAAGAGAGGACCCATGCGCATTCTGTTAGTGGAAGATAACCGCGACATCCTGGCCAATCTGGCCGATTACCTGGAGCTCAAAGGCTACCGCGTCGATTGCGCCCAGGACGGTTTGGCCGGCCTGAACCTGGCCGTGAGCGGCCATTACGACCTGATCGTGCTGGATGTGATGCTGCCAGGGCTGGACGGTTACAGCCTGTGCCGGCGCCTGCGCGAGGACGCCAGGCGGGAAACCCCGGTGATCATGCTGACCGCCCGCGACCAGTTGGATGATCGCCTGCAGGGTTTCAAGGCTGGCGCCGACGACTACCTGATCAAACCCTTCGCCCTGTCTGAATTGACCGCACGCATCGAGGCGGTGCTGCGCCGCGCCCAAGGCGGCGGCAAGCGTTGTCTGCAGGTGGCCGACCTGAGCTACGACCTCGATACCCTGGAGGTCACGCGGGCCGGGCGCTTGCTCAAACTCAATCCGGTGGGGCTGAAGTTGTTGGCCGTGCTGATGCAGAAAAGCCCCCACGTGTTGCGCCGTGAAGTCCTGGAGGAGGCGCTCTGGGGCGACGACTGCCCGGACAGCGACAGCTTGCGCAGCCATATTCATCAATTGCGTCAGGTGATCGACAAGCCATTCCCGCGGCCATTGCTGCAGACCCTGCATGGGGTTGGCTATCGCCTGGCGGAGGTTGTCGATGGAGTTTAAGCAGGGCCTGTCGCAACGGATTGTCATCGCCTTTGTGCTGATGACCTTGCTGGTGGGCGGCGCGTTCGGCCTGGGCATCGTGCAGGCCGTGCATGTCATGGAGCAGCGACTGCTCTCCGGGGTGTTGCGCGGCGATCTGGATCGTCTGCTGCTGATGGATAGCGTGGATGACTGGCGGCATAAACCCCAGCCTGATCAGTGGTTTCATTTCTCCGGCGGCCCTGGACGCTTTGCCTTGCCGGCCTATCTGCAGGGCTTGCAGCCGGGCTTTCAGGAAGTCTTCCATGGCGAGTCTGCCTACCATGCGTTCGTGCGCGAGGTTGACGGTCGCCAATATGTGTTGCTGCAGGATCAGAGCGACTTCGAGGATCGTGAGCAGGCGCTTTATTCGGTGGTGCTGGTGGGCTTTATTGTCAGCCTCGGCCTGGCCCTGCTGCTGGGACGGCTGCTGGCGCGCAAGGTGATCGAGCCGGTGGTGCGCCTGGCCCGCCAGGTACGCCAGCCCGAGCAGTTGCTGGCGCTGGCCCCAGCCTTGGCGCCGGACTATGCCCATGACGAGGTCGGCCAACTGGCGGCGGCATTTGATGACGCGCTGGGGCTGCTGCGCCACGCCCTCAAGCGTGAGCAGCTGTTCACCAGCGATGTCAGCCACGAGTTGCGCACGCCCTTGATGGTGCTGGCCAGTTCATGCGAGCTGCTTCAGGAAAACCCGTCGCTGGATGCGCGCGGCCGCGCTCAGGTGCAGCGCGTTGCCCGTGCCAGCGAGGAAATGCGCGAGCTGGTGCAGACCTTCTTGCTGCTGGCCAGGGATCAGGGCGATGCCTCGGCCATGGCGGCGCAGAGCACTCTGGCGGTGATCGCCGACGAGCTGGCCCGGCAGTGGCGCCAGCCCGTGGAGAGCAAGGGCCTGCAGTTCACTTATATGCAATCGGTTGTCGGCGAGCAGCGTTATCACGCGGTTTTTTTGCGCACGGTGCTGGGCAATCTGTTGCGCAACGCCTGGCATTACACCAGCAGCGGGCAGATCACTCTGCTGGTCGATGATCAGGGCTTTAGCGTTGAGGACACCGGGGTGGGCATCCCCGAGAGTGAGCGCGAGGCCATGTTCCAGCCCTTTGTGCGGGGCGGCGAACAGCGCGGCGACGGCCTGGGCCTGGGCCTGTCATTGGTGCGACGGATCTGTGCCAGTCAGGGCTGGCGCGTCGAACTAACGGCAATGGAGCCTTGCGGCTGTCGCTTTCAAGTGATTCTGGCGCCGTCGTCGGCTGACGCTTGAGGCTTGCCCTGGCCGCTGCTGTGCCAGCCTTGAGCGGCACCGATGTTGTTATGCTCGGCCTAAATTAGGCGCTGTAGCTGTTATCTGTTGAGGCCTGTGGCCGGGCGATGTCTGCGGCGTGGTCATTCGTAGGGTGGGTTGGCGGCGCGAGTGCTGGTAGCTTGCATCAGCGCGCAAGCCCCGCGCCGCGTAACCCACCCTGCGGCTTGCCGGTCGAGCGCCATGGTGGGTTACGGCGCAGTCGGGTTTTGCGTTGTTGGCAGGCCGTGGTTCGCGCCTAACCCACCCGACAAAAGCGCCGTGCAACACGTAACGGGCCAGCGCCCTAAATTAACCGTTGCCAGGAACGATTCTATGCCGGTCGATGTCAATCCATTGCTCACGCTTGATTCGCAGGATGCTTTTGCTCAGTGGCTGGCGTTGCCGGGGGAGTGGGTCGAGCCGCCGAATGTTCGACGCGGCGGCGAGAGCGGGGTCAAGCGCGTGCTGGCGGCCAGTGGCGCTGTGCTGTATTGCAAGCAGCAGGTGGCACACACCTACCATTCATTGCGTCATCCCTTGGGCTATCCCACGGCCATGCGTGAACGTGACGTGTTGCAGGCTTGCATTGCGCTTAAGGTCAGGGTGCCGAAGGTGCTGTATGCCGATTGCCGCAAGGTCGCAGGGGTATGGCAAGCCCTGTTGGTGACCGAGGCGCTGGAGGGCTTTAGCAGCCTGGAAGAGTGCTACGCGCGGGGTGATCAGCAGGTCTGGGGCGAGCCGCTGCATCAGCGAATTTTGCAGGCGCTTGGCGCGTGCATTGCGCGCTTCAATCGCGGTCGCTGGCAGCATGGTTGTTTACGCATGAAACATATCTTTGTGCGGGTGCAGGGCGAGGCGGTGGAGGTTGCGTTGCTTGATCTGGAGAAAAGCCGGCAGCGCCTGACCGTTGCCCAGGCGGCGCGACATGACATTCAGCAGTTAAAACGCCGTTCGTCGTGGTCCGATTCGCAGTGGCAGGCTTTCACCTATGGTTATGAAGCAGCGTTTGGCAGCGCTTTCAAGGGGTTGAGATGATGAAGCTAGAAATCGCACGAGGTTTTTTCCTCGCCGGGGCGCTGGCCATTAGCACATTTGCCGCAATCGCCTGGAGTGAGCCGGCGCCTGCGGTGCTCAGTGGCTTGAGTAGTCAGGCGTATTGTCGCTTGCCGACGAATCGCCCTGCCGAAGAACAGGCGCGTCCCGATCAGGATTTGCTCTTGCTGATGTTCGGTTTGTCCCAGGGGCTGAAGTCCTGAGGTGCTGTAGTCGATGATTTCTGCTGATAAAAAAGCCCCGAACCCGTCGGGGCTTTTTATTGCGCACGGGATTTAGATCAGCTCAATCGCCACCGCGGTGGCTTCGCCGCCGCCGATGCACAGCGAGGCCACGCCACGCTTGCCGCCGGTGCGCTGCAAGGCGTTGATCAGGGTGACGATGATCCGTGAGCCGGTCGAGCCGACCGGGTGACCCTGGGCGCAGGCGCCGCCGTAGACGTTGACCTTGGCGTGATCCAGGCCGTGCTCGCGCATTGCCAGCATGGTCACCATGGCGAAGGCTTCGTTGATCTCGAACAGGTCCACGTCGTTCTTGTCCCAGCCAGCCTTTTTCAGCAGCGTGCTCATGGCGCCGATCGGGGCGATGGTGAACTCGCTCGGGTCCTGGCTCTGGGTGGCGTGGGCGACGATCTTGGCCAATGGCTTGAGGCCACGCTTGGCGGCTTCATCGGCGGTCATCAGCACCAGAGCGCTGGCGCCGTCGGAAATCGAGCTGGCGTTGGCGGCGGTGATGGTGCCGTCTTTGCGAAACGCCGGCTTCAAGGTCGGGATTTTTTCCAGGTTGGCGTTCAGCGGCTGCTCGTCGTCCTTGACCAGTACCTCGCCTTTGCGGCTGCTGACGGTGACCGGGACGATTTCGCTGGCCAGCACGCTGCTGCTGATGGCGTTTTGCGCGCGCTTGAGCGATTCGATGGCGTAGGCGTCCATTTCTTCACGGCTGATGCCGTACTGGTCGGCCGTTTCCTGGGCAAAAGAGCCCATCAGCCGACCGCTGCGGGCATCTTCCAGGCCATCGAGGAACATGTGGTCCTTGATCTCGCCATGGCCCATACGCAGGCCGGTGCGGGCTTTTTCCAGGATGTACGGGGCGTTGGACATGCTTTCCATGCCGCCGGCGACCATCACGCGGTTACTGCCGGCCTTGAGGGCGTCGTGGGCCAGCATCACGGCCTTCATCCCCGAGCCACAGAGTTTGTTGACCGTGGTGCAGCCGGCCGCGCTCGGCAAGCCGGCACCCAGGGCTGCCTGGCGGGCGGGACCTTGTTTGAGGCCGGCGGGCAATACGCAGCCCATGATCACTTCTTCAACATCGCCTGGCTGGATGCCGGCACGGGCAACCGCTTCGCGGATGGCGATGGCGCCCAGTTCAACGGCCGGAACGCTGGACAGGCTGCCCTGGAAGCCGCCCATGGGGGTGCGGGCGCCGCTGACGATGACGATATCGGACATCACAAACTACCTCTGAGGATGATCGGCCGCGACCGGCCAAGGGGTTTCATTCTATCGCCTGACTGGAAGTGGCTGAAGAGTCACCGGCAAATCATTCTTTTGGCTGATTTGTCTCGCCGGGCCCCGTTCTAGACTGCCAGCCATTCATAAAAACAATGCGTGCAGGTGCTTCCATGTTGCAGACCCGAATCATCCCCTCGGCGCCCAATGCCTACCAGTATCCCTTGCTGATCAAGAGCCTGTTGCTCTCCGGCAGTCGCTATGAGCGCACTCGCGAGATCGTCTATCGCGACCAGTTGCGCTACAGCTATGCCACCTTCAACGAGCGCGTGGCGCGCCTGGCCAATGTCCTGACCGAGGCCGGCGTGCGTGCCGGTGATACGGTTGCGGTGATGGATTGGGACAGCCATCGCTATCTGGAGTGCATGTTCGCCATCCCGATGCTGGGTGCGGTGCTGCACACCATCAACATTCGCCTGTCGGCCGAGCAGATTCTCTACACCATGAATCACGCCGACGACAAATTTGTGCTGGTTAACAGTGAGTTTGTGCCGCTCTACAACAGCATCGCCAGCCAATTGACCACGGTTGAGAAGACCCTGTTGCTGAGCGATAGCGCAGATAAGGCTGCCGATCTGCCGGGCTTGGTCGGTGAGTATGAAAGCCTGCTGGCCGCTGCCAGCAGCCGTTATGCCTTTGCCGACTTTGATGAAAACTCGGTGGCCACCACCTTCTATACCACCGGCACCACGGGCAACCCCAAGGGCGTGTACTTCACCCATCGGCAACTGGTGCTGCACACCCTGGCCGCCGCAGCGACCGTGGGCAGCCTCGACAGCATTCGCCTGATGGGCACCGATGATGTGTATATGCCGATTACCCCGATGTTCCATGTGCATGCCTGGGGCCTGCCGTATGTGGCGACCCTGCTTGGGGTCAAGCAAGTCTATCCGGGACGCTACGACCCAGAGTTGCTGGTTGAGCTGTGGCGGCGCGAGAAGGTGACCTTCTCCCACTGCGTACCGACCATTTTGCAGATGATCCTCAACGCCAAGGGCGCAGCCGGCGTCGATTTTGCCGGCTGGAAGCTGATCATCGGCGGCAGCGCCTTGAATCGCTCGCTGTACGAGGCCTCCAAGGCGCGCGGTATTCAACTGACGGCGGCCTACGGCATGTCGGAAACCTGCCCGCTGATCTCCTGTGCCCATATCAACGAAGAGTTGCTGGCCGGTAGCGAAGATGAGCGCACCACCTACCGGATCAAGGCCGGTGTGCCGGTGCCGATGGTCGAGACGGCGATCATGGCCGCTGACGGGCGCTTCCTGCCCCACGATGGCGAGACCCAGGGCGAGTTGGTATTGCGCGCGCCGTGGCTGAGCCAGGGCTATTTCCGCGAACCGCAAAAGGGCGAAGAACTCTGGGAGCACGGCTGGCTGCACACCGGCGACGTGGCGACCCTGGACGGCATGGGCTTTATCGATATTCGCGACCGCATCAAGGATGTGATCAAGACCGGCGGCGAGTGGATTTCCTCACTGGAGCTGGAAGACCTGATCAGTCGCCAGCCGGCGGTTCGCGAGGTGGCGGTGGTCGGTGTTGCTGATCCGCAATGGGGTGAGCGGCCGTTCGCCTTGCTGGTTTTGCGCGAAGGCGCCGAGCTGGATGCGCGTGGCTTGAAGGAACATCTCAAGCCTTTCGTTGAGCAAGGGCATATCAACAAGTGGGCGATTCCCACGCAGATCGCCCTTGTTACCGATATTCCCAAGACCAGCGTCGGCAAGCTGGATAAGAAACGTATCCGCCTGGATATAGCCCAGTGGCAGGCGTCTGGCAGCACCTTTCTGTCAACCCTCTAAGTCGCGGTCGTTGCCCTTTATTGGCGTGACCGGTCGGTCAAACAAGCGTTTGGCTTGTAAATTGCTGTTGTGCAGTTGCCGCGTGCGGGATCGGCGTTGTGACTGCCTTGGCGAAACCTGCGGGCCAGAGTGTTTGCAGGGCGCAAATCACCCTTTCGAGGGATCAAGCAATACCGACTGCTGGCTATAGTCGGCAGCATCCATAACAAAAAACACATGGAGTAGAGTCGATGACAACAACAAGAACCTTCTGGCGTCTGGCAAAGCTGCCACTGGCTGTCAGCCTGGCTTCCGCAATTGCCGCTCCGGCCTATGCGGTTAACTTCAATATTGGCGAAATCGAAGGTCAAGTCGACTCCTCGCTGTCGGTGGGCGCGAGCTGGTCGATGCGTGGCGCTGATCCAGATTTGATTGGCAAGAACAACGGTGGCGATGGTCTGTCACAAACTTCCGACGATGCACATATGAACTTCAAGAAGGGTGAAACTTTCTCGAAGATCTTCAAGGGTATTCACGATCTTGAATTGAAGTATGGCGATTCAGGTATGTTTGTGCGTGGCAAATACTGGTATGACTTCGAACTGAAGGACGAAAGCCGTCTGTTCAAGGATATCGATGACCATAATCGCAAGGAAGGTGCACAATCTTCCGGCGCGCAGATCCTTGATGCGTTTGTTTACCATAACTACGATATTGCCGAGCAACCCGGTTCGGTGCGTTTGGGTAAGCAGGTTGTTAGTTGGGGCGAGAGCACCTTTATTCAGAACGGCGTCAATGCGGTTAACCCAGTTGACGTATCGGCATTCCGTCGTCCAGGTGCTGAAGTAAAAGAAGGTTTGATTCCGGTTAATATGTTTTTTGTGCAGCAGAGCTTGACCGAAAACCTCTCTGCTGAAGCGTTCTATCAGTTGGAGTGGGATCAAACAGTTGTAGATAACTGCGGAACTTTCTTTGCTCAGCCAGATATTGCAGCGGACGGATGTAATAATAATCTTCGGGTGTTACGTCAGCGCTCTGCTCTGAGTGCCGGGGCTTTGGCTGCTTTGGGCAACTTCGGTGTTGATGTTGACGAAGAGGGGGTTTTGGTTCCTCGTGGCGCCGACCGTGATGCGAGAGATGATGGTCAATGGGGCGCGGCCCTTCGTTATTTTGCCGAACCGCTGGATACAGAGTTTGGCGCATATTTTATGAATTATCACAGTCGCGCTCCAATTTTTAGCGCAACTGGGATTTCTGAGGCTAAATACAATGCTGTAATCGCAGGCCTTCCAAATATTCCTGCCCTAGGAGCAAACAATCCGGCAGGGCTTCGGCCGCTGGCGGTAGCAGGGAATTCAGAATATTTCATGGAATATCCAGAAGATATTCAGCTTTATGGTTTGAGTTTCTCGACTACGTTGCCAACCGGCACAGCTTGGTCTGGCGAGCTTAGTTACCGGCCCAACGCTCCAGTGCAACTTAACACCACTGACGTTCTTTATAGTGGGGTGAAGCTTCTAGGTGGCGCTTATGCTAACGCGTCATTGCTGAGTGGTCAGAAAGGTGCTGATTTGCACGGTTATAACCGTAAAGAGATTACTCAGTTTCAAACCACTTTTACTCATTTCTTCGATCAGGTAATGGGTGCGTCTCGTTTGACTTTGGTGGGTGAAGTTGGTGTAAGTCATATTGGTGCGCTGGAAAGCACTGATGAGGTTCGTTACGGTCGTGACCCAATTTATGGCCCTGGTCCTTTGGCCCCAACGGCAGCTTTGGGTGGCAACACCTGCTACGCATTGAACGGTGCTGGAGAAAATCAAAAGAAATACTGTGAAGACGACGGCTTCGCAACCGCTACCTCCTGGGGCTACCGTGCTCGTGCTATCTGGGAATACCCAGACGTATTTGCCGGGGTCAACCTTAAGCCGAACGTAGCCTGGTCCCATGACGTCGATGGTTACGGTGCCAATGGTTTGTTTACTGAAGATGCCAAGGCAATCAGCGTTGGTCTGGATGCCGAGTACCAGAATACCTATACCGCTAGCCTGGCTTACACCGACTTCTTTGGCGGTGACTACAACACTTCGATCGACCGCGACTTCCTTGCGCTCAGCGTTGGCGTGAACTTCTAAGCGGACAGGAATTTTGAAGGAATATATGACGATGATTACAACCAAGAACTTGCTGCAGACAGGTGTACTGGCCTTGTCCCTGCTGGCCACCAGTGTGATGGCCGCTGTTTCTGCTGATCAAGCCGCCAAGCTGGGCACCACCCTGACTCCGTTGGGCGCCGAGAAAGCTGGCAATGCCGATGGCTCGATCCCTGAGTGGACTGGCGGCCTGCCGCAGAATGCCGCTGCCGTGGATGCCAAGGGCTTCCTGGCCGACCCGTTTGCCAGCGAAACCGCGCTGTTCACCATCACCGCGCAGAACGTCGATCAGTACAAAGACAAGCTGACCCCTGGCCAGTTGGCGATGTTCAAGCGTTATCCAAGCAGCTACAAAATCCCAGTGTTCCCAACCCATCGTACGGCCACCGTGCCGGCCGCCGTTGCTGCGGCGGCCAAGGCCAATGCGACCAATGCCAAGCTGATTCAGAACGGCAACGGGCTGGAGAACTTCAGCCTGGCTTACCCGTTCCCGATTCCGCAGAACGGTGTCGAGGCGATCTGGAACCAGATCACCCGTTATCGCGGTGGTAGCGTCCGCCGTCTGGTAAACCAGGCGACGCCGCAGGCGAACGGTTCCTACTCGATGGTGTCGTTTGTCGATGAGTTCACCTTCCGCAGCGCGCTGAAGGATTACGACGCGAGCAAGCCAAGCAACGTGCTGTTCTACTTTAAGCAGCGCGTCACCGCACCGTCGCGTCTGGCCGGTGGTGTGTTGCTGGTCCACGAAACCATCGACCAGGTGAAGGAACCGCGCCTGGCCTGGCTGTACAACGCCGGTCAGCGTCGTGTGCGCCGCGCGCCGCAGGTTTCCTATGACGGCCCAGGTACCGCCGCTGATGGCCTGCGTACCTCCGACAACTTCGACATGTACAACGGTGCGCCGGATCGTTACGAGTGGAAGCTGGAAGGCAAAAAGGAAATCTACATTCCTTACAACAGCTACCGCCTGGATTCGCCGAAGCTGAAATACGACGAGATCATCAAGGCTGGTCACATCAACCAGGACCTGACCCGTTACGAGCTGCACCGCGTCTGGCATGTGGTGGCAACCCTGAAGCCGGGCGAGCGCCACATCTACGCCAAGCGTGACTTCTACATCGATGAAGACACCTGGCAAGCCGTGGAAATCGACCACTACGACGGCCGCGGTACCTTGTGGCGTGTGGCTGAGGCTCACTCCCAGTATTACTACGACAAGCAAGTGCCGTGGTATGCCGTGGAAACCCTGTATGACCTGTTGTCCGGTCGTTACCTGGCGCTGGGTATGAAGAACGAGGAGAAACAAGCCTACGACTTCAACTACACCGCCTCCGAGGCGGATTACACTCCGGCAGCACTGCGTCAGGAAGGCGTGCGCTAAGCACTCCGCTTTACGCACAAGAGAACCGGCCCGCGGGCCGGTTTTTTATTGTCCTGGCATAGGGTCTGTTGCCGTTTCATCGGCGCGGCCACGAATGAAACGGCAACAGACCCTAAAGGGGCTTCAAATGCCGGGCGCAAGGGGCTAGGCTGCGCAGCGTCGCATGTCCGCGTTGCCGCCTACAGGCCAGACACCCCGTGATGATGGATTTATCCCGTACAAGAAGCGCCGAAGTTGCCGCCGTTGATGGTGCGGACGGGCGTTTTTTTCGTCCGCCCCTGCCGGCGGATTACGTGCCCAGGCCGCGCCTTTGTGAGCGCCTGAAACTGGGTATGCAGGGCCGTTTGTTGCTGCTCAGTGCGCCGGCCGGCTTTGGCAAGAGCTCCCTGGCCAGCGAGTTTTGCCAGCAATTGCCCGCCCACTGGCGCAGCCTGTGGCTGGGCCTGAGTCGCCGGGACAGTGATCCTGGACGCTTTCTGGAGCGGCTGCTGGACGGTCTGCGGCAGTTCTTCCCCGGTCTTGGCGATGAGGCCGTGGCGTTGCTGAAAATACGTCAGCGTCATCAACCCTTTGCCTATGAAGAGTGGCTGGACGCCGTGCTCGATGAAATGGCTGAGCTGCTCAGCCCGCGGGCTCCGGTGTTGTTGGTGCTGGATGACTATCACCTGGCCCAGGGCGCCGTGCTGGACCGCTGTTTGCAGTTCTTCCTTAATCATTTGCCCGCCGGCATCCACCTGCTGGTCACCAGTCGGCAGCGCCCGGATTGGCATTTGGCGCGGCTGCGCCTGTCGCAGCAGTTGCTTGAGCTGAGCGAGCAGGACCTGCGCCTGACCGAGGAGGAAAGCCGCGAGCTGGTTGCGCGCCAGCCGGTGCCGGTGGCCCAGGACAACCTGGCGGACCTGCTGCAGCGCAGCGAGGGCTGGGTAGCGGGCTTGCGCCTGTGGCTGCTGGCCGACACCGCCGGCCAGGGCGCTCCTGGCGCGCGTGCCGTGCATGGTGGCGAGGGGCTGGTGCGTGACTATCTGCTGGACGAGGTGATCGAGCGGCAAACCCCGGAAGTGCAGGCGTTCCTGTATGAAACCGCCTGTATGGAGCGCTTTTGCGCCGAGCTGTGTGATGCCCTGCGCGACAGCCACGACAGCGCGGCAATCTTGCGCCATCTGCAGAGCAATCAGGTGTTTCTGGTGCCGTTGGATGAGCAGGGGCAGTGGTTTCGCTATCACCACCTGTTTTCCGATTTGCTCCGGGCGCGGCCGCCCTTGAGCGTGCCGCAGGCCAGCCTGCATCTGCGTGCCTGCCGTTGGTTCAGCGCCCAGGGGCTGGCGCATGAGGCGGTCGAGCAGGCCCTGTTTGCCGGTCAGGCGGATGTGGCGGCCAGCTTGGTTCAAGGTCTTTCCGAGGAGCAGTTGCTGGCCGAGCAGAACGTCAGCAGGTTGTTGCGCTGGAAGATGGACCTGCCCGACAGCCTGCTGAGCAGCACGCCGCGGCTGATCATGATTTACAGCTGGGCGCTGGTGCTGGCCTGCCAACTGGATGCCGCCGAAGACCTGGCCGCGCACCTTGCGCGCTTCTTGCCGGCCCCCACGGCAGATGCCCAGCAAGACCTGCTGGCGCGCTGGCTGGCCTTGTCCGGGGTGATTGCCCGTGGTCGCGGCCAGGTGGCACGCGCCGAGCAGCACAGCAGTGAGGCCCTGGCCAGCCTGGCTGTCGAGCATTACGGCCTGCGCCTGATGTGCCTGTCGACCCTGGCCAACCTGGCGGTGGTGCAGGGCGATCTGTGGCGGGCGCGGGGCTTCAATCGCGACGGTCTGGAGCTGGCCCAACGGATTGGCAACCCGCTGTTTGAAGGGCTGGCCTATTACGACCGTGCCCGCGTGCTGCAGGCCCGCGGCGAGGTGCAGCGTGCCCTGGGCGAGGTGCGCCTGGGCCTGCAACGTCTCGCCGACTTACCGACCACGCGCCTGTATGCGGTGCGCGCGCGCCTGACCCTGTACGAAGGCTACCTGCTTAGCTTGCAACTGCAGCCGGAGGCGGCGCGGCTCAAGCTGTTGGCCGGGATCAACGAGGCGCGCGCCTGTCGCGATGTCAGCCTGCTGATTGGTTACTGCGTGCTGGCTACTCTGGAGGGGCGCAGCGGCCGCCTGGCGGAAGCCTTCGCCCAACTGGCCGAAGCCGAGCGGCTGATGCATGTCTGGGATGTGCCGGCGATCTACTACGTGGCCATGATCACCCTGGTCAAATGCGAGCTGTGGTTGCTGCAAGGTCAACTGGAGCTGGCGCCGGCCTGGCTGACACGCCTGGCGCAAACCTATGGCGGCGAGCAGGGTGCGGCGGCGCCGGAGTTCCATCCGCAGTTGCCCTTGCATATCGAGTTGCAACAGGCGGCCCTGGAGCGTCAGCAGGGCTTGCTGGTGCCCGCCGAGCGGCGCTTGCGGGCCTTGTTGTTGCGCGTCGAGGAGGCCGGGGCGCACTTGCTCGGCAGTATCGTCCAGGCGCACCTGCTCCAGGTGTTGCTGGCCCAGGGTCGCGAGGTGCAGGCCCAGGAGGTGCTTGGACGTTGCCTGGAGGGCGCGGCCGGCGGTGCCTTGCTGCCGTTTCGCGAGCTGTTGGAGCAGCATCCGCAATGGTTGCGCGAACAATTGCTGGCGCGCCCCGAAAGCCCGCAGCGTGAGGCGTTGCTGCAGCTATTGCCGCAGGCTTGCGCGGCGCCGGATACGGGCGAACTGGCCGGCCTGAGTGAGGCCTTGAGCAGTCGCGAATTGGCCGTGCTGCAGTTGATCGCCCAGGGTTGCTCGAATCAGGAGATCAGCGAGCGCCTGTTTATCTCGCTGAACACGGTAAAAACCCACGCCCGGCACATCAACAGCAAGCTCGCGGTGGAGCGGCGCACCCAGGCGGTGGCGCGGGCCAAGGCTCTCGGCCTACTGGGCTGAGGCGGGCGGCGACAGGTCCAGGCGGGCCGCCGGGGCTTGGCTCTGCCGCAGTGGCTGGGCCTGCTGGCGGTCGACATCGAGCTGAATCGCGGCCAACACCGGCAGCAGCTCGCTGAGGCTGTTGCGCACCTGCGGGTAGCTGTGGCTGGCGGCCAGTTGCTCGATCCGCGCCAGCAACTCGGCGCGTGCGCTGGCGGGCAGGTGGACGAACAAGTCCGGTAGTTGCTTGCCCAGTTCGGCGCCGTACAGCAGCAGGTCATCACGGCTGAACTGCTTGCTCATTTGCAGATAATCCAGGGCGCTGGCGGTCAGCATAGCGGCGGCGGCCTTGGCCTCCTGCAGGCCCTTGAGGCGCACCGGGTTGCGCTGCTCGGTGGGCGACAGGGTGGTCCAGAACTCGGTGGTGAGGGTGAATAGCACCGCCTGCTGGCGCATCGAATAGCTCATCAGGCCCAGGGCTTCGGCGCCGTAGGGTTGCTGTTTGGCGGCAAAATCAAAGTACAGACGCATCAGCTCCTTGAGTTGCAGGAGCACCTCGCGGGCCTCGTTCTGGCGCAGCTCCAGCGGCGCGTAGATATTCAGTTGCGGCTTGAAATTTTCCTCGCTGACCAGGCGCAGGTAGATCGGCCCGGTGAATTCGCCGCTGCGCCGGGGCAGGGCATTGGCCTGGGTCTTGTCGATTTTTTCCAGGGCAACAAGCAGTTGCCGGTAGTCGTGGCTGTTCCACGGGCGTTGCACGTCGGGAATTTTCTCCCCGAGGTAGAACAACTCGGCGGCCCGCAAGGGCGCGCCGACAACCAGCAAAAGGATGGCCAGCGGCCAGAGCAGGCGGCGTGTTAGCTTCATCGGTGATCAACAATCCAGAGGGTGAGGGCGAGGCCAAGAGTAACCAGCTCGATGACCGTCGTCACCCGCGCCTTGGTTGGGAGCAGGCAATGATGCAACTGGAGGGCGCGCAGCCCGGTGCGGTGCGTGCGGTATTCGAGGATCTGGGTGGCTACGGTGCGGTGGCGCGCGAGCAGGGCGGTGCGGAGGGGCCGCTGGTTGGCCATCTGCAGCGCACCAATATCCAGTTGGCGGCGATTCCGGTATTCGCCGGCAAGGGCCTGGCCGATACCACGGTGAATGATCTGCTGGCGGCGGCCAAGGTGTCGCGGCGCACCTTTTATAAGTATTTCAACAACAAGATGGATGTGCTCGAAGGCATCTACCAGACCGCCGTGTCGTTGCTGCTGGCGCGCTTTCGCGACATGCAGCACGCCACCGGCAGCGCGCCGGCCTGGTTGCGCAGCATGGTCGCGCTGTTTTTCGATTATCACCTGGCCGTTGGGCCGATCATTCGCCTGATGCAGGAGGAAGCCTTGCGCGCCGACTCGCCCCTGGCGGCCCATCGGCAGCGGGCACACCTGGAAATGCTCGAGTTGCTGAGCGAACGCCTGCACGATCAGGATGCGCCCCGTGACCCCTTGACCTATCGGGCGTTGATCTGGGCCCTGGAGGCCGCCTCGCTGGAGCTGCTCGGCAGTGCCGCGACGCGTGCGCAGATCGAGCGGGCCAAGGCGGTGCTGGGCGATTTGCTGATCGCCTCGCTGTGCCCGACGGCCTGAGCGACACACCCTTTGGTTGGGGCAAGGCCACGCGGCGCATGCTCTGATAGCCGTTCATAACAACAAAAATGCTGAGGTGCCTGCATGTCCAATGTTCAAACTGCCCTGCAACCGCCGTTGGCGGTCGGGCTCGCGCGCCTGGGTTTTGGTCCGTTGGCGCTGGCCGACTTGAAAGACCGCTATGCCCACCCGGACAGCGGTTCGCGGTTTATCGAACTGGGCGGTTTTAATCTGCATTACCGCGATGAAGGCGATCGCAACAAGCCGGCCCTGGTGCTGATCCATGGGGTTGTTGCCTCGTTGCACACCTGGGATGACTGGCTGCCGGCCTTTGCCGACGACTACCGGGTGATTCGCTTCGACGTGCCGGGTTTCGGCCTCACCGGCCCGGCCCGCGATGGCGTTTATTCGGCCGAGCGGATGCTTGAGGTGTTCGATCTGCTGCTCGATCACCTGGGCGTCAGCCAGGCGTCCCTGGTTGGCAACTCTTTGGGCGGCTATCTGGCCTGGAACTATGCGGTGCTCAAGCCGGCGCGGGTGAGCCGCCTGGTGCTGATCGATCCGGCCGGTTATCCGATGGCCAAGGTGCCGTGGATGATCGCCTCCGCCGCCCTGCCTGGCGCTACCCTGGCCATGCCGCTGTGGATGCCGCGGGCGTTGATCGCCCAGGGCGTCAAGGAGGTTTACGGTGATCGCGGGCGGATCAAGCCGGGGGTGATCGAGCGCTATTACGACCTCAGCCGTCGCCCTGGCAATCGCAAGTCGATGCTGCAGATCTTCCGTGTGCTGCTGCAGGTCAATCGGGATGAGCTGCACAACACCCCGGCACGGGTGGCGCAGATCAAGGCGCCCACCCTGCTGCTGTGGGGCGAGCGTGATCAGTGGATTTCACCCGAACATGTCGCCCTGTGGCAGCGTGATCTGCCGGGTATCCAGGTGCAGGTGTATCCCGGTGTCGGGCATATCCCCATGGAAGAAATCCCGGCCCAGAGCGCCGCCGATGTTCGGCGCTTTTTGCAGGGTTAAACCGGCCGTTGCAGCGATAGCGCTCGCCGTAGGATGGCGTGGAGCGCAGCGATACCCATCAGGCATTTATGCGCAGTTGGTATTTGATGAGTTTTGATGGGTATCGCACGCTCAACCCATCCTACGGTTACCCGATGGCATCTCCACACTGCTGCCAAAAAAGCCCCTCGCGGGGCTTTTTGCTTTCAGGCGACAGCTGGGATGGCTGGCTCGAACTCGTCGCGGTACTGCTCAACCAGGTGCAGATTGTTGTGCTGCCAGGGGTGGAAGCCGGCCTTGTAGAAGTCGGCATAGGCGCCGACCAGTTGGCGGAAGATGCCGTTTTTGCCCCACAGCCAAACCAGGCCGTCACGCCAGACCCGCCAGTTCCACAGCAGGCCGTCGCGCTTGAGCATATGGATCAAGCCCTTGCTGGTGTCGAGGGTGAAAAACAAGGTGCTCTGCAACATGGCCCGGCGCAGCAGCCATTTATTGCCGCTGACCTGCTGGAACACATCGAAGGCCACGGCCTTGTGTTCGGTTTCTTCCAGGGCATGCCAGCGCCACAGCTTGGCCATGGCCGGGTCGGCGCCGGCGGTCCATTGCGGGTTGCGCAACACGGCATCGGCCATGATCGCGGTCAGGTGCTCCACCGCGGTGGTGGCCGCCAGTTGCAGCTCGGCCGGCAGGTGTTTCTGGACAAAGCCCAGGCGCCGCTTGAGGCCGCGCTCCAGGTAGTCAACGTCATAGCCCAGATCGCGCAGACGCTGGCTGTAGACCAGGTGCTCGCGGCTGTGATGGCCTTCCTGGCCGATAAAGCCGCGGATCTGCTCATTCAGGGTGGCGTCGCTGATTTGCTCGCGAAACAGGCGCACCGAATCGATAAAAAAGCGCTCGCCATCGGGGAACAGCACCGACATGGCATTGAACAGGTGGGTCTTGAACGCATCGCCGCCGTGCCAGTGGCGCGGCAGGGGGCTGGGCAGGGCAAAGTCCAGGTGGCGTGGGCGAATCTGCAAGCCGGGCGGCGTGGTGCTGAGCATGGCAATTCCCTGTCAATAAACAAAACCTAGAGTCTTGACTCTAGGCTTGTTGGCGGGGGCGGCCAAGGTTATCTTCTGCCAATATTCGGGTCATATCCGGCCAGAAAAAACATAAGAATAACAAGATGAAACTGCCGCTTAATCTCACCACCGAGTTGGTGCCTTTGACCTATGTCGAGGCCCTGCTGGAGTTGGCACACAGCTTTGGCGTCGAGCGCGAGGCGCTGTTTGTCGCCGCACGGGTCAAGCCCCAGGTGTTGCAGCACCCCAACGGGCGAGTGGCGTTTATCGACTTCAACCTGCTCGCCATTGCCGCCTTGCAGGCCTGCCATGAGCCGGCGCTGGGGCTGTTGCTGGGCCAGCGCCTGAATGTGTCCAGCCACGGCATTCTCGGTTACGCGGTGCTGGCCAGCGCCAACCTCGGTCAGGCCATCCAGTTCGCCTTGAAGTATTACCGGGTGCTGGGTCTGACCTTCGATCTGGAGTTGATCGAGCACCCCGAACGCTTGGAGTTACGGGCCATCGAGTCGATGCCCATGGGCCCGCTGACGCGTTTTGCCGCCGAGGGGCTGCTGGCCAGCCTGTACAGCATCGCGCGCTTTCTCGTCGGGGTTGATCTGCACGGCCTGAGCGTGGGCTTTGCCCATCCGGCGCCAGCCTATGCCGAGCGCTACCGCGAGATCTTCGGGGTGGCGGCGCAGTTCGATCAGCCCTGGCATTCGCTGAGTATGCCCACGCGCTATCTGGCCCAGCCGATGGCCCTGGCCAATCCCGGCACCGTGCAGATGTGCGAGCAGCAATGCGAGGCTCTGCTGGCCACCCTGGATGTGCAGGAAGGTTTGTTGACCCGTGTGCGGCGTTTGCTGCTGGCCCGGCCAGGGGATTTTCCCAGCCTGGAACACGCGGCCAGGGCGTTGCACACCAGCAGTCGCAGCCTGCGTCGGCATTTGTCTGCGCTTGGCACCAGCTACCAGCAGGTGCTCGATGAGGTGCGCAAACGCCTGGCGCTGCAGTACCTGGGCACCACCCATTTGCCGTTGTATGAGATTGCCTTTCTGCTGGGCTTTAGCGACCCGTCGAATTTTCGCCGGGCGTTCAAGAAGTGGACCGGCAAGACACCCGGCGACTACCGCCGCGATAGTTGAATCGCCCGGCGTTCATTGCCCGCCCAGCGGCGCAAACAAGGCCTGCAACTCCTCTTCGCCGAGTGCCAGTTGGCCCAGTCCCTGGCTGTCCAGCAGGCCGCGGGCGAGGCTGGCCTTGTTCTGTTGCAACTGCTGGATTTTCTCTTCCAGGCTGCCGCGGGCGATCAGCTTGTAGACGAACACCGGCTTGTCCTGACCGATGCGGTAGGCGCGGTCGCTGGCCTGGGCTTCCACCGCCGGATTCCACCAGGGGTCGAAGTGGATCACGGTGTCGGCGGCGGTCAGGTTGAGGCCGGCGCCGCCGGCTTTCAGGCTGATCAGAAACACCGGCACCTGGCCGCTCTGGAACTGCTCAACCGGGGTGCGCCGGTCCTGGGTGCTGCCGGTGAGTTTGACGTAGCCGATCTGCCGCGCCTGCAGTTCGCTTTCGATCAGCGCCAGCATCGAGGTGAACTGCGAGAACAGCAGCACCCGGCGGCCGGCGGCGGTCAATTCATCGAGCATTTCCAACAGGCTGCTGAGCTTGCCCGAGTCGCGGCTGTCGAGGTCGCTGGATGGCTCGTCCAGCAGGCGCAGGTCGCAGCAGCACTGGCGCAGGCGTAGCAGGGCTTCGAGGATGACGATCTGGCTGCGCGCCAAGCCCTGGCGGGCGATCTCGGCGCGGACTTTCTGGTCCATGGCCAGGCGTAGGGTTTCGTAGCGGTCGCGCTGGGCGGCGGTCAGCTCGACCCAGTGGGTGATTTCGCTTTTTGCCGGCAGCTCGGTGGCCACTTGCTCCTTGCTGCGGCGCAGCAGGAAGGGCCTGATCCGCCCCTGCAAGTGCGTCAGGCGCTGGGTGTTGGCCTGCTTCTCGATCGGCGTGCGGTAGTCGCGCTGGAAGCTCTTGCTGTCGCCGAGCCAGCCGGGCATGAGGACGTTGAACAACGACCAGAGCTCGCCCAGGTGGTTTTCCAGCGGTGTGCCACTCAGGCACAGGCGCTGTTCGGCCTGGATCTGCGCCAGGGCGAGGGCGGCCTTGCTGCGCGGGTTCTTGATGTTCTGCGCTTCATCGAGAATCAGCAGGTGGTAGCGCTGGGCGTTGAGCAGGGCGAGGTCGCGGGGCAGCAGGGCGTAGGTGCTGAGGATCAGGTCGTGGGCGCCGATCTGACTGAATAGCGCACGGCGTTTACTGCCGTGCAGGGCCAGCACGCGCAGCTCCGGGGCAAAGCGCGCGGCTTCGTCCTGCCAGTTGGCGATCAGGCTGGTGGGCATCACGATCAGCGCCGGTGCAGTCAGGCGCCCGGCCTGTTTCTCGGTGAGCACATGGGCGAGGGTCTGCACGGTTTTGCCCAGGCCCATGTCATCGGCCAGCACCCCGCCCACGCGCAGCTCACGCAGGGTCTGCATCCAGGCCAGGCCTTCCAATTGATAAGGCCGCAGGGTTGCGCGCAGGCCGCTGGGCGCGCGGATGGCCTGCTGCGGCAGCTGTTGCAGACGGCTGGCGAAGTCACGCAACTGCTCGCCACCCTGCCAGTGCAGAGCCGGGCCCTGGGCCAGGGTCTGCAGGCGTGCGGCATCGGCACGGGGCAAGCGCAAAGGCTCGCTGCCGGCCAGCGGGTCACGGAAGAACAGCTCGCCGAGGGTCGCCAGCAGCGGTTTCAAGCGGGCAAAGGGCAGGCCGACGCGGCGTTTGTCCGGCAGGCTGACGGTTAACAAGTCGCTGTCCGGGCGCTTGGCCACGGCGTCGCCATTCAGCAGCCAGGGCGTACGCCGAATCGCCTGCAGCAGAATCGGCAACAGGCTGATGCGCTGGCCGTCCAGCTCGATGCCCAGCTCCAGGTCGAACCAGTCGTGCTCCGGGGCTTCGTCGATCTGCGCGTACCAGTCGTCCACTTCCTGCAGGTTGAACTGGAAGTCCGGGCGCACCAGCACCTGCCAGCCGGCGGCGCGCAGCTCGGGCACGCGCTGCTGGTAGAACTGCAGCCAGGCGCCATCGCTGTCCAGCTCGAAGGGTTCGCCGGCTTCGGCTGGCAGCGCCTCGCTTTGGCGCAGCGACACCTGCAGCCCGGCGTCTTCCAGGCAGCGGCGCAGGCGCGCTTCGGCCGCAGCATCACGAATGATGCGCAGTGTCAGGGTTGGGCTCTGGCGCACCAGCAGGTCCTTGGCCGGTTTGCCGAAGGTGCGCTGGCCCTGATACTCGAAGGCCAGGGCGGCGCGGTGCTGGGTCTGTTCGTGCATGCGGCCCTTGCGCGCATCGAAGTGCATGCGCACATGGCTGCCGAGGCTGAGCACGGCGCTCGGCTGCAGGCCTTCCAGGCGCTCTTCCACCTGTGGCTGGCGGGCGATTTTGCTCGGTGGCGGCGGCATTAGAGGCAATGGCGGCGGTGGCAGGCCGGCTTCTTGTTGGGCCTGCAGGGTGAGCAGGGCGGCGACCACATGCTTGCAGTTGTAGCGCACCGGGCAGCCGCAATGGCCGTCGATGCGCCAGCCGAACGCCTGGGCCTGCAACTGGATGCGTTGTCGGTAGACCTGGCCGCCGCTGCCGCGACAACTGGCCATCAGGATTTGTTGATGGAGGCTGAGCAACTGACTGCGGCCTTCGCCGGCATAGCGCAGGCCACGGTCGAAGTGGCCGCCGCCGATGCTGGCGCGCCAGTCGTCCTGGTGCAACTGCGAAATATCCAGGGTCATCGGGCGTGCCTCGCGGGCGATAGGTCGAATCGAGAAGCCGAATAGACGCAAAGCCGGTGAGTCTGGCACAGCCTTGGGCAGATTGGCAGGCCGTTGAAAAATGCGCCCGATCAGTGCGCCAAGGCCTGGCGATACAGCCCCGGCGCGGCGCCAAAGGCCTGGCGAAAGCGGTTGCTGAAGTGGCTGGCGCTGGCAAAACCACAGCTCAGGGCAATCTCGCCCAGAGCCAGGCGGCTGTGCTGCAATAAGTGCGCGGCGCGCTGCAGGCGGCGCCTGAGCACATAACGATGGGGCGCGAGGCCGACGCTGAGCTGGAACATGCGCGCAAAGTGATAGGGCGACAGCGCCACCCGCTGCGCCAACGCGTCGATGCTCAGTGGCTGGTCGAGGTGTTGCTCGATGTAATCCAGCAGGTCTTTGCGCTGGTGCGCGGCCAGCCCGCCCTTGACCTGTAGGTCCTGGCGGCGGCCGCTGTGGCTGAGCAGGCTGTGATCGAGAATCGCGCAGGCCAGGCTGGAGCACAGCAGGCGCTCCGCCGGCTCGTCCCAGTCGAGCTGGCTGAGGGCGCGAAAGCGGGCGGTTTGCAGCGGCTCATCGATAAAGGTGCGCTCATGCAGCCGGGTTTCGCGCGGCTCGCGGTCGAGCAGGCGCACGGCGCCGAGGGCAAATTGCTCGACATCAAAGTACAGGTGAATAAAGCGCAGTTCGCCGTTCACCACCCAGGCCGACTGATGCTCGGCCGGCAAGATGCACAGTTTGTCCGGGGCGCCTTTGTGGCCCGGCTGATCACGGCGAAAAGTGCCCAGGCCACCGTCCAGATAACAGCCGATGGTGTGATGGCCCGGCGTGCTGTAACCCGTGGCGTCATGGGCGTTGGCCCACACCGCCAGCGCCATGCCTTCGCCCACCTGGGCGCTACGCTCAAGCGTGGCGCGTGAATGGCTGAGGGTATTGAACACCTGGAAGTGGGCTAGCGCGGGCATGGGCGGCTCCTGTTGGCGCCCATGCTAACGCGGCAAACGCCGACCGCCACGCGCCCACGACAAATAAACGCAAGATTGCGCAAGGGCCGGCCCCTAAGGCGCGGTGTTTGTTGTAGCCCGAATAACATCCGGGAGGCTTGCTGCTCTGTAGGTCGTCCCCGGATTTGATCCGGGCTACGTCAGTGCCGCTTTAAGTGAGCGGCATTGCCCCCATGCACCGAACCCTGGGGCATTGTGCGGTTTGTTGATTTTTACCCTCGGCCAGCGCCGTGATTGCAGGCAGAATCAAGGCATCAGATCACAAGGAGTTAGTCATGCGCGGTTTTCTCGTAATGCCCCTGGCGTTGCTGCTGGGGGGCTGTGACCTCAACGAACCTGCCGACCCCGAAGGCCAGGGCGCCTGGCTGACCCTCGGGCACAGCGGCGTGGCCAGCGCCTTTATTCGTTTTGACAGCGGCGAAACCGAAAAATGGACGGCGCCGTTTACGACCCGCTTTGTTGGCGACGGCCAGTCCCTGGAAATCATCCTCAAGACCGAGCGCTGCGGCGATCTGCAGTTTCTCTCGGTGCTCGGCAGTGCCGAACTCAAACCCATCAGCAACAGCCCCGCCGCCGGCCGCGCACTGCCGTGCCGACTCAACAGCGCCGACGCACCGCGCTGGACGCTGCTGACCAAGGTGGTGAACTCGAAGCAGGAATAGGGCCTGCGCAGCAGGCTTCCCCTCAGCGTTGATCAATGCTCATTGCTGAGTAGCAATGAAAATAGGGTTTCCCTGGGGGTTTGTTCACTGCCATGAGCCGTAGGGAATACCGTGCTGTTCGATATAGGCTTTGGATGCCTCTGAAAGAGGGCGGTGACGACCTCCTGAGGTGCCTCCATATGGCCCCTTCGGCTCGATGTCTGCCTGGGCGTGGAAGACTTCGATATGCTTGCCGCAGGTGCTCATCACCCAGCCCTTGACCACGCCACCGGGGGCCAAGCCAATGGCCAGCGCCTCGCGGTACTCACTGGCAGGGCAGGGAGGCTCAAGCCGCTCACTCATCAGCGCTCTGGCTCGCTCGGGAATCTCCACGATAATTCGATAGGTCTGCGGTTCGGCCAGTGATTGCCAGCGCACATAGAGGCGTTTCGGCAGGTCTGCGTCGTTAACGTAGCGGCCGGCGCCCC